>ENA-OFCX01000076-OFCX01000076.1-metagenomes-genome-assembly--contig:-NODE-76-length-49761-cov-4.239146_pt1 | contig 49761 bp, 46 predicted proteins | sample MGYA00153384_OFCX01 | MGnify analysis MGYA00153384
GGCGGGACGGGGTCGCCGCCCTCGACCACCTGCAGCCCGCCGAAGGTCCGCTGGTCGACGAAGCGCAGCTCACGGCCGCCGTCGACGAAGCCAACCCGCACGTGCAGGTGCCTGGGCAGTGGTGCGTCGCCCGGCACGACCAGGAGCTGGCCGCTCATGCCCAGGTGCCCGATCAGGGCCTCGCCCGAGTCCAGCGGGAGCCAGAGGTACTTGCCGCGTCGCTCGGCGCTCAGCAGCGTGCGGCCGGTCAGGCGGGCGGCGAAGTCGTCGGCCCCGGCCAGGTGCCTGCGGACGGCACGGTCGCGGGTGACCCGGACCGCCGCGACGGTGCGGCCGGCGACGCCCAGGGCCAGGCCCCGCCGTACGACCTCGACCTCGGGGAGCTCCGGCACGGCCTACTCCGCCGGGGACAGCGCGACCCACGCCGCCTCGGCCGCGACCTGCTCGGCCTCCTTCTTGCTGCGCCCGTCGCCCGCGCCGAGCGGCTCGCCGGCGACCAGGACCTGGGCGGCGAAGCGCTTGTCGTGGTCCGGTCCGCTCTCGGTGATCCGGTAGTCCGGGACGCCGAGCCCGCGGGAGGCCATCACCTCCTGCAGGGCGGTCTTCCAGTCGAGCTCCGCGCCCTCGGAGGCGGCCGCCGCCATCAGCGGGTCGAACAGCGTGCGCACCAGCACGGTGGCCCCGGAGATCCCCCTGTCGAGGTAGACCGCCCCGATGACGGCCTCCATCGTGTCGGCCAGGATCGAGTTCTTGTCCCGTCCTCCGGTCGCCTCCTCACCGCGGCCCAGGCATATCCACCGGCCCAGCTCCAGGCGGCGCGCGACGCCGGCGCCGGCGCCGCGCGCGAGGATTCCGTGCGCCGCGACCCCGTGGTCTTCGCCGATGGCTGGCGCTTCGCGAAGAACACCCCGGCAACGTTCGCCGAACATGGCATGGTGAGCAGCAACGCCCCGCTGGCAAGCGGGGCCGGTGCAGACGTGATGCGGATGGGTGGCAACGCCGTCGATGCGGCCGTCGCCACGGGCTTCGCACTGGCCGTGGTCTGGCCGGAGGCGGGCAACATCGGCGGCGGTGGCTACATGGTGATCCAGATGGCCGATGGACGTCGCGAGGTGGTGGATTACCGCGAGGTCGCGCCGCTGGCCGCATCGCGCGACATGTACCTCAAACCGGATGGCACGACGGATGGCAGCATCGTGGGCTGGCGCGCGAGCGGCGTGCCGGGTGCAGTGGCCGGCATGCTTGCGGCGCAGGCGAAATACGGCAAGCTGACGCGCGCACAGGTGATGGCACCGGCGATCCGCCTGGCGCGCGACGGGTTCCTGGTGGACTCCGGACTGTTCTCCAGCGTCTCACGCTCCAAGTCGCTGCTGATGCGATTCGCGGGACGTGCCGTCTTCGTACCCGGTGACAGCGCACTGCCACTCGGCTCGACCTTCCGCCAGCCGGTGCTCGCGCGCACGCTGGACGCGATCGCCACCGGCGGCGCCGACGCGTACTATCGCGGCTGGATCGCCGACAGCATCGCCGCCGAGGAACAGCGAGGAGGCGGCATCATCACGAAGGAAGACCTTGCGAGGTACAGCGCACGCTGGCGCGAACCGCTCGTCTGGACGTATCGCAACTACACGCTCGTCGGCATGCCACCGTCGTCGTCCGGCGGGGTGACCATGGCAGAGACGATGAACATCGTCGAGCATGCGCCGACGATGCCCGCGTTCGGCAGCGTGGCCTACCTGCATCTGATGGGCAGCGCATACCAGCGCGCTTTCATCGATCGCAACAGCAAGCTCGCCGACCCTGACTTCTTCGCGGTGCCGATGACGCAACTCACGAGCAAGACCTACGCGCGTGGCCTGTTCCAGTCGATCGACATGACGCAGGCGACGCCAACGCCGGCCGTGACGCAGCAGATGGCCGACGGCATGCATACCACGCACTACTCAGTGGTGGACGGTGACGGCAGCGCCGTCGCCACGACCACGACGCTCAACAACTCGTGGGGCAGCGGTGTGTACCTCACCAGCGTGGGTTTCATGATGAACGACCAGATGGACGACTTCGCGGTGCAGCCTGGCAAGCCGAACATGTTCGGGCTGGTACAGGGCGAAGCGAACGCGATCCAGCCCGGCAAGCGCATGCTCTCGGCGATGTCACCGACGGTGGTGCTCGATGCAAATGGCACCGTGCAGATGGTCGCCGGTGCGGCGGGCGGTCCGCGCATCATCTCGGCGACGAGCCAGGTGATTCTGAACGTGATCGAATACGGCATGCCGCTCGCCGACGCGATGCGCGCGCCACGGTTGCACCACCAGGCGCTGCCTGACGAGCTGCGACTCGAGACGAACGGCTTTTCGATATCGACCGTGGACTCGCTTCGCGCGATGGGCCACAAGGTCAATTTTTCTGGCGGCATCGCGAACGTAAACGCGATTCGTCGCGTGCCGGGTGGCTGGCATGGCGTGAGCGAGCCGCGGGCGTTCGGTGCGGCGATCGGGTATTGAGCGGGGCGCTGCACAGGGCACAGCGCCGACGGATCACGCCCGCCGCTGCGGGAGCAGAAGCGGGCGTGAGATCGTGCAGAAAACCCAGCTTGTTGCGCGCGTCGCCAGTCCGAACGTGGACCGGCGTCGCCTGTCGTCAGTTGTTCTTGATGGTGAGTGCGTTGCCCAGGCGCACCGTGAGGTTTGCGCCTTCAGGCAGGCAGAGCAGACGATCGCCCGTCATCGCCGCCGCCGCCGCTCCGGCCAGGCCGCCCGCGGCCGCGCCGACCACCGTGCGCTGTGCCCGGCTCCCGCCGCCGATCACGTTGCCGATCACGGCACCAGCCGCCGCACCGATCGCGACCTTCCGGCCGTCGCCACCCTTGCGCTCCTGCACGATGGCCTCGGTGCTCACGGACCCGCTCAACGTGTAGTCGTCGCCACCGAAGGAGAGGCTGCGGACATCGAACGCCAGCTCGGACGCATCACCCTGCGAGCCCGAACTCTTCGCCTGAGTGACCACCAGACCGACACGCGCGCCGGCTGGAATGGAGACACCGTTGGAACCAGACACCGCCGAGTTCGTGGTCGTGGTGATGCGGTCACCGACGGTGACGGTGTTCGTGCAGACCTTGGCACCGCTGCTCACGCTGAGCGTGGATCCAGCGTCGATGGTGCCGCTGCTGGAACGCACAGCGCCGACCGGAGCCGGAAGGTTCGATCTGGTTCCCTGTGTCGGACGCGGCGCAGTACTCGTTCGCGGCCGGGTGGGCGCAGGACGCGGTGCTGGCGCCCGGCCAGCGACGAGCGGCTGTTCTGCCGTCGGGGCTGGCGTGGCCGGAGGTGGGATCACCTCCACCGATGCCACGCTGTCGCCACGCATGGTGGCCTGTACGGAATCCGTCGTCGCTGGAAGGACACCGGTGTCATCCTTTCCCTTGTCGCCGCAGGCGCTCAAGAACAGGGCGACAGCCGCCAGCGGAAGAAACGTTCGGGGCATAACTTGATGTGATCGCATGTATTCTCCTTGTGCAGATGGTCGCGACACGACGTCTGTGCCGTCGTCGTTGCAGCGCTTACCAGCCTGATGAGCAAGCCTCGTACCAGCAGTTTACGCGCCCTGCGCGCGCTCGTACCGTTCGTGAACGTCTATCGCGGACGGATGGCGCTTGGTCTGGCCTGCGTCGTTGGCTCCAGTGCCATTGCCAGTGCCATTCCGTGGTTGCTTCGCCGCGCCATCAACGACCTGAACGCCAGTGCCCCGCCGCGCGATTTATGGCTGATTGCCATGACAATGATCGCCGTCACGTGCGTCACTGGACTCTTGCGCTTCCAGATGCGCAACATTCTGAATTCGATCAGCCGGCTCGTGGAGTACGACATGCGGAACGCAATGTTCCGCCACCTGATCACGCTGGATGCGGGGTTCTTCGGCCGAAACCGCACGGGCGACCTCATGGCGCGCCTGACGAACGATCTGTCGGCTGTGCGCATGGTCGCAGGCCCGGCCATCATGTACCTGGTCAACACCATTGCCGGTGGCGTGTTCGCGCTGATCTTCATGCTCCGCATCAGTCCACAGCTCACGGGAGTTGCGGTGCTGCCCATGGTGCTGCTGCCGATCGTGATGGCGGTCCTGGGTTCGCTGATCCACACCCGGTTCGAGGCCGTGCAGGAACACTTCGGCGTGATGACGACGCATGCGCAGGAGAACATCAGCGGCGCGCGCATCGTGCGTGCATTCAGGCAGGAAGCTGCCGAAGAGGCGCACTTCGCAGCACTGAATGAGGAGTACCTCCGCCGCAACATGGGCCTCGCGAAACTTTACGGCCTGATGTCGCCCGGCCTGCAACTGCTGGCCGGCCTGGGCGCCGTGGCCGTGCTGGGGATCGGTGGTGCGGCGACGCTGCGCGGCACGATCTCGGTCGGTGATTACGTAGCATTCGGGCTTTATCTCGGCATGCTCACCTGGCCGTTGATCGCACTGGGCTGGGTGATCAACCTGTTCCAGCGTGGTGCGGCGAGCATGAATCGCATCAACGACATCGTGCGCGCGACGGCATCGGTGACGTCGCCGGCAGGCCGCGCGGCAACGCTGCCGCCGCATGGCAACAACGGACGCTCACTCGAGTTTCGCGACGTCAGCTATCACTACCCGGTCGGTGACGGCGAGTCACCCCGGTGGGTGCTGCGCAACATCTCGTTCTCGGTGCGCGCCGGTGCCACGGTCGGCGTGGTTGGGGCCACCGGCAGCGGCAAGAGCGCGCTGATGGACCTCATCCCGCGTTTCTGGAATCCGCAGGAAGGCCAGATCCTGCTCGACGGCGTGCCGATCGAGACGCTGCCGCTGGATGTGCTCCGCTCGACCATCGGGTACGTGCCACAGGAAACGGTGCTCTTCAGCGACACCATCCTGGCAAACCTCACCTATGGCGGTAACGACGAGGCGGCCGCACGCGAGGCCGCCGTGGTTGCACAGCTCGAAGCCGCGATCGTGGACCTGCCGAACGGCTACGACACCATGCTTGGTGAACGGGGCATCAACCTCAGTGGTGGACAGAAGCAGCGCGCGGCCATTGCGCGCGCCCTGGCGCGCGATCCGCAGGTCGTGCTGCTGGACGATGCGCTGAGCGCTGTCGACACGGGCACGGAAGCGGCGATTCTGCAGGGGCTGCGCGAGGAGCTGACCGGCCGCACCGCGCTGATCGCGTCGCACCGGGTGAGTGCGGTGCGTGATGCATCGTGGATCGTGGTGCTGGACGAGGGGCGCATCGTGGAACAGGGCACGCACGACACGCTGGTGACGGCGCGCGGTCGCTACTGGCAGCTGCTGCGTCGCCAGCAAGTGAGCGACGAGGTCGAAGCGACGGTCTGACGCCACCGCCCCTCAGGCGTCACGGATGCCACAAACTGCCGCCGGCTGGCTTGAGTGCGGCGCCTAGCCCCGCCGCGGGCCGCCGCTGCGCTGGCACTCGGCGCAGACGCCATAAATCACGAGCCGGTGACGCTGGCGACTGTGCCCATGCGACTCGGCAATGATCGTGGTCATGCGCTCCAGGCGCTCATCGCGAAACTCGTCCACGCGCCCGCACACCGTGCAGAGCAGGTGCTCGTGGTGCGGAATGCCTCGTGATGGTTCGAAGCGACGAAAGCCTTCACCGAAATCACGTTCGACCACCAGCCCGCTCTTCACCAGCAGGTCCAGCGTGCGATAGATCGTGGCGGTGCCGGCGTTCTCTCCCTGCGCCGCGACGTCATGTGCCACCTCTTCCACCGAGAGATGGCGATCGGAAGCGAAGATCACCCCCGCGATTGCGAGCCGCTGCTGCGTGACCGGCAGATTCTGCTGGCGCAGGTAGGTGCGGAACTGCCCCAGATCATCACGCAGCTCCATGCGTTGCTCGCCTCGCTGCAGGTCAGGCAGCCGGTGCGACGCGCGCGGGCGCACTGAGCGCAGCCATCGCCTCATGACTCACCTGCTCGGGATCCGCCGCCTCGGTGCTGCGATGACGCACGCCGCGCAGCACGAGCTCCACGGCCGTGAGCGGCGCGTCGGCTTCCTCGTGCACATCGAATGTCCACTTGCCGCGATCGACACCCTTGATCGTATGTCGATAGCTCGCGGTGAAGATGCGCATGCGCGGCGACGGTATGAAGCGCACGACTGGCGGTTCGACGCCGTCGCTGCCGTCGACTTCCATCAACGCTTCACCGATGTCGACGCTCGGCATGGTACGAGCGCCATGGTCACTGTTGCTGTCGGCATCCATTTCGGCGTCGGTCGCGGCATCGATCCCCGCGTCGATCCCCGCGTCCGTCCCGGCGTCGCCTGTGGTCTCGGTCTCCATCAGGGCAGCATTCGCGTCAGATACACCGCTGGTGTCCGGCATCGCGGCGTCGGGATCGACGATGACGGACGTGAGTGCGTCGACGTCACGCGATTCGACTGGCCACACGGCGTCCAGCGCCGTTGCCGCCTCGTCATCCGATGCGGCGATCGCCAGCAGCGGCTCCGGCGGCAGTGCCGTCGCGATCACCGCGACGCCCGTTTCCAGCGTCCCACGCCGAATTGGCGGGAACAGATGCATCTCCACCACCGAGTCCAGCGGCACCCGCGTCAACACGGCGCGGAGAAAGCGTTCCTGCGTTTCGGTCATCAACGGAGAGTCTGGGAGGACGGCGATCGGAGCCGCGCGCGGCACGGAATTACAAAACGGTGCAGACCATTGCCCACTGCAATTTGCTTGCAGGAACGTGCGTGTTCAATGACCCACAGTCGCGATCCGGCACGACTTCGCATGCTTGCATCCCTTTCGCACTTGCTCAGCGTATTCAGGTTGCCGATCGTGTCCGATCATCAGATGTTTGATCCATGCCAACCATCACCCGTCTCTCCCTCGCCGACGCTACCGCAGCCCAGCTCGAAACGAGAATTGCTGCCGGCGAGTGGGCGATCGGCGCTCGTCTCCCGACGGAAACCGAATTCATGGTCGAGCTGGGCATCGGACGCTCCACGGTGCGCGAAGCAGTGCGAACCCTGGTGCGCGTCGGCCTGGTGCAGGTCAGGCAGGGCGACGGCACATACGTCACGGGACAGCGGGCCGACAACGAACCGCTGTGGCTCCGATGCCAGCGCGCCCAGCTCCATGAGATCTACGACGTGCGCGAGGCGCTCGACCTGCAGGCTGCGCGTCTCGCGGCCGAGCGCCGGAGCGAGGAGGACCTCGTCGCGATGCGCGAATTGCTCGACGAGCGCGCCGCCTCGCTCGCGGCCCGGGACGCGCGCCGCTATGCCGATGCCGACGTCGCGTTTCACCAGCGCATCGTCGCCGCGACACAGAACGAAATGCTGATTGATCTCTATCGCGTGCTCGGCCAGACGCTCGTGCAGTCGCTCACGATGCACAAGCGCCAGAGCGAGTTCTCGGACATCGACACGACGGGTGAGCATGAGGCGCTGCTGGCTGCAATTGCCGTGCGGGATGCTGCCGCGGCCACGCAGGCGGTGACGACACTCTTCCGTCGCGGACGCTACATCCCGCGCCCTGCCCCCGGAGTCGAGAGCGCCCTGTGACCGCCATTGCCCGCATACATGAACGCGCCGCACCCGTTGCACGATTCGACAGGCCGGCCGTGCTGCGTGTCATGCTCGGGCATGGTGCAACGGACTTCTACCAGGCCGCCGTGCCGGCGCTGGTGCCGTACTTCATCGTCACGTTCCACCTCACGCTCGCTCGCGGTGCCAGTGCCGTCTTCGCGGCCACGATCCTCTCGGCGGTGCTGCAGCCCTACTTCGGCTGGCTCGCCGACCGTCGTGCCACGCCATGGCTCACCACCTATGGCCTGCTCCTCGCTGCTGGCGGCATTGCCGTGGCGGTGATGGCGCCGAGCTTCACCATCGCACTCGTGGCCGTGGCATTCGCCGGGATCGGTGTGGCAGCGTTTCATCCCGAGGCGACACGCGCGGTCAACGTGTTCTCGGGACAAAGCAAGGGCACAGGCATGAGCTTCTTCACCATCGGGGGCAACATCGGCTTCGCGCTCGCGCCGATAATCGTGGTGCCGCTTGCCACGGCATCCACGCGCGGCGTGTTGGCGGCGCTTTGCCTGCTCGCGATCCCATCAGCCTGGGTGATGAGTCGCGCGATGGGTGCGCTGCCGCTCGAGCGCGGGCGCAAGTCGATGTCGGCCGAGCATGATGCCTCGTTGCCGCACGACGCGTGGGGCGCATTCGCACTGCTTGGCATCGTGGTCGGGATGCGAAGCATGATGGTGGTGGCCATGAACACCTTTCTGCCGACCTATTGGGCGCGCACCCTCCACAGGTCGCTGCAGGGCGGCGCGCTGGCGCTCTCGATGCTGCTGGCAATCGGGCTTGCGGGCGTGCTGGTAGGCGGGAAGATGGCGGACCGCATCGGTGCGAAGCGCGTGATCCTGTGGAGTGCGATCGCCATGGGTCCGGCCTTCTGGCTGCTGGCGAGCGCGCGCAACGCCACCGAGGCGTGGGTCGTGCTGCCACTGCTCGCGTTCGCGCTGTTCGGGTCAGGCGGCGTGATGGTGGTGCTGGGGCAGGCGTACCTGCCACGACACCTCGGCACCGCCTCGGGCGTCACGGTAGGCCTGGCGGTGACGTTCGGCGGCCTCGCGGCACCGCTGCTCGGTCGCGTGGCCGACGTGAACGGGTTGCACACGATGCTGCTGCTGCTTGCTGCCTGCGCACCGGTGATGGCGTTGATCGCCTGGTGCCTGCCGGATCGTCGCCACCACTGAGGCCGCCACGAACGCTGAGCCGGCAGCGACGGTACCAGGGGAGGACCCACGCAGCGGACTCGCGCCTTTATAGGTTTGCTGCAGATTGCGGAAGAATTTTCGTGCACCATTCACCATCGCCGACAGGACACATCTCGCACATGGCATCACATACGATCAAGCCGCTGGTCACCGCCGTCGCCACGTCGACCGGTGGCCGCAACGGCAGCACCGAGACCACCGACGGTTCCGTGAAAGTGAATCTCTCCGTGCGGAAGGAAATGGGCGGCCCGGGGCTGCCCGACACCACGACGCCGGAGCACCTGTTCGCGGCCGGCTACGCCGCATGCTTTGGCGGCGCGATGGAGTTTGTCGCCGGCCAGCACAAGAAGGACGTGAAGGGTAGCGTCGTGACCTGTGAGACATCGGTCGGTCCGCGTGAGGGCGGTGGCTTCGGCATCGCCGTGAAGATGCACGTTGCGGTGCCCACGCTCAGCACGGCCGAGGCAGAGGCGATCGTGCAGGAGACGCACGAACAGGTCTGCCCGTACAGCCATGCCACCCGCGGCAACGTGGATGTCGTGATCACGACGAAGGGCAACGACTGATTGGCCCGTAAGCACACCTCGTCACACTGCAGCCGCTACAGCAGCGTGACGGGGTCGCGGTCCCAGGCCAGCCGCAGTTCGGCACCAGACGGCAGCGGACCATGCTCCACGACATATCGACCGATGCGACCCAGTGCGTCGGTCTCGCGGCTCTTCACCAGGAAGTGCCAGCGCCAGCGCTGCTTGATGCGCTCCACCGGACAGGGAGCCGCCCCGACGACTTCCACTGCGCCGGGCATGCGCGTGTCGATCAGACGCCGCGTCCATTCCGCGAGCGCGCGCGCGGCATCGGCCGTCGCGATCTCCTCGGTGCCGCTGATGACCGCATTTGCAATGAACAACGACGGCGGGTAGGCCGGACTGATCCGCCCGCTCAGCTCCTCCGCGGCAAATCGCAGGAAGTCGTGCGTCACGGCGCAGGTCACCGCGTGATGCGTGGGCTCGCGCGTCTGGATGAACACCTCGCCTCCTTTCGCGCCGCGGCCGGCACGACCTGCAACCTGGCTGAGCAGCTGAAAGCAGCGTTCACTGGCGCGAAAATCCGGCAGGTTGATGCCGACATCGGCATCGATCACGCCCACCAGCGTGACGTTCGGAAAGTCGAGCCCCTTTGCGATCATCTGCGTGCCAAGCAGGATGTCCACCTCACCTGCGCCGACCTTGTCGAGGATCGTGGCATGCGCCCACTTCGCGCCGGTCGTGTCCATGTCCATGCGCGCGATGCGTGCAGCCGGCCAGCGCTCGCCCAGCAGTCGCTCCAGCTGCTGCGTGCCAAGCCCGCGTTCGCGAAGCGGCGGGCCGCTGCAGTTGCTGCACCGTGATGGCGGCGCCTCGCGATGACCGCAATAGTGACAGGCGAGACGTTCCGGCATGCGATGATACGTGAGCGCGATCGCACAGTTGGGGCACTGTGACACCGCGCCGCAATCGGCGCACTGCATGAAGTGCGCATAGCCACGCCGGTTCAGCAGCAGGATCGACTGCTCACCCTTGTCCAGGCGTTCGGTGATGGCGTGTTCAAGCTGTGGCGTGATGGCGTGCGCGAACGACGAGCCCTGCGCCGGTGGTGCTCCGGGCGTGTTCGAGACCTGTCGGCGTACGATGACTTCCTTGCGGCGATCGATGACGTGCACGGCAGGCAGCTGCGCACCCCCTGCTCGCTCGGGCAACTCCAGCAGCGCGAGATCACCGCGCAACGCCTGCGTCCAGCTCTCGAGGCTGGGGCTCGCGCTGCCCAGCACGAACGTCGCGCCCTCGATGCCTGCACGCACGCGCGCGAGGTCACGTGCGTGGTATCGCGGCGACTCACCCTGCTTGTAAGTGGCCTCGTGCTCCTCATCCACCACGATTGCGCCAAGCAACTTCACCGGTGCGAAGATCGCCGAGCGTGCGCCGACCACGATGCGCTTGTCGCCGCGGTGGATGGCTGACCACTCGTCGTAGCGCTCGCCATCGGACAGCGCGGAGTGCAGCACGGCCACCTGATCACCGAATGCCGTGCGGAAACGATCGACCGTCTGCGGTGTGAGCGCGATTTCCGGCACCAGCACGATCGCCCCCTGCCCGCGTCGCTCGATCACGTCGCGCAGATACTCGATGTACACCAGCGTCTTGCCGCTGCCCGTGACGCCTCGCAGCAGCGCACCAGCGCCCGGTTCCAGCGCAATGAGTTTCGCGATCGCGTGACGCTGCGCGTCAGTCGGCACGTGCGTGACGCCCGCTCGAATGCCACGCGTCGAGAACGGATCACGCGCGACCACCGTGCTTTCAATGGCGACGAGCTCACGTGTCACGAGCGCGTGCAGCACCGCGGCAGTGACGTCAGCCTGTTCCAGCAGCGCACGCACGGGATGCGACCCACCGAGCGACTCGAGCAGCTCGTACAGCACGCGCTGCCGTGGCGCACGCTTGAACATGGCGTCGCGTTCGAGCAGGCTCTCGATGGTACGCACCACGCACGCCACGCGATGGCGCTTGACGGGTGCGACCGGCGCGGCTGCGCCGGTGAGTGCCACGGGAAGCATGGCGCGCAGCACGATGCCCGGCGGCGCAGCGTAGTAGCGAGCCATCCAGCGACCGAGCGTCAACAATTCCGGCGTCAACGTGCGGCCTGCATCGGGCGCATCGAGGATGTCGCGCAATCGACCCTTCACCGGAGCAGGCACGTCGATCGCCGTCACGATGCCGATGAGTGTGCGTTTGCCAAGCGGTACCACGACCCGCGAGCCGGGCACCACACGCGTGCGCAACGACTCGGGCACGGAGTAGACGTAGGCGCGCGAAACGGCGACGGGCAGCGCGACGGCAGCGAGCAGTGGGTTCACGCCATGCAAGCTACCACGCCGGGCTGACTACCGTCGCGTGACGCCGAGCCCCGGCGTGGACGGCAATTTCACGACACCCTGCTCGATCGTCACACCGATGAAGGGATCATCGCGGAGCAGTGCCGCACCATCCAAATCCACGCAATCGAGCAGCGGACCAAGGTGCGCCGCGGCCGTGATGCCAAGCGAAGTCTCGATCATGCACCCGGCCATGACGAGCATGCCATGCGCGCGCGCCACGTGGATGATCCGCAGCGCTTCACGCAACGAACCGCACTTCGCGAGCTTCAGGTTCACGCCATCCACCACGCCCACGAGGCGCGCGACATCGGTCGCCATCAGGCAGCTCTCGTCGGCCACGATGGGCAGGTCGCAATGATCGCGCACGAAACGCAGTCCGTCGATGTCGGCGGGGGGCAGCGGCTGCTCGATGAACTCGACGCACAGCTCTTTCAGCAATGGCGCCATGCTCAGCGTCTGCTTCGGCGTCCACGCGGCGTTGGCGTCCACGCGCAGAATGGCGTCCGGTGCTTCCTCGCGAACCAGCTTGATGATGCGCCGATCGCGATCGCTGCCGAGCTTCACCTTCAGGATGGGATAGCCTGCGTCGAGCGCCTCGCGGACGCGTGCGCGCAACGTGTCGTCGTCCGCGGCGATCGCGATCGTGAAACTGCTGCGCGGGCTGGCGGACGGCGTGAGCCCCCAGAGCTTCCACAACGGCACGCCGAGCCGCTTGCCCTGCAAGTCATGCAATGCGGCGCTCACGGCACAGCGGGCGGCCGCATTGAAGCGCAACGCGCTCAGCATCGCGGCCTCGATCTGCTCGATGTCCGAGGCGTTCGACCCCTCGATGATCGGGCGCAGTCGCTCCAGCGCCGCCAGCACCGTATCGGCAGTCTCGCCGTAAAAACGGCTGGGCGCGGCCTCGCCCCAGCCTTCCGCGCCTTCCTCGTCAATCAGCCGGACCCACACGGTGCGCCATTCACTGGATCCGCCGCGTGCAATGACGAAGGGATGCCGGGTGTGGACGGTGACGACTTCGGTTTCGAGGCGGATCATCTGGAGAGTGCTGGCGTCAGGTGCCCGAGTCGTGCTGCGCGCACGCCGGGTGTATCGAGTGCTGCGCCGTCGAGCACGCGCACCAGGGCGTCGGCGAGATCGGTGCCGCGCTGGTAACGCTCGGCGGGCGCCTTGGCGAGGCATCGCATCGTGATCTGCGAAAGTGCCACCGAGACCGCGGGTGCAGTCACATCGAGTGGCGTCGGCAGTTCGTGCACATGCTTGTACCCGACCGCATAGGAATCCTCGCCGTCGAATGGCGGCACGCCAGCGAGCATCTCGTACAGCATCACGCCGCAGGCGTAGACGTCACTGCGTCCATCCACCGGCTTGCCCATGGCCTGCTCCGGCGACATGTAGTGCGGTGTGCCCATTGCGCGACCCGTGCCGGTGAGTCCCTTGTGAAAGCCTGCCGTCGCAATGCCGAAGTCCGTGATCAACGCCGTTCCGTCGGCATCGAACAGCACGTTGTCCGGTTTCACGTCACGATGCACGATGCCATGCCGATGCGCGTGATCCAGCCCCATCACGATCTGCGAGACGATGGCCGCGCTTTCGTCGGATGGCACGGTGCGATGGCGCGCGAGGCGGTCGGCCAGCGAGCCACCGCTCAGGAACGGCATCACCACGAACGTGCTGTCCCGCGTGACGCCGGCGTCCAGGATCGCGCACACGTTGGGATGACTGAGCCGGCTCGCCGCCTCGGCCTCGCGGCGAAATCGCTCGCGCATCTCCGGATCGCGCGCCAGGTGTGCGTAGAGCACCTTGATCACCACGCGACGCCCCAGCACCGCGTGCGCGGCCTCGTACACGTGCGCCATGCCGCCACTCGCGATGCGCCGCACGATCGCGAAGCGTCCCCCCGTCGCGCGGCGCAGGGCCGTGATCTCCGCATCGGGGACATCCACCGGCGGAGCGGCGACGTTGGGCAGCACCTGGCCGCAGCGCACGCAGTTCGGTGCCGCCGATCGGTTCCAGGTGCCGCAGTCTGGGCAGAACATGCAGGACGTGCTCAGGCAGAAAGGTTCGATCGCTAGAACTGCAGTCGCACGAAGTCGTAGAGCGGCCATGGCCCGGTGAGCCGCAAGGTCAGCCCCGGCGACCGCAGGTCCTCTGCCAGAACCTCGGCAGCAAAGCGGTCCCACGACAGGCGATCGACGAGAAATGCCTGGCTGGCAATGGTTGTCCCGTCGCCCGCCATGTCAGACGAGACAGGTACGGTGGCCGCCGCGTAACGCCGGAGTGTGCGGAACGACTCGATAGCGGCGGCCGAGGGCGGCAGCACACTCGGGTCGGAGGTGACGCCGGCAAGATCGCGCTCGGCGGTGACCCGCGCACCGCAGCGCCCGTCCACCCAGGCAAGTCCATCAGTGAGCGCGACCGCATGCAGCTCCAGCCAATGCAGCGCGCTGGAGGCAGTGCGAAAGGTCGTCAGCGGCGGCGCCGGGAGCAGCGTCGCCACCTTCGCCACGCGCGCGACCACGGCATGGTGCTCGAGCATGCCGTCCTGGCTGGGCTGCTCGTTGCGCGTGGCACATGGCCGGACGATCGCAGCAACGCTCCGAAAGGCGATGCCATGCGCCCCGTCGGCCGCCGCGCGGACACTGTCGTCCAGCCGCGCTTCCGGCACCACACCAAGCAGGCGCAATGCCACGCTGCGGCCGCCGGCGATGGCCGTCGAAGAGGCTGAGGTGATGGGTGTCACAGCAGTCCCCATCGGCGCAGCAGCCAGATCAGGAACCCGCCAAGCCCGAGCTGCACGGCGAGCATGATCCAGAAGCCGTGCGCCTGCCCTGACAGCGGGATGTGCTCGAAGTTCATGCCCCACATGCCGCTCACCACGACGAACGGCACGCTCAGCGTCGCGATGACGCTGAGGCCCTTCGTGACCTGACCGAGACGGTTGGACACCTGCGAGAGGTAGCTGTCCATCACGTTGGCCAGCAGTTCGCGATAGGTGTCGACGGAATCGTTGATGCGGAGCACGTGATCGTAGATGTCGCGGAACCAGACCTGCGACTCCGGCGGCAGGAACGGTGTGGGCCGATTCGTGAGCACGCTGAACACTTCGCGCTGCGGCATGAGGTGCCGGCGCATGGCCAGCACCAGCCGCTTCACGGCGAACACGTCGCGCATGACATCCTGGTCGAAGCGCTGATACACACGCTCCTCGAGGCCATCGACGAACTCGTCGATCTTGTCGAGCACGGGGAAGTACTCGTCCACGGTGATGTCCATCAAGGCATGCGCCACACGCTCGGCACCGCGTTCGAGCTGATCGGGGTTCGCGACCATGCGCTCATAGACCACATCGACGGGTACGCTGGGACCCGAGTGCACGGTCACGAGCAGGTTCTTCGCCATGAAGAAGCAGAGGTTGTACGTCTCGACGTCGTACGGATCATCCGTGTTCTCGCAGAAACGCAAGCCGCGGACGATCACGAACAGCGAGTTCCGGTACGCGTCGATCTTGACGCGGCTCTGCGGATTCAGTGCGTCCTCGACTGCGAGCGGATGAAAGTCGAACACCTTCTCGAGCAGCGCGACCTGATGCCGGCTCTCATTATCGATGTCCACCCAAAGCACGCCGGGAAATCCTTCGCGCACGACCAGCTCCCGCAGCATGGCAGGATGCAGATCGGTGCGGACCGGAGCCCCGGGCACCGCGTAGACGATGCGCGGCATGCTGCTCGGCGCGACCGTCGGGCGCGGTGGCTCGCCCCGCTGCTCGGCCCGCTGCGCTTCGAGCGTCTGATGGCTGACCTTGCGCGTGGCGTCGCCGCGGCGGAGACGCGGCGGCTCGTTGCTTCGCGAGCGTCGGCGACTCACGACACGACCTGGGCCAATCGGGTAGGCATCATCATGCGCAAGATACCGATGCGTCCGGCGACTATCGCAACGCCCGCAGGTGCGTCACGCAGGCATCTCCGAGCCGTACCGGGTCGTATCCACCTTCCAGCGCACTGACCATACGACCGCCGCACCACGAGGTCGCGCGCGTGACGAGCAGCCGCGTGAGCTGGTCGATGTGCTCCAGCTCCAGCGTGAATCCGCCCAATGGGTCACCAGCGAGCGAATCGAATCCGGCAGAGAGGAGCACCAGGTCGGGTGTCCAGTCAACAGTCGCCGCGTCAATGGCCGCCGTGAGCGCGTCGACATACGCCGACGCCGGCAACGCGGCAGCCATCGGCACGTTCCAGACGTTGTCGTGCGGACCGCGATCGTCGGCGGCGCCACTGCCCGGATACCAGGGCGCCTGGTGCATGCTCACGAACCGGATGCCTGCATCGTTCTGCACCAGCTCCTGCGTACCGTTGCCATGGTGCACGTCCCAGTCCACGATCAACACCCGCGACGCGCCGTGACGCGTGCGCGCGTAGAGCGCCCCCACGCCGATGTTGCCGAACAGGCAGAAGCCCATGCCCGAGGCGCGCAGGGCGTGATGTCCCGGCGGACGCACCGCACAGAAACTGCGCGTCACACTGCCGTCGAACGCCCAGTCGATTGCGTCCAGCACGCACCCGGCGCCTGCTATCGCCGCATCCCAGCTCCCCTCACTCACCGGCGTATCCGGATCGAGGCGACCGCCGCCCGATTCCGCGAGCAGCTTCACGCGCTCCACGTATGCGCGGTCATGTGCCAGTGCGAGCTCGTCGATGGTGGCGTGACGTCCCTCGCGATGCTCGATCGTGTCGAACAGGTCGAAGTCGTAGCGCAGTGCGCGCGGAATGGCTCGCAGCCGGCCCACATGCTCGGGATGATTCCACCCGGTGTCATGGCGACCGCAATCGGAATGCGACACATAAGCGACCGTCATGCCAATCCTCTCCAGCGGCGCAGCGTCCATGACGCCACCAGTGACAGCACGATTGCAAGCAGGAGCCAACGCACATCGAGCCATTCAAGCATAGTCGCGGTGCGCGTGCGACCCTCGACGGCCCTCGTCAACTCCACGCGCACCTGCGGCAGGCCAAGGTCACGCGCGAGTGCAGCCAATGGCGCAGCGTCCAGCGTGTCATGCTCCGCATCTGCGGCACCGCGGTGCACAGGCGCTGCCAGAGGCACGACGCCGGACAACACCGACGTCCACCAGCGGCGGTGCGCGACCGGCGCATCATCGTCGCCGGCCATGCGCCAGAGCCACGAATTGTCGTAGCCCACCTGCACCACGCGTCCCGCCCCAACTCGTCGCGCGGCCGTCGCGGTGCGACCATCGCGTACCTCGAGCACCACGCTGCCAGCGGCGAGTGTCACGATCGGCACGAGATCCAGGCCATGCCGCGGCGCATCGGAGACTTCCGCGCCCGCCTTGCCAGCGATCGTTTCACCCGGCGCGCCAGCGCGGATTGCCGCGAGCGATGCGAGGCGCGCCGCATCACCGACAATCACCACACCGCCACCAGCGCGCACGAATTCCGGCAGTGCCGCCGTGACGGATGATGGCGCGCCGGGCAGCACGACGACGATCGCATGCCGACGGCGCGAGGGCGTGCGTGAAGCTCCCTGCGAGACGGTCACCTTCGGCGAAAGCACGATGGATGCATCCACGGGCCAGCCCGCCTCTTCCAGTGCCGCGATGACGAAGCGTGACTCCCACGACACGCCGCCTGCGACCAGCACGCGCGCAACCTCCGGCGCACCGGCGGTCAGCGATGCACTCGCTGCATGCGTCGCACGCGCATCGACATGCAGCGCGCCCTGCACCGGGCCGGATCGCGTACGAATGCCCGCGCTGTCCACGGAAAGCGAGTCCACGAGTCCTGCGGCGTCGCTGATCGCCAGCAGCGCGCGTCCGCGGCTCGCGACCTGCACACGCGTCCCGCCGCTGGCGCGCCACTCCTCCTCCACCGCCACCGCAATGGGTGACAACATTGCTGGTGCACTGAGCGAAAGACGGCGCCCGCTACCACGCATAGCACGCAGCAACGCGCGGGTGCGCGCATCGGGCGGTGCGAGCATTGAGACGCGGACAGAATCGGATTGCGCACGCAACAGCTGCGGCACGGGCACATCGAGCACTCCGTTCGCGCCGACCTGCACCGCGGTGTGCTCGGGCGCGCGCGGCATGAAGAGCCGCCATGCGAGCAGCAGCATGCACAGCAGGCCGGTGACATGCAGCATGCCGCCGACGATGCGCACGACATCCTGCGTCGACGATTCACTGGCGGCCAGCGCGTCCGCACGCCACTCAGCGCGTGAGCGCATACACCACCAGGTTCACGCCGAAACGGGTGTTGTCCACGGACAGAAACCGCTTGTTCTCGGGATGAAACGACCACTCCGAGCTGTAATCCTTGCTGCTGTAGATCACCGCCAGCCGGCCATTCCGCTCGATGCCCTGCAGGTGATCGTGCACGAGGTTGTCGCCCCAGCCATTCAACTCGTGCGACGTGGTGGGCGGGCCGTCCTGAAAGGTGAAGAACGACCGATACAACGGGTGCGTGGTGGCGATGTTCTGCAACGGGCCGAGCACCTGCGTCAGTTCCTCCGTCGCCGTCTTGTGGAACACGCCGTCGATGTCGTGGTTGTGATCATCCACGAACAACAGCCCGCCCCGGTCGCAATACTTGCGCAGCATGGCCCGCTCGGCCGCCGTGAAGCGCACCGGAAGGTGCCCGGTCATGAATGCCAGCGGGTATCGCAGCATTGCCGCTGACGACAGCGGCACGATCGCACCGGATGGCGCGACGTCGATGCTCGTATAGCGTGCGACCGCGTCGATCACGTTGGCCGCGAGCAACGGCGCCGAATCCCAGTCACCGGATTCGTATTGCACGGTCGCGAAGGTGAAGCGCATGTCGCTCATGGCGCGCCGAGCCAGAGCGCGTTACCGCGACCCTGGCGCCACGGCGACAGCGCGAGGCGACGCGCGCGCAGCAACGCCGATGTGGCATCGCGATCGCGATCGAGCGCTTCGAGTGCGTCGCCCAGTGCCGCAGCCAGCGTCGGCGCAGCACCCATTGCATCCAGTCGGACCAAACGCAGCGAGTCGCGCGCCGTGCCGTCATTCGCGATCAGCAGTGCAATGCCTCGCAGCACTCGCTCGGCGATGCGGCGCTCGGGCGCCGGCAATGCGCTCAAGGCTCGCCTGGCCTCGAACGCGGCCGAGTCCGTGCCGATCAGGCGCACCTTCGCCAGGTCGACCACGGCCGCGGGCGGCGTGCCGCGCAGGTAGATCCGCTCAGCTGATCGCGCACGCTGAATTGCCGCGAGTGCGCGACGCATCGGCTCGAGCGCATCACGGGGCACGCCACCCTGCAGGGCGCGCGTGGCATCCCACATTGCGTTGTACGCTTCCAGCAGCGGGCGATTCACGGCCACCACCGGTGTCTCGTCGCCATGCGAGTCGAGCATGCCGCTCACGCCGCCGGTCGCACGATCCGCAGCCCGCAGCACCGATTCCGGCGTGGACTGGCTGGCCAGGTCAGCGGCGGAGTGATCGTGCCCATCGCCGGCGAAGTGCGCGTGCTCGCCGCTCGGGTTGTCGCCGAGCCGCGCGAAGACGATGTCCGCCAGCTGCTTGCGCAGTCGCGCCTGATCCAGCCCGATCCGATTCGACTCGTTCAGCACCACCGGCGGCGGAATGCGCGGCATCCGCGCGACGAGACGTTCCGTGAGCAGCAGCAGCTGTCGCTGGCTCAGCACACTCTTGTCCACCGGTGTGGGCGGCAGCTGTTCCACCGCGACGGAATCGCGCGCATCGGTGCGCGGAATGCGGATCGTGCGCGTCTCGCTGGTGCCGAGTGACGGACCGGTGAGCGTGTTGCCATCGTGCGCGGTGAGACGCACGTGCATGAGGTCACCCGGCTTCAGGCCCAGTACACCCAGGTCCAGCGTCGACGCAAGTGTCACGTCGCGGCTCGATGTGCCGCGCGTTGTCGCGAGCGCACCGGACTTGAACGTGAACTGCTCGCCGCTGCCGCTCGAGATGATGTACTCGATGCGCGCGTCGCGCACTGCGATGTCGTCGTGCGCGATGCCTGACACGCGGATCGTCGCGGTCGTGTCGAACACCAGCGTGTCCGCGTCGGGCAGCAGCAGCGTCGCGACGGGGGCCGAGTCGACGACAGGCGTGACCAGCAGCCAGCGTTCACCGATGACGTCGCGGAGGCGCAGCGCGATGGGAGTGAACCCCACGCGCACGGTGCCGCGCCATCCATCATCGTGCGGGGCACGGTGCACGGAACGCGGCGTGCCTGCGCCGCTGTCCGATGACTCCTGCACCAGCAGCGCGGTACCAACCAGCGAACCCTCACCATCCACGCGGATCACGCTGCCGGCGAGCACTGACACGGTCTCACCGAACGCCAGCGTACGCGTCGGGCGATTCGTGTATCGTGGCGGCAGCAATGTCACCGACGCGCGCACCCGTCCAGCGGGCGGCGGCGTGTCAGCCATGCGGGTCAGGGCGGCGACACCATTCCCGTCGGCGCCGAGCTGGCGAAGTTTCCACGGGTAAGCCGCGACGGCGATCAGGGCGACGGCAAGTGCGAGACGGCCGAGCACTCGTGTGCGACGCTGGCGCAGTGCAACGGCGGCCGAACGTTCCCACGCCGTCTGCGTCGCGAATGCCGCCAGCCGGCGATGCACCGGATCTGCATCACTCGCACGATCCTGCTCGGCCAGCGTGACCAGCGAATACTGCAACGACGGCGCCAGCGACTCGACCCAGATCGCAACATCGAGTCGCGAGATGTCGCGCGGCCGCGCACGGCGCCACCGCCAGGCTACTGCGATCATGGCGGTGACGACCGCCGACGCGATGACGAGTGCGCGCGGCGGCTGACCCGTCGTCACGCGAAACAGTACGCCGATCAGCAGCACCAGCGCCATGCTGCCGATCGCCCACACCGCAACCGACGCGAGCGCCAGACGGCGCAGACTTTCGCGCACCCGCTCCAGTCGAGCACAGAGCTGCAGCGGCGTCATGCGCGCACCATTCGTCGCAGGAGCAGCTCCAGCGCTGCGAGTGCAATCGCCGCCGCCACCAACCACTTCCCCACTCCCGAGACAAACGACGCTTCCTCGATGATACGTGCGGCGGCGGGCGGTGGCGCGAGCCACGCCGGAACTGGACCGGCCGTCCCGGCGTCACGCTCACAGCTGCGCACCAGCACCGCGAGCCACGCCTGCGCACTGAGCGAGAGCACATGGTCACCGGCGGGCGGCAGCGATGCGCGCACGTCGATGCGGCATCCGAGGCCCGTCTCCATCATCCATGCCGCAGCCGACCCATCGACCCACCAGGCGATCGGGTGTGCGCGTGCCGGTCGAGGCGAACCGGTATCCGGCGCCACCGGCGCAATCCAGGTCGTACGCACGACGGTCAGTGCCTGCAGCGACTGCGTGCGCGATGCGACGCGCGCCGGCCACCACACGATCGTTGCGCCGTGCGTCGCCGCGAGCGAGTCGTCAGCCGTCAGCACGTCACGTCGCTCGATGATCGTGCCCTGCGCGGCCACGCTGTCACCCAGCAGCTGTGCAAGGGCCGCGATCGGATCGTCGCCGGCGGCGCGCATGATGAGCGGGCCGCGCGCCGTCGGCCGCGCGGTATCCGGCGCGGCAGCGACCTGCAGCACGCGGATCGAATCCGGCACCAGCGCACGCAGCGCCTCGGTCGCTGGATCGAGGCTCGTGCGCGCGAACGGCGACGCGATGGCGACGTGCAGCGAGTGCGCACCACGGGCCAGCGAATCACGCGAGCGTACCAGACGCGCCAGCGCGGCACTCAGCGATGCGCGACGCGTCTGTACCGATGCCACGCTCGCCGGCGCGCCCAGCGCTGCATTCGTGTCGAACGCAATGACCGCGTCACCCTCACGCAGCGTCGCCAAAGCCGCGCGCTGCGCATCGACCGGCAGCGTACGATCCAGGAGTAGCACGGTGCGCTGGTCGACGCGAGTGCCCGTGAGCACCGGCTGCGCCGCGCCGAGGGCCAGCAGCGTGATGATCAGCATGCGCAGCAGCATCCACCAGCGGTCCATCGGCACGCGCTGCACCGTCGTTGCCTCGAGCATGCCGGCCGGCAGGAACCTGGCCGTCGCGAGCGCGATCGCACGCGGCCGCTGGCGCGACAACAGGTGCGCGGCCAGCACGCCAAACAGGCCCAGCGCGCCGGCACCGAGTGCCCACGGTGCAAGCCACGTCACGCCACGGCTCCAGTGCCCATCGCCGCACGCACCAGCGTGCGCACGGCATCAGCCGACGGCTGGTCATCCACGATCAGCACGTACCGCGCGCCCGTCGCCAGCCAGCGATTTCGCATGCTGGTGCGGAATGCGCCAAACGCCTCGTCGTACGATCGGTGTGCGCTGCGCGCGAGCGGGCGACGCAAGGCCGCATTCTCCGGATCGACGGCTACGGCACGCTCGGGCGCCAGTGACAGTTCCGCACGGGAAACGAGGTGCACCACGATGACCTCCACGCCACGCGCAATGAGCGAGGCACCACGCACCAGCAACGCATCCGCATCGCCCAGCAGGTCGGAGATCAGCACGACTCGCTCCACGCCGCGCATGCCGTCCAGCATTGGCGCCACGTCGGCTGCGCCGTCCACCTGCACGGCATCGACCACGCGGATCATCTCGCGCACCACGTCGCCCCGCGCACGTGGCGCCAGTCGGCGCGCACCACGCGCGAGTGCAATCACGAGACCCACGGGATCACCGGCGCCGCGACCCACGGCCGCGAGTCCCACGCACAGCATGCGGGCCTGTCGCCACTTCGATTCGCCACCCATGCCCGCACCCATCGACGCGGACCCGTCCAGCAGGATCAGCGTCGGCGACGTGGCGACATCAGGCGCGAGTCGCACGTACGCGCGATCGGTGCGCGCCAGCAGCTTCCAGTCCAGGCGGCGCGGATCGTCGCCCTGCCGGTACGGGCGATACTCCGTGACTTCCGCATTCGGCCCGATGCGCTTCGCCGTGTGCGCGCCGACGTTCGTGGTGCGCGGCCGCAGGCGTGCCGTCCAGCGCACCCCGCGCAGCGCGTCGAGCAACGCGCCATACTCATGCAGACCGGGCGTTGCCATCGCGAACAGGCGCGTCAGCGAGTGACGGCGCCGCGCGGCGGCTCGATGCGCGCCATCAATTCCTTCACGATGACATCCGACACAATGCCATCTGCCTCGGCGGCATAATTCGGCAGCACACGATGGCGCAGCACCGGAATCGCGACGCGCTCTACATCGGCCGGTGATACGGCCACCCGACCGGCGAGCAGCGCATGCGCCTTCGCACCGAGAATCAGCGCCTGTCCCGCGCGGGGACCTGCACCCCAGCGCACGTACTTCGTCACGAGCTCCGGTGCGCGCGGATCACCGGGGCGCGTCGCGCGCACCAGCTGTGCGGCATATCGCAGCACGGTGTCGGACGCCGGCACGTCGCGCGCAAGCTTCTGCAGCGCACGCACCTGCAACGCATCGAGCACGGGCACCAGCGGCGCTGGCGTGGCGCCGGTCGTGCTGCGCAGGATGCCGACTTCGTCATCCTCGCCCGGATAGTCCACGCGGATGTCGAACAGGAAGCGGTCCAGCTGCGCTTCCGGCAGCGGATACGTGCCTTCCTGTTCGATCGGGTTCTGCGTCGCGAGCACAAAGAAAGGCGCCGGCAGCGACATCGTCTGACCAGCCGCCGTCACGCGATGTTCCTGCATCGCTTCCAGCAGTGCGGCCTGCGTGCGCGGTGGCGCGCGATTGATCTCGTCAGCCAACACGATGTTCGCGAAGATCGGCCCGCGCACGAATCGGAATGCGCGATGTCCCGTCGCCGAATCCTCTTCCAGCAGCTCGGTGCCGGTGATGTCACTCGGCACGAGATCGGGCGTGAACTGAATGCGGCGGAAGTCCAGCTGCATCGCCTCGGACACGGCGCGCACCATCATTGTCTTCGCCAGCCCCGGCACGCCGACCAGCAGCGCGTGACCACCGGCGACGATCGCCAGCAGGATCTCGTCCAGCGCCTCCGTCTGCCCCACGATGCGACGTGCCACCTCGGCGCGCATCGCCCGCGCTGCAGCGATCAGCGATTGCGCGTCGACGTCCTGCTCAAGATCCGCGACGGCAGCCGAGTCGCGCGTCACTTGATCGGCTGCCGACGGCGGAAGTGCAGCAGCAGCGTCGAGCCATCCTGCACGCCCGCGTCGTGCAAGGATTTCGCCTCGTCGCGTATCTCGAATCCACCGAGTTTTGTGACCACGTCACCGGGCAGCGGCACGTCCGGTGCGAGCACGGCCAGCGCACGAGCCTTCACGGTCGCGACAGAGGTCGAGGGGTCGGCGATGACCTTCACCGCGTCCCACGCTTCCAGCAGCTGCACGCGGATCGTGATGACGGCACCGCCGGTTGGCGCAAGCATGATTGCCGTTGCCGGAACGCGGAGCTGAGTGACGAAGGGCGGCATGACTTGTTGAGGATGGGTATGGCAGTACTTGACCACCGCCGAGTCAGGCGGACGGCTTACTCGTCCGACCGGGATGCTACGCGGCAGGTGCCGCTTGGGTTGCGTCCGCATCAGCAGCAGCTGCCGGCGGAGGCAGCACTGGAGCCGGTGGCGGCGCGACATGGACTGGCAGCGTCGACAGGAATCGCGCGATCTGCTGGTCGAACAGGTAGCTCGAGCCCGTCACGCGTGTGCCACCCGGAATGTCGGCGACACCGAAGATCACGTCTTCCCCGCCCTGTCCGCGCATCGCGACGTACGTCGGCCCCGCCTTCTCCACGAACGCGGAGTAGATGCCGTTGCGCGTTGCGAAGTAGTCCGTGGCCGCCGACAGCACCGACGCGCCGTCGAGCGAAGTGGTCGTTTCCTGCTGGGTGCGAATTGAGCTGGCCATTGCCCGAATGTAGCAGGATCCCGAGGCACCCGGCATGTTCGCCCGATGTTGATTCAACAGCTGGCCCTGCGTGTGCTGACGCCGCATTCGTGAACTGCCTTGGCGGAAAGCACGGTGTTCGAGCCGCTGCCAGACACATGAAACCGTCGCCCCTGGAATGGTCGGTGTCCGAGCATCCTGCTGCCCCTCTACGCCATCGATCATGAGACAGGCTGTGCGCGGCGGGAGCTCTGGCTCCGGGGTGCAGTTGGACTCAGTCGTCGCGAAACACGGTCACGCGGTGTGACCCGTCGCAGAACGGCGCCTCACGCGACGCACCGCAACGGCAGAGCGCCATCGAGTCCGCCTCACGGAGCAATGAGCCGTCCTCCCGCACGAGGCTGACCGGCCCCGTCAGCACGAGGGGGCCGTTTCGACGCAACCTGATGCACACTGCCGTCGTATTACTTTCGTCCGTTGCGTCCATCGCGCAATTTAACTTGCATCGAACACCACTACCATGGAGCGACAATGTCTGCTGATGCCTCACGCAAGATCCTGATTTCCAGTTACCCCGCACCGGATGGCGCCGATGCCGCCCTGCAGTACCTCAAGTCGGCGTCGATCAACCTCGGAAATGCCGCTGTCGTCAAGCGAGACAGCGATGGCAAGGTAGAGTTCAACGAGACGCAGGACTGGGGCATCGGCAAGAGCGCACTCGTGGGCGCGATCGCGGGGCTGCTGCTTCCTGGCGTCGGCACCATCACGATGGCGGCCGGTGGCGCACTCGCCGCGTACTTCGTCGACCTCGGTTTCCCCGACCAGCTGCTGAAGCAGATGGGCGAAGGACTCGCCATGAACAGCTCCATGCTCGTCGTGCTGGTCGACGAGATGGGCGTTGCGCGCGCCTCGGAAGTGATCACGAAGGCCGGTGGCACGGTGATGGGCACGAGCCACGAAACCGATCTCGCCGCCGCGATGGCGACGATGCAGCGGATGTAGCGGTCGTCACGACCGCACGAAGTACAGAACGGCGCCACTCACGGGGCGCCGTTCTGCATCGTGTGGTTCTGCATCGTGTGGTTCTGCATCGTGTGGTTCTGCATCCACCACTTCCATCGCGCAGATCATGCATGCCTGCGCGACACTGCAGCCCGCGATGTCCACGACAGGATGGACCGTACAGAACTCACGCCGTGATGCGATCCTGCACCCAGGTGCGCACCTGGTCCAAGGCGACACGCACCTGTGCCAGCGAATCGCGCTCGCGAATCGTCACGCTCTGGTCGGCCGCCGACTCGCTGTCGATGGTCACGCAGAACGGTGTTCCCACTTCGTCCTGACGACGATAGCGCTTGCCGATGCTGCCGGTGGCGTCGTAATCCGCGGCAACGAAGCGGCGTAGTTCGTCGGCAAGCTTCGTCGCCATCTCCGGCTGCCCGTCCTTCTTCGTCAGCGGAAAGACCGCGGCCTTGATTGGCGCGAGCGCGGGATGCAGCCCCAGCACCACGCGACCCTCGTCCTCACCGGCGACTGCTTCTTCACGATACCCGTTCACCAGCACCGCCAGCGTGGTGCGATCGGCGCCGACACTCGTCTCGATCACATACGGCAGGTAGCGCTTGTTCGCCTGCTGGTCGTAATACTCCAGCTTCTTGCCGCTGAACTGCTGGTGCTGCGCCAGGTCGAAGTCGCCGCGATTGTGGATGCCCTCGATTTCCTGGAAGCCCAGCGTACCGCCGAAGTCGAAGTTGATGTCGAAGGCAGCGCGAGCGTAATGCGCCAGCTCACCCGCTGCGTGCTGGTGAAACTGCAGGCGATCAGCGGAGAGGCCAAGCGATGTGTGCCACGCCATGCGATCCGCTTTCCACTGTTCGAAATGCTCCATGTCCGTGCCGGGCTCCACGAAGTACTGCATCTCCATCTGCTCGAACTCTCGCGTGCGGAAGATGAAGTTTCCCGGCGTGATCTCGTTGCGGAACGCCTTGCCGATCTGCGCGATGCCGAACGGCACCTTCTGGCGGGCGCTCTGCTGCACGTTGAGGAAATTCACGAAAATGCCCTGCGCGGTTTCGGGGCGCAGGTACACGGTGCTCGCGCTCTCCTCCACGGGCCCCATGAACGTCTTGAACATCAGGTTGAACATGCGCGGCTCGGTGAGCTGACAGGCATCGTGCTGGCCCGGCTGCCTGCTCGGCTTCTGCGGGCAACGCGCATCGTCCAGCTTGTCAGCGCGGAAGCGGCCCTTGCAGACCTTGCAGTCCACCAGCGGATCGGTGAATCCGGCCACGTGGCCGCTGGCCTCCCATGTCTTCGGGTGCATCAGAATCGCGGCGTCCAGCCCCTCGACGTCGTCGCGCATCCGGACCATGCTGGCCCACCACCGCTCCTTCAGGTTCTTCTTCAGTTCCACGCCCAGCGGCCCGTAATCCCACACGCTGCCGGTGCCGCCGTAGATCTCGGAACTCTGGAAAATGAAGCCGCGCCGCTTGGAGAGTGACACGAGCTTGTCCATCACGTCGGGTTGGGTACTGGCTGCCATGAAGCTGACCTCTGCCAAGTGTGGCGCCCCTGGATGCCGCGGCCGGGCGCCGCGACTGGGTGGGGTGCACTGGTGTGGTGAAGATAGTGCAGGCTGGACCGACCGGCTGCGGCGGCGGAAAGCCCGGTCCGCGCCACGAAACACCCGGGAACAGATGGTATCATGTCGGAACGTCCCGCGAGCCCGGGACGTAAAAACAGCAGGTCCACATTTCACCCAGGCATGCATGCGTTCCATCCGCACTGCTGATACGATCACTGGTGCCGCCTTGCTTGCACTGCTCGCGTTCACGCCGTGCAGCGCGCAAGTCGTCGTCACTGGCACCGTGCGCGACAGCCTCACCGGAAAGCCGTTCGCTGGCGCACAGGTGGAATTGGTCCCTGTCACCAGCCCCTGGCTGGCCGGCTTCTCTGCACGCAGCGATTCGAGTGGCCGCTACACGATCAGCGACGTGATGCCCGGCACGTACCACTTCGGATTCCAGCACCCGCGTCTCGACTCGCTCGGCATGGATCCGGTAGTGCGCACGCTCGAAGTGCGTGCATCCCGGGCTCGCATCACCGCCGATCTCGCACTGCCCACCGCACGAACCTTCGCCCGCACCCTCTGTCGCGCACGCTCGGACAACAGCGGCGTCCTGATCGGGCGCGTGATCGATGCCCGTGACGGCCAACCGATTGCGCGCGGCACTGTGCACGTGCGCTGGGGCACGGTGCGCGTGGCCGATGACGGCGTCCGCAACGAGGTGGTCCAGCGCACGGCCCAGGTACGCGACGATGGTCGCTTCATCGCCTGCAATGTGCCGACTGACGGACCGATCGAGGTGCAGGCGGTCGCGGATTCGCCGACGCACGGACAGATCGCTCCACTTCGCATCACGAGCGGAAACGTCGAGCTGACCTTCGACTACGATACGCCGCTCAGGCATCGCGACCTGTATGTCGCACTGGAGGAACGTGACACGGCAGCGACTGGTGGCGGCGCAAGCGCCGATGTCGCACCTGTCGGCGCGGCCAGCACCGCCGACAGTGTTTCGCGCCTCGCGCGCGGGCCGCGGATGGGCAGCGCCCGCATGACAGGCCGCGTCATCGCCGAGAACGGACGCCCGGTGCGCGCCGCCCGCATCATCGTGCGGGAAGCGGGTGCCGAGGGCATCAGCGACACCACCGGCGCATTTCGTCTCACCGGCCTGCCGCTCGGCACGCACACCGTCGAGATGCTGGCACTCGGCTTTGATCCGATGCGTACCGCTGCCGACCTGCGTGCCGACCGCGATGCCATCGTCACCTTCAACGCGACCGGGCGCGTGCGCGCGCTCACCGGCATCACCGTGCGCGACCGCGCCGGCGACCCGGGCGGCTTCAAGCAGCGTCGTGCGCGCGGACTTGGCTACTTCGTCGATGCCGACCAGATTCGCCGCTGGGGGCCGCCGTCACTTGGCAACGCGCTGGCGATGTCACCGATGCTGCGTCGTGGCATGACGGGGCGCGGTGGCTGCACGCCCACGATCTTCGTGGATGGCGTGCGCATCGAGATCGGCCCGGTCGATGAGGTGCTCGTCGGCATGGATATCGGCGGAGTCGAGGTGTACGCGAACCCGGCCGATGTCCCGCCACAGTTCGGAAGTCCGGGTAGTCGGCTTGGTGCATTGCCGCTCTCCGGCGGCTGTTCGACGATCGTCGTCTGGACGAAGGCGTTCGTGAACTGAGACGGCCAAAAACCCGAGAGAGCGCATGGTCGGTATATTTTCCGCTCATCACGCGACAACCAGCCATTCGCTGGTGAGCCACGCTGGCCGTGCGTGATCCGACCCGCCGAGGACATGATGGGATTTGCGCGTTCAGTTCGTGTCGCATTGCCAGTCATCGCGCTCCTCGCACTTGCGCACTCACGGCTCGCTGCCCAATCCATCGTCAGTGGCTTCGTGCGCGACAGTCTCGCCGGCACCCCACTCGTCGGCGCAATCATACAGCTGATCCCGTCAGCAACACCCTGGGCCGCCGGTCGCACCACGAAAAGCGATGCCATCGGTCGCTACCGCGTCGATTCGATCCCGCCGGGCCAGTACATCCTCGGCTTCGAGCACCCGCGACTCGATACGCTGGGACTCGACGCCATCACTCGCACGATCGAGGTCGTCAGCAGCGTGCGCGTCATGCGCGCCGATCTCGCGATCCCGGGCGGGCGCACCTTCGTGACGTCGCTTTGCGGAGTATCCGTGGATAGCGCGGGCGCCGTGATCGGACGCGTGTTCGCCGCGACCGAGGGCGAGCTCATTTCCGAAGGCAGCGTCGTGGTACGCTGGGCGCAGATGCGATTCGATGCCGGCGGCGTCGGTCGCACGATGGTGCAGACGGTGGCGAAATTCGGCGGGGATGGGCGATATGTCGCCTGCGGCGTGCCCACAGGCGCTCCGGTGCTGGTCAGCGCGCGTGCTGGCACTGGTGCGGCAGGGCGCGGTAGCAGCAGCGAGATCGAGTTGTCGTTCGCGCCCAGCGTGCCTTTGCTGCATCGCAACCTGCTCGTTGCGCTGCGGCCTGCGGAACCGGTGGCGGCTTCCGCCACTGCGACAGCCGGCACCACCCCGGCCACGCCCTCGCGCAGCAGCACACGCATAGGCACCGCACGACTCAACGGCCGCGTCACGGCCTCGGATGGTGCGCCAGTGGCCGGCGCGCGTATCCGCGCCATCGACACCGACCTGGAAACGACCACCGACACCGCCGGACGCTTCCGCATCACTGGCCTGCCCGCCGGCACGCGCGCGCTGGAGGTGGTCGCGATCGGCTACACGCCGGTACGGACCTCGGCCGACCTGCGTCCCGACCGTGATGCCACCGCAACGATTTCGGTCGGCACACGGATCGCCACGCTCGCCGCCGTGAACGTGAAGAGCACAGCACCTGACCGCGGCGGATTTCTCACGCGCCGGGCGGCTGGTCGCGGCTACTTCATGGACGGCAATATGCTCGAGGCACGCGGCGCGCAGAACGTGTCGCAGGCGCTGGTCATGGCGCCGTCACTGCGCGGAAACGGATTCGATACCACGAACCCCACGCGCCCCATCGTGTCGGGTCGCGGCAACTGCAAGCCGACCACCTACTTCGACGGCATGCTGATGCGAGACGGGCTCGGTGGCGTGGATGATCTGGTCACGGTGCGTCGCATCGGCGGCATCGAGGTCTACGCGAATGCCGGCGAGGCTCCGCCGCAGTTCAACGCCAACGGCAACTGTGCCGTGATTCTGGTCTGGTCGCGCGCGTACGTACCCTGAGCGTGCTGCCGGGTATCGCCGCGTGCATCGCACCGGAGGCGCGCCAAGTACATGCAGCACGCAGCACGCAACACGCGACGCACAACGCTCAGCGCGTTCCGCTCAGTTCGCGGTTCCACGCCGTGAACGCGCGCTCGTAAAAGGTCGGCCCGAACAGCGCCCACTCGCCCAGCGGCGCGGGCAACGCGAATGACCTGCCCGCATCAGCCGCCGACGTGCCGTTCGTGAACGCGACGCGCGCCGCCTGCTCGATCGCTTCCAGCACGCCGACGTAGCGCGCGATCGCTGCAGCATCTGCCACCGCGCCATGCCCGGGCACATACACCGTGCTCCGGTCGCGCGTCAGCGCCCGCACCTGCCTCGCCAATTCCGTTGGCCGCGCATCGACGTAGTTGGGAATCATCCCGTTCCACACCAAATCACCGGTAAAGACCACGCTCGGATCATCGAGTTCCACGCTCACGTCACTCGACGTGTGCCCGGCCCGCGGCACGATGCGCACACGGCGCGCACCGAGGTCGACGACCGTTTCCGACGTCGCATCCAGCATGACCGCATCGCGCAGCGCGGCCGAGCGACTGTCCACGGCGGGCATGTTCCTGGTGAGCACCTGATCGCGTGTGGAGCCGGTCGTCAGCACGCGCGTCGGAAAACCATCAGCGATGTAGCCGTCCACACCGTTCGCATGGTCAGCGTGATAGTGCGTGAGCACGAGATGCGTCGGCCACCGACCCGTCAGTTGCCGCGCCTGCGACGCCATCCAGCGCGCACCATGCGAAGTGAACAAGCCCTCGATGGCCATCACGCCGTCGCGACCGGCAATGATGCCGCCGTTCGCCAGCGTCGTGCGATCACCGCCCAGCGGCGCCGACACCAGCGCCCAGACGCCATCGGCTACACGCTCCAGCCGGCCCCACGGTTCGCGCGAGACCACATGCCCGAATGTCGGCGCGGTCCACGCGGCGCGCACGACTGATGGTGCAAAGCTTGCGGCCAGCGCGATGTGCGCGGCGCAGCTCCCCGCCGCACCGATGAAGGCACGACGTGAGCGCATGTCGCGGCACGCAGCGTCAGACACCGAGTAGCTGGCGCTGACGTTCGAGAATTCGTGCAACAATCAGGTCGCCGTGATACCGGCCGTTCTCGATGAACGTCTTGTTCGCATCGAAACCCGACGCCAGCACGCCCGCGATGAACAGCCCCGCGAGTGGCGTCTCCATGGTGGCGGGGCTGTGTGTCGGGACGCCGGACGTCGGATCGATCGGCGCCTGCACCTGCTTCAGAAGTCGAGTCTCCGGCATGTAGCCGAGCATCGTGAAGACATGCTGCGCCGACAGTAGCTCGCGATGCCCGTCGCACTCGATCTCCACATGCTCCGCATTGATCGACACCACGCGCGAGTTGAACTTCGCCGTGATCGCGCCGTCCCTGATGCGCCCCTCGACGTCCGGACGCACCCACGGCTTCACGTTCGCATCCAGTGACGGTCTGAAGTGCACGAGCGTGACCCGCGCGCCAGCGCGATGGAGCTCGAGCGCGGCGTCCACCGCCGAATTTGCACCACCCACGACCACCACATCCTGGTCGTACGCCATGTGCCCTTCCATGAATCGGTAGTGCACGTGCGGCAGTTGTTCTCCGGGTACGCCGAGACGGTTCGGTAACCCGAAGTAGCCGGTCGCCATGACGACCGCGCCGGTTTCGATCACGCGCTCCGTGCCGTGCCGCGTGTGCGACGTCACACGCCAGCGCTCGTCGGCCACACGCTCCAGCAGGTCCACCGTCTCGAACTGATGCACGCGCACGCCGAAATGGTGCGCCACCGTGCGATAGTACGCCAACGCATCACGTCGCGACGGCTTGGCCGTCGCGATCGATAACGGCACACCACCGATCGAGATCTTCTCCGCCGTCGAGAAAAAACTCATCTCGGTCGGATACTGCGTGATCCCGCTCACGAGACAGTCACGCTCGATGATCACGTTCGACACCCCTGCGCGCTGCATCGAAATCGATGCCGCGAGTCCGCAGGGTCCCGCTCCGATCACCACCGCATCGACTGCCTCCACCATCACACCACCCCGGCTTCCATGCCGATCATCTGGTCGCGACGCGTACCCACACTGACGAATGTGATGCGCGTCTCGCACAGTTCCTCGATGCGATCCAGGTACAGGCGTGCGTTGCGCGGCAACGCCTCCAGCGCACGACAGTCCGCCGTGGATTGTTGCCAGCCTTCGTACCACTCGTACACCGGCTCCGCATGCTCCAGCAGCGCGAGGTCAGCGGGAAACTCGGTGTGGACGTCACCGTCGACCATGTAGCCGGTACAGATGGCGATCCTCTGCAACGTGTCGAGCACATCGAGCTTCGTCACGGCCAGGTCGGTCAGTCCGTTCACTCTCGCCGCGAATCGCACGACCACGGCATCGAACCAGCCGCAGCGGCGTGGACGACCGGTCGTCGCGCCGAACTCGTTGCCCAGCGTGCGCATCTCGGTCTGCATCGGCTCGCCGAACTCGGTCGGCAGCGGGCCCGCACCGACACGCGTGGTATACGCCTTCACCACACCCAGCACGGCGTGCAGCGCGGTCGGTGCAATGCCGGCACCGATCGCGGCACCACCAGCCGTCGTGTTGCTGCTGGTCACATACGGATACGTGCCATGATCGATGTCCAGCATCGACCCCTGCGCACCTTCCAGCAGCACCGCCGCACCAGTCTTCAGCGCACGATGAATCTGCAGCCCCACGTCGTCAGCCAGCGCGAGCAGCCGCGCTGTGATCTGCGCCAGCGCAGCCATGGTCTCGTCGACGTCGGCACGCGTGTCGCAGTTCATCAGCGCCAGGCGCCCATTCGCATTCGCCACGCCAGCTTCCACCAGTGTGCGCAGGCGCACGGGATTGCGCAGGTCAAGCACGCGCACACCACGACGCGCCACCTTGTCCTCGTAGGTCGGACCAATGCCGCGACCGGTGGTCCCGATTGCCTTGCTGGCCGTGCTCGCGCCGTCCATCAGCTTGTGGTATGGCATTACGAGATGCGCCCGCTCGCTCACGTACAGGCGCCCGGTCACGTCGATGCCGTCACGCACCAGACCGTCGATCTCGCTGAACAGCTTCTCAGGGTCCAGCACCACGCCGTTGCCGATCGCACAGCGGACCCCGGGATGCATGATTCCACTGGGAATCTGGTGCAGCACGACCTTCTTGTCGCCGATATGCACGGTGTGACCGGCGTTCGCGCCGCCCTGGTACCGCACGACCCAATCGGCACGCTCGGCAATCACGTCCACGAGTTTGCCCTTGCCCTCATCACCCCATTGGGCACCCACCACCACCAGCGTGCGTCGTGACGCGTCGAACATCGGAGGACTCTTCCTTGGCGCACCACAGGCATCGGGCGCGCAGCAGCAGACTCGATTCAGGCGACGTTGCCGAGCTCCCGAAGGAAAACGGCCCGACGCAAAACGCCACGCGATCGGCGCGTGGCGTTGGCGAAAGCTACGGCTCCAGCAGGGGTAGGCTACCCCCGGGGCCGATCAGGCGTCCGGCTTGTCGCGCAGCGCGATGAACGGAAACGCACACGCCGCCGCCAGGAACAGCAAGGGCGCGATCACTGGACCCAGCGCGTAGATGCCATTCATGATCAGGGACGGCACCAGCAGGTAGAACTTCACGGCTGCGAGAAGGATTTGGTCCACTGCTGCTCCGGTCAGGGGGGCACGCGGCCTCTCCTGCCGCGCTCTGCCTCAAGCTAATGAACCGAAGCGAGTTTCCCGAGTCCGGAGCGCGCAACCATCAACGCCACGCGGCGGCAAGGAGCCAGACGCCCACGAGACACCCGGCCAGACTCTTGAGCGCCGTGGCCACTGCACGCCCGACGAGCGCACCGGTCGCCGCCCGCGTCGCCTTTCCATGGTCCCGCTCCAGCGTGTACTCGCCCACGAGCGCACCAACGAACGCACCCGCAAACGCACCGATCACCGAGCCGATGACCGGAATGGGAATGCCGACCATCGCGCCGGCCAGACCGCCCAGGATGGCGCCCCACGCCGCACGCCGCGACCCACCGTACTTCTGTGTGTACCGGTTCGAGATGCCGAACTCCAGCCACTCGGCCACCAGCGAGATCGCGGCCAGAAACGCAAGCGTGCCCCAGCTGATCGTCGGTGGCGTCACGAATGAGGTGTGGAGGACGCCGGCCAGCAGCATCACCCAGAGTCCCGGCAGGCCGAGCGGAATCATCACGAGCCCGCCGAGGACTACGACGAGCAGAAGGAACACATCGATGGTCATGGGTACAGCATACGTTCTGTCGCCGCGCCTGTTTCGTCGATCATCGAGTGACCGCACTGGTGTCGGCCAGCAGTGTGCGGACCAGCGCCAGCATCTGGGGCGTGTCCCAGCGCGCCGCCCCCCGCCGCCGCAGTGCGATGCGCCCGGCACGATCGACGATCCAGGTGGTCGGCACCGCATTGAACCTGTAAACCTCCGGCGCACGCGTCGCCTCGAGGTAGACCGGCAGAGTCAACCGACGTCGGCGCACGAAGTCCGCGACCGGCTCCCGACGCTGCGCCGCAATCAGCGCAAATGCCAGTGACGTGTCCGGAATCGCACGCCGCAATGCGGCCAGCGAGCCAAGCTCCGCGACACACGGCTCGCACCAGGTGGCCCAGCTGTTGATCACGATCACGCGCCCCCGCAGCGACTCCAGTGTGCGCGTGTCACCGGCAAGCGTGAGCACCGACCACCGCAGGTCGGCCCGCGGCAGAACAGCTTGCGCACGGAGCACCGTCGACGCAGCGCCGCTCGACAGGATGCACGACACAACGCACGATAAGACGTAGCGCGTGACGCGCCGCACGACCGTCACGTCACTGCGGCACGACATGCCGCACACCGAGCAGCACGCGTCGCCCCTGCAACGGGCCGTAGACCCGCGCCGTGTCGAATCGGTCACCGAACGGATTGAATGGGTCGATGATCGCGTCGCGCTGCACGAAATCGAACAGGTTCTTCACGGCGACATACACATCGAGCCCATTGCCCTGCCTGCGCGTGAGCTGCAGATGCTGTTCCGTGAACCAGGGCGATTGCGACGGGAGACCATCGAACTGAGGCAGCGCGGCCGGCCCCTGCACACGCGCCGTCCAGTCGATCGTCGTGCGGATGCGATCGATCCGGTAGCCCAGCGACAGCACGCCCTGTGCACGCGCCGCAAACGGCAGCGGACGACGCACGCCATCCCGCGTCAGGGACACATCCTGCACCGTCACACCGACGTTTGCCGACAGCGGCTGTCGCAGTGTCGCGTAGCCCACTGCCGCCGACGCGCCGCGCGTGAGCGCTGAACCCGCGAGGTTGCGATACACGATCAGGTTCGGGTCGACATCGAAGTCGCCGACGATGCGATTGCTGAACGACGTATGAAACAGGTCCACGTCCAGTGACATCGCATCCTCCACGCCTCGCACATCGAACACGCGGTTGACGCTCAGCGTCGCCGTCCGCGATCGCTCCGGCTGCAGTGCCTCGGCGACGCGCACCTGGCGTGCGCCGGTCAGTGCCGCGTGATCCTCGGTGAAGAGGCTCACCACACGAAATCCCGTCGCCGCGTTCAGTCGCACGGTCGTATGCGGGTCGGCGCTCCACTTCACCGCCAGCCGTGGCGAGGTGATCACGCCATGCGCTGCATGGTGATCCGCTCGCACGCCTCCAAGCAGCGTGACCGTACGTCCGAGCGGGATCTCGTCCTGCACGAACAGTCCGGGAATGAAGCGCGAATCGCTCGTGCGCTGCGCACGTGTGCTGTCACGATATTGCTGCAGCCGCAGTGTGCCGCCAGCCGTGAGACCGTGCCGGCCCAGCTGTGGTGACCAGACACCCTGCGCAAACGCGACGCGTTGCGTCGCAAGGTACGGCGTGTCGCCATAAAAACTGTTCTGGTGGTGCAGGTTGGCCGAGAGATCCAGTCGCAGCGGGGACGACGCCGAGCCACCGCGCAGTGTACCGAGCAGTTCTGCGCGATAGGTGCGGATCGATTCGCCGTACACCGTGGACGAACCACGATCCGCAGCGCGCCACTGCGATGTGCCGCCAAATCGATTCTCGCCGTACACGCGTGCCATGAACTCGAATGGACGACGCGCGGGTGTGCCCGTCGTCCACTTGCTCATGACCGACAGGCGCGACACCAGCGGCAGGTCGCTGAACCCGTCGCCGTTCCGGTCGACGAATTGCGCGTTGCGACTGCCCGTGATGCTGAGCAGGCTGCGACCACCGCCAATGCGCGGCGCCGCAGCCAGCGACACCGTCGCCTCGCCATGACTGGTGCCGAACGCATTCACGCTCAACCGCGGTGCAAGTCGGGGATCCTTGGTCACGATGTTGATCACGCCACCCATCGCTTCCGATCCGTAGAGCGTCGAGCTTGGCCCGCGGATGATCTCGATCTGCTCGATCAAACTGGGATCGATGGAGTTCAGCCCGTACACGGTGGCCAGTGCACTCATCATCGGCGTGCCGTCGATCAGCACCGCGGTGTACGGCCCTTCCATGCCGTTGATGCGGATGTTGTTCGTGAAGCAGACGCCGCAGTCCACCTGCTGCACGAGTCCGGGCAGGAACGACATGTTGTCCATGACCGTGCTGCTCACGTTGCGCTGCAGAAACGCCGGCGTCACCAGCTCCACCTTCACGGGCGAATCAGAGAGATAGCGCTCCTGCATCGTGGCCGTCGTCACGACGGTGTTCAGCAGCGAGGCACTCGGTACCAGCGCGATGTGCAGCGTGTCGGTCGCGTCGGACAGCAGGAGAGTGCGACGCAGCGGTGTGTGCCCGATCGCCCGCACCTGCAGTTCGACGCGCTGCCCGCGCCGCCGTTCGCCGAGCATCAGGCGGAACCGGCCGGCACTGTCGCTCGTCACCCGGCGGTATGTCCCGTCGATCACGACCGAAGCACCCGCCAGCGCCCGTCCTCCGCTCGTGACCTCGCCGACGACGATGACCGGGGCCGCTTCCGGCTGCTGGGCATGCGCGCGCGTTCCGCTCCCAAGCAGAATCAGTGTTGCAGAAACCAGTGCACGCGCGACCGAAACCGAATTCATGCGTCTCCTCAATCAAGGTTTCGTACAAACGAAATCTTCATCAGGATAGCCTGGTTGGTCGTGTCGGTCAATCGCCTCCTGCAGCCAGTCGGACGTAACGCGCTTTGTGCCTGCCGCGCGCCACTGGCGGTCAGGCCGTCACGCCAGCACCTCGGCCACGATGCCCGCGATCACGGCGCGCGCATCATCGGACACCGGCAGCAGCGGCGAGCGCGGCGGCCCGCCGTGCATGCCAGCGGCGTCTACGGCCGCCTTCAGCCCGGGCACGCTGTACACGGCCGCGACTTCCATCGCCAGGCGGCGCAGACCGTTCTGTGCTGCGGCACCGTCTTCCGGATGCCCCAGCCCGCAGGCCGCCGCCACACTCACGGCGAGGCGCGGTGCGACGCATGCCGCAGCCAGCACCGCACCCGCGCACCCCTCGCCCAGAGCCTGCGTCAACGACGGAGCATGCCCCGTCATCACGGCGAACTTCGGTCCGCGCGCGCGCAGGTAGCCTTGCCGCCATTCCGCGTTGCCGCTGGAGTCCTTGATGCCGATGATGTTCTCGTGCAATGCCAGCTCGCAGACCGTATCGGGATCCAGGTGATAGTGCATGAACGCCGGCACCGAATACAGGACCACCGGTGCCGGTGAGGCGTCGGCCACCGCGAGATAATGCGCCTTCTGCGCGGCCGGAGTCATCAGCGCCGTGAAGTAATGCGGCGCGACGACGAGCACCGCATCGGCGCCCAGCGTTGCGGCATGCTTCGCACGCGCAATGGTGTGGCGCGTGCTTTCCGTGCCCACACCCATCAGCAGGAAGCGCGAGGCCGGAATCTCGTCGCGCACCGCCTGCAGCATCCCGTCACGTTCGGTCTGGTCCAGCAGTGCGGCCTCACCGGTCGAACCGGCGAGCAACACGCCGTGCAGCCCCGCGTCCAGCAGCGCGCGCACGTTCCGGCGCGCAGCGTCCCGGTCCAGCGATCCGTTCTGCTCGAATGGCGTCACGGCCGCCGCGAAGACTCCGCCCAGCACTGCCCGATTCTGTGTCATCAGTCTGTCAGCCCCATGCGCTCGTAGACCTCGCGCATCGTTTCCTGTGCTGTCGTCCGGGCGCGCGTTGCGCCTTCCTCGAGCACGTCGGTCACATACGACGGTTGCGCCCCTATTTCCATCGCGCGACGGCGAATGGGAAGCAGGACGCCTTCCATGCTGTCCGCAAGCACCTTCTTGCACTCGATGCAGCCCCACCCGGCAGTGCGGCAATTGACGGCCACCGTCTCCACCGTCGACTCGGCGCTGAACGCGCGATGCATCGAGTAGATGTTGCAGATTTCCGGTGTTCCCGGGTCCGTCTTCCGCTGACGCGCCGGATCCGTCATCGCCGGTCGCAACTTGTCCCAGATCTGCTCGCGCGACTCCAGCAACCCGATCGTGTTGCCCAGCGACTTCGACATCTTCGCCTGCCCGTCCAATCCCATCAACCGCCGCACCGGTGTCAGCAGGGGCTGCGGTTCCAGGAAGTAGGGCATGTCACTCGCAAACCGTGCATTCCAGCGACGGGCAATTTCGCGACTCAGCTCCAGGTGCTGCACCTGGTCCTCGCCCACCGGCACACGAACCGCGTGGTAAAGCAAAATGTCTGCAGCCTGCAGCACGGGATACGTCAGGAGACCGGTGATGACGCTTTCCTGACGACTCGCCTTGTCCTTGTACTGCGTCTGGCGCTCGAGCTCACCCAGCGGCGTGACGGTGTTGAAGATCCATGCCAGCTCCGCGTGCTGCGACACTGCGCTCTGGAAGAACAGCGTGCACCGCTCCGGGTCGAGGCCCGCCGCGAGCAGCGACACCGCCATCTCGTGCCGACGACGCCGCAGGTCGGCAACCTCGTAGTTTCCCGTCAGGGCATGCAGGTCCACGACACAGAAAAACGTGCTGTCGCGACCCTCCTGCAGCCGAACCCAGTTTTGTACGGCTCCGAGGTAGTTGCCGATGTGCAGCTCGCCCGAGGGCTGGATGCCGCTGAAGATTCGAGACATTCCGCCAAGCTAATGCCTACCCGCACTGAAACACGCCACGCGCACGAAGTGCTGTCGTCCGACCGGGACCTCCTGCGCGAGATCGAGGTCGCCGCGCACGCCGCCGCCACCTTCATCCGCAGCCGCGATGCACATCGCCACACACTGACGTTCGACACCAAGGCTGACAGCGATTTCGTCAGCGCCGTCGATCGCGGTGCGGAGTCGCTGATCCGCGACGCGCTCGCACCCGCCGGACGCAACGTGACCTTCATCGGCGAGGAGAGTGCACCGGAGACTGTGATCGGCACGGGAATCACGTTCATCGTCGATCCGCTTGATGGGACCACCAACTACTTGCATGGCTTTCCGGCTTACGCCGTCTCCATCGGTGCACTGGTTGCGGGTACGCTGGCGGCGGCCATCGTGATCGACATTCCGCGAAACGAGTGCTTCACTGCAGTCCGCAACGGTGGCGCATTTCATGACGAGCGTCCGATGCGCGTCAGTCAGACCGCCGATCCGCACCTGTCGCTGATCGCGACGGGCATGCCGTTCCGCAATCACGAGGCGATTGCGCGCTACCTGATGCAGCTGCCGAAGGTGCTGCAGGGAACGAGCGGCATTCGTCGCGCCGGATCAGCGGCACTGGATCTGGCGCATGTCGCCTGCGGACGGGTCGACGCGTTCTGGGAACAGCGACTTGCGCCATGGGACGTGGCCGCCGGCATCCTGCTGGTGCGCGAGGCTGGTGGCATCGTCACCGATTACGACGGCGCTCCGTCGGTGCCTGCATTCGCGGGTGTCGTCGCAGGCAACCCTGCCATGCATGCGTGGCTGCTCGCCACGATCCACTGATCGCTCCATGTCACTGATCGAGTGTGTCCCGAATTTTTCGGAAGGCCGTGATCCCGCCGTGATCGAGGCGATCGTCGCCGCCATAAGTAACTCGAACGGGCGTGTGCTGGACTGGTCGCTCGATGCGTCGCACAACCGCGCGGTGATCACGTTCGTGGCAGATCATCACGACATCGTCGCTGCCGCGTTCGCGGCGATCCGCACCGCACGCGACCGGATCGACATCACCGCGCACACGGGCGTTCACCCGCGCATCGGCGCCGCCGACGTCGTCCCCTTCATTCCACTCGACGGCAGCACGATGGACGATTGCGTGCGTGTCGCGCGTGACCTCGCGAATCGCGTGGGCAAGGAGCTCCGCATCCCGGTGTACCTCTACGATCACGCCGCGCAACGCACCGAGTATCGCAACCTGGCGGACGTGCGGCACGGCGGGCTCGAGGCGCTGCAGCAGACCATCGGATCCACACGTCCACCAGACGCGGGGCCATCCACGCTCCATCCCACGGCAGGCGCGGTCGCCATCGGCGCTCGCGCGTTCCTTGGCGCCTTCAACGTCTTCATGGGCCATGCGGCGCACCTGCCGCAGGCTCAGGCCATCGCGCACGAGATCCGTGCGTCAAACGGCGGCCTGCCCGGACTGAAGGCGCTTGGCCTCATGGTTGACGGACAGGCGCAGGTGTCGATGAACCTGACCGACCTTACGACCGTCACGCTGCATCACGCCTTCGACGTGGTGGCGGCAGCCGCCGCCCGTCACGGCATCGATGTCTCGCACAGCGAGATCATCGGCCTCGTGCCGCAGCGGAGTATCGAGCTCGCCTTCGCCGACCGAATCAAGCTCCGCGACCGGCGTGACACCGTGTCGCTCGAACAGCGCATCGCGCAGACGCGGCCCGTGGACGACCTCACGCACACCGCCGATGCCATTGCCTCGCTGGAGTTCGCACCGGCCAGCGGCACGGCGTCGGCCCTCACGGCCATCCTCGCCTCATCCACCGTGCGCCTGGCCGCCAACGTGCACGTCGCCCGCGCAGACAGCCCGGCCGCCGAAGCAATGCGCCGCGTGCTGCAGAGTGCATCCATCGTGGAGCGGCACCTGCACATCGCGGCACGTGACGATGCGCAGGCGTGGCTGGGCGTGGTGCAGGCGCGGCGCATGCTCGCCACGACACCGGACGCGCTCACCGAACGATTCCATGCCGTCGACGCGGCGTTGATCGGTGCCAGTGAAGTTCCGCTGCGCATCGCACATCTCGCGGCCGATGTGCTCGCACTGGCGGCCGAGTCGGCGGTGGAAGGTGATCGCGTGACGGCGCCGGACTCCTGGGCCGGTGCGACCATCGCGCACGCCGCCGTGAACGCCGCACTCGGCCTTGTGCGCGGCAACCTCGCCATGCTCAGTGACGCCGCGCTGGCGCACGCGCCGCAGGCTGCGGCGCACGCCCTGATGCAGCGCGCCGACTCGCTGCTGGAGCAGGCGCGGGTCGCCGTGCGGCATGTCGCCGGGTAGTCATGCGATGATCGCGATGCGCGGCAGCTGACGGTTCGTCAGGCAGGCGCTGTCCGCAATCGCGTTGTCGATAGGCATGCGCACCGGCCGCGCCGCGCCGAACCAGTACCGCAATACCGCAATACCCAGTACCGCAGTACCCAGTACTCCAGCGTTAAAGTGCCGCAGCGCCGCAGCGTCACAGTGCCACGCCATATCGCTCGTCAGCGCGTTCCAGGCTCCGACGACGCATGACGTACGACACCCACGCTCTCGATCACGCCGCGAAGCTGCGCGAGGTGCTCGGGAAATCGTGTCTGCAGCTGCATGTACAGGCGCTGCCCGTTGATCGCGGGTGACCACGACACATCCACGCGATAGCTGCGGATCGACTCCACGAGCATCGTCGTGCGAATCCTGATCGTCGTGTCGCCGCGCACGAGCTGACATTCCACTGTGTTCAGAGGCAGTACAGGTGTGAAGGTGAACTCGCCACCCTTCCACACGCGCAGTGCACTCCCAGTGCGCCGCAAGTCGAACGAGAGGTCGTTCAGGGTGCCGTACTCCATAATCCAGCGTGACGGCACCGCAAACGCGATCGGTTCGAATGGAACGCGCCGCACCGAGCCGCGCAGCGTCGCGTTCGATGCATCGCAGGTGGCGTCGATCGCACTCGTGGAGGCCGAAGTCGAGATGGCAGGGATCGATGGACGCGCACAGGCTGCCTGAAGCGCAAGCATCACGGCCACCACACCGATGATCGTAGCACGCACTCCGGTGCGACGAGCATTCTCGTCGTCACGATGCGTGGTGCGATGCATGTGGCGGCGCACGCTTCGGCAGGACTGCCGTTTCATCGATTGGTCGGGCGTCGGCATCATCGACGTGCACCTCGGATCGTGTCGGGAACGAAGCGGACGCTTTCAACGATGCCGCGCATCTGCCTCAGCTGCGCGACGAGTCGTGTCTGCAGCTGCATGTAGAACACCGGCCCTTCCACCGGCGGCTCCCATGCAGCGTCCACGCGATAGTTGAACGCTTCCACGCGCGTCGCCGCGACTGCACTCAACAGCAGTGGTGCACATGGGCGAACTGGCATGCATGGTCTCCGTCAGGTGTGCGAGCGCATGGCACCGCACCTGACAATAGTATCACGTCCTTCCGGACCCATGTTCCTGCCGACGCGACTGCTAAGAATCCAGATTCGTCAGAATCCGGGGTCCGTTCGCAGTGATGGCCACCGTGTGCTCGAAGTGCGCCGACCACTTGGCATCCGCCGACACGATCGTCCACTTGTCGCTCAGCGTGCGGATGGCCGACGTCCCGATGTTCACCATCGGCTCGATAGCCAGCGTCATGCCCGCCATGAGTTTGGTACCGCGCTTCGGCTTGCCGTAGTTGGGCACCTGGATCTCCTCGTGCAGCACGAATCCGACGCCGTGTCCGACCAGCTCACGCACCACCGAATAGCCTGCCGCTTCCACCACTGTCTGGCACGCGTGCCCGATGTCGCCGATGTGGTTTCCCAGCACCGCCGCGGCGATCGCGACCTTCAATGACGCTTCGGTCACGTCCAGCAGTCGCTGATGCTCAACGGAAATCGTGCCGACCGCATGTGTTTTCGCGGCATCGGTGTACATGCCGTCGTACTTCACGCCGATGTCGACGGAGAGAATGTCCCCCTCCCGCACGATGCGCTTTGCCGACGGAATGCCGTGCACGACCTCCTCATTGATGCTGAGGCAGACCGCGCCGGAGAACCCGTAAAGCCCCTTGAACGCCGGCACCGCACCGTCATGGCTGCGAATGAACTCCTCGGCGATCTTGTCCAGTGCCAGCGTGCTGATACCGGGGCGGAGCGCGTTCTTGACCACATCGTGCGTGGCAGCCAGAATTCGACCGCCGCGCGCCATGGTGTCGATCTCGCGCGCCGACTTGAGCTGGATCACAGCCCCAGGGCAAGTCGCGCGCGCTCGGTGATCTCGTCCACCGGGCCCACGGCATTGATCGTGGCCACGCGGGTGCCGTTCCCGATATACCAGGCCAGCACCGGTTCGGTCGACTTCCGATAGGCATCGAGACGCGTCTTCACGGCGTCGGGCTCGTCGTCCTTGCGGCGCACCAACACCCCGCCACCCGTGCCACTGCTGCACGGCAGTGCGTCGCACGCGATGCCGGGCTCGCGGCCCGTGAACGGCGCGCTGCACTTGTCGCAGGTGAGGCGGCCGCTGATCCGCTCGATGATCTCTTCGTCCGGAATGTCGAACACCAACACCGCGCCCAGCGAACGACCAAGGTCGGACAGCACCTTCTCGAGCCCGGCCGCCTGCGGCACGGTGCGCACGACACCGTCCAGCACAGCGCCATTGACGTACGCAGGCTGGGACAACACTTCCTTGATGATGCCAAGGATCACGTCGTCGGCGACGAGATCGGCGAATGCGGCGATGGTGAGCGCGGGGTTGGCGCCCACCGGACCCGGCAGGACCGAGCCGTCGACCACGCGCAGGCCGTTGGTGGTGGCTGACGCATTGGTCTGGTCGCTCACGTGGAGGGCACCCTCGCTGAGCGTCCAGGCGATCCAACTGTCGATCGTGCCGACGCACAGGTCGCGGCCCTCCAGGCCGGACGTGTTGGCCAGGATCCAGCCCGCCTTCGTCGACGACTGATTCGGTGCCACCGACCATCCGTGTTCCAGCTTGGCCATGATGCACTCGCCGACGGTGCGTAGGTCCTGCCAGCCGAGACCGGGCCCGACCGGCTCGCCGGTGTTGCGATCCCACACCAGCGTGCTGGCTCGTTGATTGGTGATGCCGACGGCGACCACGGGATCTTTGGTGGTCGCGAGCACCGTGCGCGCGGCGTCGAGCAGTTTTGCAGCCAGTTCGGCGCCGTCGAACTCCACCAGACCGGGGAAGGGCGTCGACGGCGGACACGACCGGTACTCCATTGCCTGCACGGCGAGCGTGTCGTCGACGAGTGATGCACGTAGGCCGGTGGTGCCGACGTCGATGACCAGAATCGTTTTCATTGGTTCCCTCTACTCGTCGAGGCGCTGGTCGGAGCGCTGGCTGGACGGCACGAATCCTCGTGCCTGCAGTTGGCTGCCCAAGATGCCACCGAACAGCCCGGCGAGAACGACCAACGACAGCGTGAAGAACGCGGCGAACCAGTCGACTCCCTCACCACGCACGAGGCGGATCACGATGAAGACACTCTGGGCGCCCACGTAGGCGACGATGGTGGTGACGACGCCATGGGACATCGGTGTGCCGAGACGCTGCACCCACGCAGCGCAGCCGCCGCCGAGCACGAATCCTGACATCGCCCCGAAGAAGAAGAACGCATTCAGGCCCGACGAGTCGGAGTCGACGAACGCGGCGATCAGCGTGAGCGGAATCGCAAGGAGGAGGCAGACGCCGATTCCGGAACGGATCGCACCGATGTCCCAACGATCCGAGGTCACGCCGCTGCTCATGGCCAGGCCACGTCACCGAACGGTGAGGGAAATCCGAGCTTGCCGGGATTCATGATGCCGTTCGGGTCGAGTGCGGTCTTCACGGCGATCAACACGTGGTGCGCCGAGCCGAGCGCTTCTGCCATGAACCGACTGCGATTGAGGCCGATGCCGTGGTGGTGGGAGAGGTTGCCGCCAGCGGCGAGTACCGCACGCTGACCTGCGTCCCACAGTGCGACGTAGGTCGATTCGATCTCCTCGGGCGGCGGGGTCGCGGCGAAGGTGAAGTAGAGGCAGGCGCCGTCGGCATAGCTGTGCGACAGGTGGCACGTGGCGGCGCGAGCGTGGGGCACTGCCATCATCGCCGTGCGGACCTGATCGAAGAGCTCGTCGAGTCGTGACCAGGGAGCGGCGATCTCCATCGTGTCGACCACGAAACCCTTGCGGGTCAGCGCCTGCAGCGCGCTGGTGTCGTTCCGGTGGCGCATCCATCGGTCGACCAGCGCAGCGCCCATGGTCATCACACCGAATGTGTTACAGGTGTGATCGACGATCGACATCGTCGCGTCGACGAGGTCGACGTGGCCCTCGTCGAGCACGAGCAGCATGCACTGTGTGCCGTCGCCGCCCTGCCCGCGTTGCGACTCGACTGCGTCGTACAGCCGGAGCACAGCTGGTGTTGCGCCTGCTTGCAGGATGCGTCGGCACGCTTCGATACCGTCGGCGAACGACTCGAACGCGTAGGCGGCACGCCGTTCGTGCGTCGGCACGGGATGGGTACGCAGCCAGACGCGTGTGATGACGGCGAGGGTGCCCTCCGAGCCGACGAGCAGCTGCGTGAGATCTGGGCCCACCGCCGCCGAAGGAGCGCCGCCGGTGCGAATCACCGTGCCGTCGGCAAGGACGGCTTCGAGGCCGACGACCATGTCTTCGATCTTGCCGTAGCGGGTCGAGTACTGGCCCGCACCGCGGGAGGCAACCCAGCCTCCGACCGTCGCGAGGTCGAAGCTCTGCGGGAAGTGACCGACCGACAGCCCGTGGACGGTCTGGAGTTCGTTCTCGAGATCCGGACCGAACGTGCCGGGAAGCACCTCGACGATGCCGGAGATCGCATCGACGTCGACGACACCGGCCAGCGCAGTCGCATCGAGCACGACCCCACCGAACACCGGAGCGGCCGCACCGCACACGCCGCTGCGGCCACCGGTGACGGTGAGCGGGAGCCGGGCGTTGTTGCACACCTGGACGACTTGCACGACCTCGTCGGTCGACGTGGGGCGCACGACGACCTCGGCGAGGTGTGGCACCTGTCCGGCCAGAGCCCAGTGCAATGCCAACGGCCACCAGTCGCGGCTCGCTTCGGCAACCAGGTCGTCGCTCGATCCGTTGGCTTCGATGGTCTCGCAGATCGCCGCGAGCGCGCTGATGGCGCCTTCGGGAACCTCGACACCGTCGTTGGCGAGCCGTGTGTTGGTGCCGAGCAGTTCAATCGGTGGTGTGGGCGACATGGGCATGTTGGGCTCCTGCGTTCTCCTCGTTCTCGCACAGACGTCGGTAAGCGTCGAGCTGTCGCGCAGTCTCCTCGGCCGACCACCCCAATTCGTCGGCGATGAGCTCGGCGACGTCATGGGCCGCAGCGAGGCTGGCAGGCCGGTCGAACAGGTGCGCCCGAGTGCGGCGTGCGAGCACGTCGTCGAGCGTGGTGGCCATCTCACGGCGAACGGCGTAGACGGCCTCGGCGCGCAGGTACGGCTGGCCCGACACGAGTGGTTCGGCCAGTTCGGTCCGGAAGGCGATCAGTGCCCGGATCTCGTCGGCCATCGTTCCGTAGCGGTGCGCGAGGTGGTGGTCGGTGGTACCGGGCGCGGCGGTCGTCGGGCGGCCGGCACCGAGCAGTTTCAGATGGCGGGTCGCCGAGCGTCGGGCTCGACGGGGAGCATCGAGGCGCTCGGCGACGAGATCGACGGTGTCTTCGGCCATCTCGCGGTACGTGGTGAGCTTGCCGCCGTTCACTCGAACGACGCCGGCGTCGCTGACCGCCACCTGGTGTTGTCGGGACAGGTCCGCGGTCTTGGCGTTCGAGTCGTTGTCGGTGGCGCTCTTCACCAGAGGACGCAGCCCGGACCACACACCGGTGATGTCGTCGCTGGTGACACGCTCGGTGATGTCGGGGTCGAGGGCCTGGTTGAGGGCTGTCAGGACGTAGTCGATGTCATCGGCGGTGCACTGCGGGTCGTCGAGCGGGCCGTCGTAATCGGTGTCGGTGGTGCCGACGTACACGTGGTCGAATGTGCCGCCGGGTCGCGGACCCCACGGCACGAGGAACAGGCTGCGCCGATCGGCGCGAACCGGGATGATCACGGCGATGTCGACTCGAACCTTGTCCCATGGCACAGTGATGTGGACGCCCTTCGCAGGGCGAATCGAGTCGGGATGTGCCGTCTCGTCGAGCGAGCGCACCTCGTCAGCCCAGACGCCGGCGGCGTTGACGATGCATCGTGCTGCCACGTGAATCCGCTCACCGTCTCCGTCTCCGCGTCCGTCGCCGTCGATGACGGTGACGCCGTTCGCCTGGCCCGTCTCGTCGTCGCGCGTGACGTCGATGACCGAGCAGCGGTTCACGACGACAGCGCCGTGCTCGGCGGCAGTGCGGGCGACTGTGAGCGCCAGACGGGCATCGTCGGCGGCAGCGTCGAAGTAGAGGTAGCCGGCGCTGAGCTTGTCGAGATATGTCGTGGGGAAATGCACCGCCGCCTGCGCTGCGGAGACGCGCTTGTGGAGCTTTCCGATGCGCCAGCCGCCGGTCAGGTCGTACATCCACATTGCCGAGCCGAGTGCTTTGGCGACCTTCTTCGACACGACTCCGTCCTTGGTGAGAATCGGGATCATGAACGGAAGGATCTCCACCAGATGTGGAGCGTTCTTCATGAGGCGACGGCGCTCACGCAGTGCCTCGTAGACGAGTCGGACATCACCGTTCTGGAGATATCTCAAGCCGCCGTGGACCATCTTCGAACTCTTCGACGACGTGCCGCTCGCGAAGTCGTCGCGTTCGACGAGTGCGGTGCGCAGCCCTCGCGCTGCGGCATCGAGGGCGACGCCGACACCGGTGATGCCCCCACCGATCACCAGCACGTCGAACGGGTCGGCGTGGGTGCCGGCCCGCAGGGCATCCAGCATCGCGCCACGCTCGAACGGCAGTTTCGCTCCCGACATCGCCTCGGATAGTAGGAGAAACACCGTTCGCGTGACACTTCGGATGGGCCGGGTCTTCCGGAATGCAACACAAACGTGGGTGGTGGCTCGCAATCCGCAGAAATTGCTGATCTGCAACCGGTGCAGATACGGTTGCGGCCTTGAACTCGCCGACCGAACTCGCCGAAGCCTTCCGGGCCCAGGGACTGAAGGTCACCCCGCAACGCAGGTTGCTGTTCGCTCTCCTCGAAGACGACACCACCCATCCCACCGCCGACGGCCTGTTCGCCAGAGCGAGTGCACACATGCCGGGCATTTCGCTGCGCACCGTGTACACCACGCTCACCGACCTCGTCGAAATGGGCGAACTGCAAGCGGTTGCTCTCGGCTCGGGGGCCATGCGGTTCGACCCGAACGTCGACGACCACCACCACGGTGTCTGTGACGCATGCGGCGCCGTGGTCGACCTCTACGTCGACGGCGACGGGATTCTCGCCGACACGCTGGTCGTCAGCAGTGACGGCGGTGTGCAGTTCACGCCGATCTCCGCATCGATCGTCTTTCGTGGCACCTGTGCCGCGTGCCAGCACTCCCTCTGATTCCACCGTCAGTAATTCACACCAACCCAACAAGGAGCACCACCATGGCTGAACTCAACGGCACCAAGACCCACGAGAACCTGAAGGAGGCGTTTGCCGGCGAGAGCCAGGCCAACCGCCGCTACCTGTGGTTCGCCCAGAAGGCCGACATCGAGGGATACCCCGACTCCGCAGCGCTGTTCCGTTCGGTCGCCGAAGGCGAGACCGGCCACGCCCACGGCCACCTCGAGTACCTCGCCGAAGTCGGTGACCCGGCCTCCGGCGAGCCCATCGGCGACACCGAGGACAACTTCAAGGCGTCGATCGCCGGCGAGACCTACGAGTACACCCAGATGTACCCGGGCTTCGCCAAGACCGCTCGCGACGAAGGCTTCGACGAGATCGCCGACTGGTTCGAAACCCTCGCACGCGCCGAGAAGAGCCACGCCGGCCGCTTCGCGCAGGGGCTCGAGTCGATTTCCTGACGTTTCGATCGGAGGGGGTCGCGCAGCGGCCCCCTCCGATCCACCCTTTCCGCACACGTTCCAACGTGTTCGGTTCACGCAAGATGACACGCGGAAGACTTATTGCATGACGACGACGTATGACCCGAAGGATCCCGTCTATTTCGACGAGGCGGATGTTCGGGACGAGCTCACAAGGGTCTACGACCTCTGCCATGGCTGTCGGCTCTGCTTCAAGTTCTGCACCTCGTTCCCC
>ENA-OFCX01000077-OFCX01000077.1-metagenomes-genome-assembly--contig:-NODE-77-length-49648-cov-5.219164_pt1 | contig 49648 bp, 43 predicted proteins | sample MGYA00153384_OFCX01 | MGnify analysis MGYA00153384
GTTGCCCCCCTTTGCAGCGTTCACCAGTGAAGCCAATATCGCAGGCACGTCTTTTGCAATTGCGTCTCTGAGCTTTTGCAGTTGTCCGCTGCCGGGTGTTCTGCCTGCCGGGTTCCCAGAAACGCCAGCCTTCCAGCGTCCAGGCCGTTTGCTTTTTGATTCAGTCATTCTTGTAAAGGTCCTGCTTTAGCAATGGCGTTATTGCCACGCGCTTTGTTCAAAGTTATCGAAACCCTGCCAGCCTGAAAAGTCGCAGTCATCATGAACAGGAACTCGCGTGTAGTCACACTGCTTTGACTGAATTGCACAGCGCGGGGCTTGCGTTGGTGAAGTTGTTTTGGTGTCTACCCCTACAGAGCATAGGGATAGACTTTTCACAGCCGCTGCTAACCCTATAGGCTTTGGATTGTTATCAAACCCTATAGGCTTAAATGGCTTGTTTGAACCCTTGCCTTTGCTGGTAAATATTTGCTCCATTAATCGTTGTGGCTTGTCGGCAGTCTTGGTTACTTCCAGTCCCAACACCTGAGCGCAGACAGCAGGATCACGGGCAATCCAATCGCGTATCAAGGGCCATAGTGCTGAAGTCAGCGCGGTGTCGTTGGTGGCCTGAATATGTTTAATGACGTTATCAATCGTCTTTTCCTTTACCCGCCCCTGTAGCCTTGCCAAAGCTTTTGCAAGCCCGTAGCGCCCTGCTACAGCCGCGTGAAAGTCGTTGTGCAGGAATTGCAAGCGCTGCCGATTGCCGAACAAATCGCTGCCATTCATACGCCCGTCAACAAGGGGCAATATCAGGACGTGCAAGTGTGGTGCGCTCTCGTCAAGGTGTACGTCAGCAGACAGGACGTTATCCAACCCGCCAAAGTTACGCGCCACCCATTGCACGCAATCATTGAAGTAAGCTTTCAAAGCAATATCGGTGATAGCTGGCAAGCTGAACACGTGCTCCAGCGCCAGCACAGCGTTTTTCTTTTGTGGCCTAACGCCAGCCGCTGCCATGCGTTCCTTTGCTAGCCGTGCCACAGCTTCAGGTGAATCAGGCCCATGCAGCGACAAGTTCAGACAGATACGCGCCGCGTCGATATGACTGTCAGCGCCTTGTTCTGCCTGTATCAATCGCTTGTTATGCCGACTTGCCGCCAAGACCTTGCCTGAGCCTTTGAGCTTTTGCATTTTGAAAAACCCGCTGGCACTCATAGCGGTGTCTGGTAATCAGCAGCGCAAGAATCAAGCGCTTGTATCTGCCGAAGAATCAAGTCTGAGCCAATAGCCACCGCCTTAGATTTCCACTGCCTTCCGTCCTGGCCCTTGTCCCATTTGGAAGTGGTTTGCAGCTCATGAACCTTGCCCGCTGCAACCCAGCGCGGAAGCCCCGTAATCACAGCTACGCGAAGGTCGTTAGCCGCCACCATGAAATAGCGCCCGGTGTCACTCGCAGCGAACAGGATCAGTTCAGCGCCACCCGCTTTGTTTAACCAACCATGCGAACCCGCACAGTCAAGTTCAACAACGCAATCCAAAGGCTTGCCATTCTGAGCGCCGTAGTCTTTGCGGCGAAGCTTCAAATCAATGCCAATGCGTGAGCCGTCCGGCATGTGCGCCCAAAAGTCAACGCCTGCTTTGTCTTCAGCATGGCTTGCACGCTTCACGCCGATACAGTCCGGCAATTCAGCTTTGCAAGCCCTGATAACCAAGTCATAGGCCGCTGCTGTGTTCGAGAATCGGAAGTCATCATTGAATGAGTGAATCATTTTTCGCCCTTCACAGGACGTTCTATCAACTCATAAAAGGCAATGCGCGGGTGTGGAAAACCTTGTTCGTCATAGACGGTGCGTTGATCAACTTTGGCAATGTTATACCCATGCTGTTCTCGCATTTCTTTGATTCGCCCAGACGGGTGAATGACCCCTTGCCTGCGAAATTCAATGGTTGAAATGAGCTTGCCGGGGAAGTCATACAGGTTATCAACCCGCTGATATTGGGCTTCTTTGTGCGCCGACTTGTTAATGGGCTTAACCGTTATTTTGGTGGCGTCAGTCATTCAGGCCACCTTGCCTTCTGGTGCTTGGCCTGCAAGCCATGCGCCATAGCGATCCAGATCGATCAGCACGCGACGACCGTGGCGAATGATTGCACCGTGAGCCGCTAGGCCATTGCCTTGAATGGTTTCGCCGCGTGGGTTTAAACGGCTATCTGCTTTAAAAACGTTGCAGCGAATAGCGCCGGGTGTCTGTCCGGCATTGGCGAAGTGTTTAGCTGCGTTCTCGGCAGTGGCGAGATTAGGAGTTGACGGATTTTCCAAGTTCGTTCCTTTTTCCCCAACCGCTGGATTGTTCCTGCGACATTTGGAGTAAAGAAACTTTAAAAATCGATCTATGGGTTAACTGGCTAACCCGTAGAAGGTTTTTGCTCTGAATAAATTGTCTCGAACCGATCAAGTCCAATATTTTCCAAATGGCCCTTCTTGTCCCAGTAAAAAACCCGTTCGTCTCGCAGCTCTTTAACCACGTCTCCCCCGCACAATCGATCCAATATTTCAGCAGCGGTAGCAGTTGGATCGAACTTTCTTTGCTTTGAGACTTCCTTTGCTAAGGTGCTTCTGCGATCAATATTGCGAGTTTGTTTGGCTTTCAATGTCGCCGTCTGGCTAGTGGAAGCACCACTGATAGAAGCCACGATCAAGGGTAATTGCCGCTTCCAGTCCTTGCAAACATAGCGATCAATCAATATGCGTCCGAGCTTCATGTGTGCGTCATAGGCCCAAAAATCCACGTCCTTGAGCGTGCCGACTTTCGCCTGAAGTTTCGCCAATATCTTTTCGGTGTCAGCAGGATTGCGCGAATGTGGCGCAATATCACCTTTTGCCCCGTCTGGAAGTATGTCCGTGATTTTGTAAACGATCCGTGATCTGTATTGCAAGAACACTTCAATATGATCTTGAAGTAATTCAATAAAAAATTGCTGCCTGTCGGTTAACGCGGGAGCTTTGCCTGCCCCGGTAAGTAAAGACATTGGCGGGCTATCCGGCGTATCAGCGATAACGCTACTGATACGCCAAGCTTGATCCAGCCAATTCGTATCAAACTTTTTTATCTGAGCCATTAGACCCCCAACCTAGCCGCAAGAGCGCCCGATATTTCAATCTTGCGTCCCGGTGCAAGGTGGGCATATCGGCTAACCATTGCCATTGTTCTATGGCCTAGCAGTTTGGATATTTCAAGCGGACTAACGCCGGACATTGCCAAATAGCTTGCCGCGGTGTGGCGCAAGTCATGCCAGTGGAAGTCTTCTAGTTCCGCAGTTTTTACAGCAGCGTCCCATGCCTTACGCAAATCAAAATATTCGCTTTTGGTGGATCGTGCTGTTGGTGGAAATATTCTGTCGTCTTTCAGGCTTCGCACTTTGGCGCGTGCTAGAAGCAATTGCAGTGCCGTCCCTACTACGGGCAGTGTCCTAGCGTCACCGTTCTTTGTATCGCCTAGAAGGGCCGTCTGAGCCTTCAAATCGACTTGCCGCCAGCTTAGGCCCAACACTTCCGATTTACGCGCTCCAGTGGAGAGCGCCAGACAGACAGCCAGCAACAGGTGGGGGCTAGTTGAAGCTTTGCAGGCCGCTAGCAGCTTTGGGAGTTCTTCTTCCGACAGATAGCGAACGCGGCCTTTTGATTCGGAAAACTTGCGAACGTCTTTCAGTGGATTGCTTGCGATCCAGCGCAGTTCCTTTGTTCCATACGACAACGCCGAAGACAAAGCCGCCAGCGTCCGGTTCACGTCAGCGCCAGAGCGCACCTTCCCGCCCCGTTCTGTCGGTGTGGCCTTCAATGTGTCGCGTGCCTTCATAAGCACGTCATGCGTTACGTCAGATAACAAACGCTTGCCAATGGAATCTTTCCAGTAATCAAGCCTTGCGCCAACCGTCTTAGCGCTTTTGAGCTTGTGCAGTTCGTCAGCGGTGTAGCGCTCGATCAATTCGCTAAGCGTATGACGTTTGGACGCGCCAAAGTAGCGCCTGTCTTTTTGATCCGCTTCAGTTTTCTTTGCCCACTCGTTTGCGTCAGTCTTGCGATCGAATGATGCGGTGACGGGTTCATGGCCTTTAAGCCGAACCTTTGCCCTGTAGCTGAATGAACCGTTCGCGTTCTGCCGTTTTTCGATTGCCGCCATATTGCCCCCGTGAATCACTGAAAACCAATGAACAGAGTGTGGCGTAATTCGGTATAAATGGCAACAACAGATCAACAATCCATTGTTCTATTTGCTTAGACCGTTGATTTAATTGATTTTTATTAAGTTAACTATAAATTTGGGACAGTAACGGGACAGTGACGTTTAAAAACCCAATCCAAAATGACCTGAAACCGGCGCTAGCAGTGGGCTAGCAAGGGGCTAGCAATCGCGCAATTGTTCTGACTTCTTCTTCCGCACTGTCCCGCCAGCGCCCCACAAACCCAAAAACAGAAAAGCCCACTATCTTTTAAATAGCAGGCTTTCTATATCTAACAAGGGAATAAATGGTAGGGCGTCGCGGACTTGAACCGCGGACCAAAGGATTATGAGTCCTCTGCTCTAACCAACTGAGCTAACGCCCCTAACCAGATACTATTGTACGGGTGCTACTTGCTGTGACTGAGGGCTGTGCTGACCAGCTTGGACGTGATGTCGACAATCTGGATCATTTTTTCATATGGCATACGCATGGGTCCAATTACTCCCAGGGTGCCAACGACTTGCCCGTCTACCTCGTACGGGGACGTCACTACCGACAATTCCTGATACGGAACGGAATTGCTCTCGCCACCAATATAAATACGAACGCCTTCCGCCCTGCTGGAAATATCCAGTAATTTCATCAGCTGCGCTTTCTGCTCAAACAAATCAAAGAGCTTCCTCAGGCTTCCCATATCGCTAGAAAAATCGCTCACAGCCAGCAGGTTGCGCTCGCCTGAAATAACGACTTCTTCGCTAGACTCAATAGCGTCCGAGCTGACTTGCACAGCGGTTTGCATGAGGGTGGCAATCTCGCTGCGCAAAGCATCCACCTCGCGCTTGAGTCGCTCTCTCACTTCTTCAATCGCCAAGCCTGCGTAGTTGGAGTTTAAAAAATTTGCCGCCTCAACCAACTCGGACTGCGAGTAGTCGGCTTCGGTAAAAATCACCCGATTCTGGACATCACCGTCCGGCGAAACAATAATTACGAGCAAACGTCGATCCGACAGCCGTAAAAACTCGATGTGACGAAAAACAGAGCTTCGGCGCGGAGCCATGACCACTCCAACGAATTGCGACAAGCTCGAGAGCATATGCGCAGCGCTACTCAGTACTTTTTGCGGTTGATCGGGCGCCAAACGCTGGGGTAAGGCACCGGCCGCGCCAGCAAGCGGTTCAGGCTGCATCGTGAGCATCGTGTCTACAAAAAGTCTGTAGCCTCGCGCTGTTGGAATACGCCCGGCAGAAGTGTGCGGGCTAGCAATAAGGCCAAGCTCTTCCAGATCACTCATCACGTTGCGTATGGTCGCCGGAGAAAGTTCAAGCCCTGACGCCCTTGAAAGCGTACGTGAGCCTATCGGTTGGCCGTCGGCAATATAGCGTTCGACCAACGCTTTCAACAACAATCGGGCCCGGTCATCAAGCATCGCTCTATTCTACGAAGCTTGTCACGTATCTTGTGATGTAATTTAGAAATGAAGACGCAATTCCGCTATGTGGCACTTGTTGGTAAATATCACGCCCAAGGTACCCGCGTCGCCTTGGAAAACATCGCTCACTTTTTAAGTGACCATGGCTGCGATGTCGCCATCGAGCAAGATACGGCAAGTAACTCGGGCTTGACCCATTATCCAATTCTTGACGTACCCGGGATTGGCGCGCAATGCGATTTGGCACTTGTGGTCGGCGGGGACGGAACGATGCTAGGGATTGGCAGAGTACTTGCAAAATTTGGTGTGCCGCTTATCGGTATCAATCAGGGGCGGCTTGGCTTCATCACGGACATTGCCTTTGAAAACTACCAATCTGTTTTGGAGCCAATGCTACGAGGCGAGTTTGATGAAGACCGCCGCTGGATGATGCAGGCACAAGTGGTGCGTGATGGGCGCTGTGTTTTCAATGCAACAGCGATGAACGATGTTGTTGTGAATCGGGGTGCGACGGCGGGTATGGTTGAGTTACGGGTGGAGGTTGATGGTCGATTTGTAGCCAACCAGCGTGCCGACGGCCTCATCATCGCGTCGCCAACCGGTTCAACTGCTTACGCGCTGTCCGCTGGCGGCCCATTGCTGCATCCATCGATTGCCGGCTGGATTCTGGTGCCGATTGCGCCGCATACTTTGTCGAATCGACCCATCGTACTTTCTGACACAGGGGAAATTACAGTAGAAATAGTGGCGGGGCGCGATGCGAGCGCAAATTTTGATATGCAATCTCTTGCTAGCCTATTGCATGGTGACCGTATTTCGGTTCGCAGATCAGAATACCAGGTGCGGTTTTTGCACCCTAAAGGGTGGACTTACTTTGACACACTTCGAAGGAAGCTTCATTGGAACGAAGGTGTAGCTTGAGCCGCTTTTGCATCGCCCGCCGACCATGAGTCTGAAACGCATTTCACTCCGCGATTTCGTCATCGTGCGGGAACTTGAACTCGACCTGATTGGTGGATTCACCGTGCTTACGGGGGAGACCGGGGCGGGAAAATCAATTTTGATCGACGCGCTTCAGCTTGCGCTTGGTGCGCGCAGCGACGCGGCGGTTGTTCGGGAAGGCGCGCAGCGCTGCGAGATCAGCGTTGAGTTTGACGTTCAACCGAAGCTCATTAAATGGCTCGAGGTGGCGGGCTTTTTGTCGGGCGACAGTATTTTGCTTCGCCGAACGATTGATGTGCAAGGCAAAAGTAGAGCCTGGATCAACGGCAGCGCAGCAACTGTCGCTCAACTAAAAGACATAGGTGACAAGTTGGTTGATATCCACGGCCAACATTCCTGGCAAAGCTTGACCCGGCCAGAATCGGTTCGGGGATTGCTGGACGCTTATGGCGGCATCAATACAGCACAGCTTGCTGGTGCGTGGCATCAATGGCGGGCCGCTCAAAAAGAACTTTCGGACGCCCGTGGCGCCCAAGAGGGCTTGCTGCGCGAGCGTGAGCGTCTGCTTTGGCAAATCGGCGAGCTGGACAAGCTTTCGCCTGGCAAGGCAGAGTGGGACGATCTGAACAAACAGCACACCCGGTTGTCCAACGTGCAAACACTGCGTGATGCGACGCACGCTGCACTTGACGCACTTGTTGAAGCAGAAAGTAATGCCACCGGATTATTGGGCCGGGCAGTGAATGTGCTGCAGGGCTCGGCCCAATTCGAGCCGCAGTTCAGTGCGGTAGCAGACGTATTAAGCGCGGCATTGGCACAGGCTGAGGATGCTGTGCATACGCTCAACGGATATGCAAGGCATGCTCAGTTAGAACCACAACTGCTCAACGAGTTGGACGAGCGTATGGCTTTGTGGATAAGCCTGTCCAGACGCTACAAGCGCCAGCCCGCCGAGTTGGCTGAACTGGCCGCGTCTTGGAAGGAAGAACTTCAAAAATTGAACTATGCGGCAGATATTGCTGGGCTGGAGCGCGTGGAACAGCTGGCGAAGGCTGCCTACCTGAATGAAGCAAAAATTGTTTCCAGACTGCGCTTGAAATCCGCTCCAGCGCTGTCGAGCGACGTGTCCAAGGCAATGCAAGGACTGGGAATGCAAGGGGGAAAGTTTGAAGTGGCGATTTCCCGGCTGGAGCATCCAGCACAGCATGGAGTTGAGCAGGTCGAATTTTTAGTGGCAGGGCACAGCGGCAGCACGCCGCGAGCGATAGGTAAAGTGGCGTCAGGTGGCGAGTTGTCGCGCATTGCCCTGGCGATTGCTGTAACGACCAGCCAGCTTGGCGAGGCGCAAACGTTGATATTCGACGAGGTAGATTCAGGGGTGGGAGGTGCAGTCGCTGAGACTGTTGGTCGACTGATGAAGCAGCTCGGAACTGATCGTCAGGTGATGGCGGTCACGCACTTGCCCCAGGTCGCAGCATGTTCTGATCAGCACCTTGTGGTTGCCAAACAGACTGAAAAGGGGAAAACCTTTAGCACCGTCGAGGCTGTTACCGGGCAAGCCCGCATAGCGGAGATTGCGCGAATGCTGGGTGGCGAAAAGTTGTCCAATGCAACAGTAGCGCATGCTCGGGAAATGCTGGAATGACCAGTATTGTTTCAGAATCCACATCTTCTGCACCCCTTGAAATGGTGCTTATTACGGGTATGTCCGGGTCAGGCAAATCGGTTGCTTTGAATGCACTCGAAGACGCCGGCTATTTCTGCGTAGACAACCTTCCGCCAGAGTTACTTGCGTCTTTCATTGCGCTGGAATTGCAGACCGGAGCGAGAAAAGTCGCTATTGTGATGGATGTGCGCAGCGCAATTTCATTGCCACTCGTGCCTGGGCAGCTTGCGTTGTTGCGCAACCAAGGCGTGGCGATTCAATCGCTCTTTCTGGACGCCAGTACTGAAACCCTGGTGCGACGTTTTTCTGAAACTCGCCGTCTTCATCCGTTGTCGCGAGCCGGTGCAGCTGATCAGCACCGCGCGCTGGTTGATGCGATTGAACTTGAGCGAGAACTATTGGGTGAGTTGCGGGAGCAAGCACATGTGTTGGACACCAGCCTGATTCGCTCTTCGCAGCTGCAGGGATATGTTAAATCGCTCATTTCAACTGCCAGAACACAGTTGACCCTGGTTTTTCAGTCCTTCGCCTTCAAGCGCGGCGTTCCGTTGGATGCCGACTTTGTATTTGATGTCCGCATGTTGCCTAATCCGCACTACGAATCAGCCCTCCGCGCTTTGACCGGCAAGGACTTGGAGGTGGTGAACTATCTGCGTGAGTCAGATGACGTGGGAAAGATGGCAACCGATATTCAGACGTTCATTAGCCGGTGGTTGCGAGCCATGGTCAAAGACCACCGAAGCTATGTCACTGTGGCGATCGGTTGCACTGGAGGGCAGCACCGTTCGGTTTATTTGGTCGAAGAACTGGCGCAAGCTTTTTGCCAGAGTTGGCACACACTCAAGCGCCATCGCGAGCTTGACGCAGCGATCTGACTAAAGTGAGGTTTTTTAGCCGGACTGGCTTTGAAGCAGCTTGCGAACCGGGGCTGGCAAGCCCAACGCCAAGTACTCTCGCGGCAGATACCACCTACCGTCCAAGCTGAACGAGTCGAAAGTTGACTTTTCAGAATTCGACAGTTCCGCGGCAAGTGGACTGAGCCGCAGATCCTTGTGGGTCAAAACATGCTTGAATGACGGTAATGCCTGCATTTTATTTCTTATGACTTCGGGTGCAAAGTTGAGCAATGCGTCTTCGCTTTCATAAACCGGCAAGCAGTACAAGCCGCCCCAGATACCGCTGTCTGGTCGTTTGACAAGCCATACGGCTCCACTGGGCGCTCGCACCCACAGGAGCCATAGTTGTAAAGCGCTCCGCTTTAGTTTTTTGGTTTTTATGGGGTACTTTTCAGGATTACCTTCAACAAGACCCCCGCACATGCGCTGCACTGGGCAAATGCTGCAGGCTGGTTTGCGACTTGTGCATACGGTTGCCCCCAAATCCATTAATCCCTGCGTGTAGCCAGGCATCGCTTGCTTCAGCCCCTGCTTGGGCAGCAAAGTGTTGGCCATTAACCAGAGCCTTCGCTCGTTGGCACTTTCACTTATGTCATCTTTGAAAGCCAATACGCGTGTCAGAACCCGCTTGACGTTGCTGTCCAGAATTGCCACCCGCTCAAAATAGCAAAACGAAGCAATAGCTGCGGCAGTAGACGGTCCGATGCCTGGAAGACTCTGTAGCTCTGCAGCGGTCCGAGGAAATTCACCGCCGTGAAGCGTCAAGATGTCCTGCGCGCATCGGTGCAGGTTGCGCGCTCGGCTGTAGTAGCCCAGTCCGCTCCACAATCCAAGAACGTCGTCAACCCGAGCTCCCGCCAAACTTGCGACTGTTGGGAATCGTTTCAAAAACTTCTCAAAATACCCAAGTACAGTTATTACTTGAGTCTGTTGAAGCATGATTTCCGAGAGCCATACTTTGTAAGGCTCTCGCGTGTTCTGCCAAGGCAAGTCGTGCCGGCCGTGCAGTTTTTGCCACTTGACGATCTGGTTAGAGAACCGCGCGAGACGGCTCAAACTCAATGCCACTTCAGGCGATGGCTGTAGGTTGTCTGATTTCTGGCGGGCTCTTCTTTGCGTTGGGCGTTTGAAAAGCTTCGCTTGTGGGAGCTGGCGTGCCTGCCAAATGGGCGGTTAGTTCGGTCAACTTATTGTCCAGAGCGTTAAGGCTGATTTCCTGGTCGTTGATCTCACGAATCCGCTCATCTAGCCCGGAAGCTGCGCCCTGGATACGCTCAATCGCCTCTATACGGCGGATAAAGTTTTTTCTGCGCTCGCGTAATTGGGCGTCCAGTTGGGAGGCGGCAGATTTATTCCACAGCTCAAGCTCGCTGAGTGCTGATTCATAGACCACCCTTAGCCGGGTCGATAGCGCGCGCACCAACCGGTCTGAAAAATTTACCTGCGACAGTTTCAAAATATTGTTAACGCCCAAATACTGTAAGTGGCTGAGCTCAATCAGCTCAAGATCACGCCCAAAGCGGGCGAGGTCGGGCTCTTTGGGCGCCTGAAGAGAAAACCCAAATTCTGAGTTCAAGTGTTTGAATGACGCCACCAGCATGGAATGAATTTCAGCGCTGATAGATCGGGCTCTTTGCAGACTATCGCGAAGCCGGGAAAAAGTTTCGCCGTAAGCTTTTTTTACGCCGAATTTAATGCCCGGTTGTTTGAGCTTGGTGATTAACTGAGATAGTTCTGTTTTCAGAGTGGGCGACCCTAGCAAGGTAAAGACCTCGCGGAGTAGCTTGAGGTGCACAGACCTGACTGCGTGAATTTTGGCTCCGCTTTTGTCGAATTCAGCCCGTTCAAGCTCTATTCGAGATCGCATGTGCCGAATAACGGACGAATTTTTGCCGCGCAGTCCCCGCAGTTCATCTACTTGCTCCGCCAAATCACGTCGGCGTATATGTATCGAGCGTCCTGCCTCGATGCGCAACTCGCTTATGCCACCAGCTACTGCCAGTCGCAGAATCTTTTGCCTCTGACCCATCACACCTTCGGCCAACGCCAGCTCCAAACTGGGCAACGCGCTAGCCTCCAGCAGGGCGTCATCCCCGGTAACTTTCGCTACAAGCCCTTTTTGAGCTGAAACTGGGATCACCTGCGAAGCTGGAAGACCCAGTATTTCCGCTGAGCTCGCCCGTTGCCGATCAATTTGCGCTTTGATTTGCGCAGGCGAACTCAGCGCGTCCCAAAGGGTATCAATTTTGTTCAACACTACAAGGCGGGAAATGATTTGCTCATCGCCAGTGATCAGGTGTTCTCGCCATATAGACAAGTCTGATTTGGTCACGCCGGTGTCGGCCGCCAAAATAAATACAACCGCGTCGGCTTGTGGAATCAGACTAACTGTCAGCTCGGGTTCTGCGCCAATAGCGTTCAAACCGGGCGTATCGAGAATCACCAAGCCTTGTTTGAGAAGTGGATGTGCGATATTGATCAAAGCATGCCGCCATTTCGGTACTTCTATCAAGCCGTCAGGTCGCACTAAAGGGTTGTCTTCAACGTTCTCTTCGTGCCAAAAGCCCAGTGCTATTGCTTCGTCTTTGTTAACGTAACGGACTTCTGCTACTTTCTCGAGTGCTTCGGCGAGCTGAGCCGGATCGTTAACGTCGAGGTCAACGCGGGTCCATTTTTCCGGCGCTGCGCGCCACTCCATCAAGGCTTGCGGTTTTAGCCGCGTCTCAATCGGTAGAAGTCTCAAGCACGGCGGAACGTCTGCGTCGTAGCCGAGCTCGGTTGGGCACATCGTGGTGCGTCCAGCGCTGGCCGGCATGATCCGCCGCCCGTATCCTGCAAAAAAAATCGCGTTGATCAGCTCCGACTTGCCGCGAGAAAACTCCGCCACAAAAGCCACCATCACTTTGTCTGAACGGACTTGGGTCTCCAGTCTCTTCAGACGCTCTTCAACAGCTGCGTCCAGGAGGTGGTGATCCTTCATCCATTCTGAAAGCAGTTTGAGCCGGAGGGCAAACTCGCGCCTCCAGGCGCCATGCTGATCAAATTGTTCGTTGAAAGTCATAGGAGGTGAGGGTTTCGGCATTGCCAATATAGCATCGCCCTTTGAAAAAACCAATTGTCCTTTTTCAGCGGCAATTTTCTGTTCAAGGTTTCTGACACGTCCGGCAGAAAAAAGTAGAGCGCTGGCCCTGCCGAATGCTTTTGACAGGCGCGCCGCAGGTTCTGCAGGGCAGCCCGGCACGGTCATACACCGCGGCTTCAAGCTGAAAATGTCCGGTCTCGCCATCGGCGCTGGAGAAATTTTTCAAAGTGCTGCCACCGCGAGCTACTGCGGTTTGAAGAACTAGCCGGATTGCAGCGTGCAAGCTGGCAGCGCGAGGTTTGCTTATCGTGCAGGCCCTGCTCGTCGGCCTGATACCGGCCAAAAAAAGAGTTTCAGAAGCGTAAATATTACCAACGCCGACGACGATTTCGCCAGCTAGCAACACTTGTTTGATGCTGGATTTTTTGCTTTTTAATGCTTGATGAAAAACAGCAGCGCTAAATTCGTCCCCTAACGGTTCCACCCCTAACCGGCCCAGCAGCTTTGCGGCTGTGTCGCTCGTTTCACCGCTGGCGAAAACCACAGCCCCAAAACGCCTGGGGTCGTTGAGTCGTAGTGTTCCGCGGGTTGTCAGCATTTCGAAATGATCGTGCTTTCCCAACGCGGACAAACACTGCCCAAAGCTCAGGCTGCCGGACATGCCTAAGTGAACCAACAGCAATCCGCCGCTCAAGTCAACCAATAGATACTTTCCCCTGCGGCGCACCGCTGTCACCGTTTGGCCGCACAGCTCAGAGGGGTTGCAGCCAATTGGCCAGCGAAGCGCCTTTCCCATTGTGACTGCGACGATTTGAGCGCCACTGATTTTTTCTACAAAGCTTAGTCTGGTAACTTCAACTTCTGGGAGCTCTGGCATGGTGACTTTCAAATTTTTATGGGTTGCAGTTGGCCGCTGGGAGCAGCGCTATGCACTAGCCGAACGCATCAATTATCATCGTCGGATGCAAAAATTTGTTTCTTGGGCTTATTGGGGTTTGCTGGTTGCTGCCCCCGTTTTGTTTGCCCAAACCGATGCCCCGTCCAGCGCCCCCGCTGTACCTTTAAAGCCTATGGTTCAAGGCTCGTCAGTTCAAGAGACATTAACCGTACCCGCGTCCGCGTCTGCGCTTGACTCTGAATTGTTTTATCGCCTTCTAATCGGCGAGATGACAGCGCGCGCTGGCGATGCAAGCGCTGGTTTTGCTTTGATTTTGGACTCTGCGCGAAAAACCAACGATCCACTTCTTTACCAGCGCGCTACCGATTTGGCGCTTCAGTCTCGCGCTGGGGATGCTGCTTTGCAAGCTGCATTGGCGTGGAAGCAAGCGTTTCCAAACTCTGCTGATGCCAACCGGTACGTGTTGCAAATTTTAATAGCCCTGAACCGTATCAACGACACACTCGACCCTCTTAAAAGCGGCCTGGCGCTATTACCGGCTGGCGAGCGCAGTCTGGCAATTTCAGCAGTTCCGCGTGCTTACGCTCGGGTCGGCGATAAAAAGCTCGCCGCCACCGTCGTGGAAGAAGCTCTGGCAACGTATGTGATTAACCCCGTTACATCTGTGGCCGCATGGACGACCATCGGACGAATGCGCTTGGCGTCGGGAGACACGCCCGGAGCGCTCGAGGCAGCCAAAAAAGGTGCCAGTGGCAACCCGCTCGCTGAAGGTCCGGTGCTGGTTGCTCTGGAGGTGATGGGGCCCAAACTCGAAGGGGCTGAGGTAGTCGTCAAAAGCTATCTGGCAAGTGAGAAACCGCTGCCCGAAATAAGGATGGGTTATGCGCGCGCCTTGATTGACGACGGACGTTTGGCTGAAGCTGTTACCCAGCTAAAGGTTGTGAACACTGAAAAACCAGAATTTGCGCCAGCGTGGCTGGTACTTGGTTCGCTACAACTCCAGGAACTGATGCTTGCACCGGCTCAGGCATCGTTTGAGCGGTATGTAGCTTTGAGCCTGAAGGCAAAGGAGGCGGTTGATGCTGAAGAGCCGGATCGTGGCCTGGCGCAGGCTTACCTTTCGCTGGCGCAGATTGCTGAGAAGCGCAAAGACTTTGTCGGTGCAGAAGCATGGATAGGGAAAATCGAAAATGCAGAGGATATGGTTCAGGCGCAAACCCGTCGTGCTTCGATTCTTGCCAACCAGGGCAAGCTGGCGCAGGGCCTGCAATTGATTCGCAGCCTGCCAGAGCGCAATCCGGGCGATGCACGTCAAAAGTTGCTGGCTGAAGTTGCACTGCTGCGCGATCTGAAGGAATACAAGCTTGCATACGAGCTGCTGACAAAAGTGGCAGTGAGTTTTCCGCAAGACACCGATGTTTTGTACGACCAAGCCATGATGGCCGAAAAGCTGGGGCAATTGGCCGACATGGAGCGACTGTTGCGACAGGTGATAACGCTCAAGCCTGATGGGTACAACGCATACAACGCCTTGGGATACTCATTTGCAGATCGGAAAATCCGCCTGCCGGAAGCAAAACAGCTGATCCAGAAGGCGCTCGAATTTGCTCCCGCGGATCCGTTTATTCGCGATAGTTTGGGATGGGTAGAGTTTCGTTTGGGCAACTTAGTTGAGGCTAGTCGAATTCTGGCCGATGCCTACAAGACTAAACCCAACGCAGAAATCGCGGCGCATTACGGCGAAGTACTGTGGACGCAGGGCGAGCGTGACAAGGCACTGGCAATTTGGCGTGAGGGAATGTTGCTTGAGCCTGAGAACGAAACTTTGCTTGACACAATCAAGCGTTTTAAGGCGAAGCTCTGAAACACACTCCGTTGGCAGTGCCGATCGCGCGGCGTGCGCTGATGCTGTGCGGTTCGCTGTTTGCTATAAACCTAATAGCTGCCTGCGCACATAAAAATGATGCTACAGGCCTAAATGATATAAATGCCACGGTATCGACCGGCCCGTGGATCGGACGCATCAGCTTGAAGGTTCAAAGCGAGCCCGCTCAGGCTTTTTTTGCTGGCTTCGAACTTAAAGGTCAGGCCAATGTGGGCGAGCTGACATTGACCAATCCACTGGGTGGCATTCTCGGGGTGATCAGGTGGTCATCAACGTCCGCTACGCTGGAGTCCGCCCAAGCCCCAAAGCGCTTTGCATCGGTCGACGAGTTGTTGGCCGAAACGACAGGCGCGGTGATTCCGATCGCAGCGCTATTTGACTGGCTTGCGGGCAAGCAGACTAATCTTGACGGCTGGATTGCTGACCTTTCCCAGCAGGCTGAAGGGCGCATTCAGGCCTCCAGGGTGTCGCCTGAGCCGCAGGCGCAATTGCGACTGATTTTGGACCGATAGGCTGGCGGCGTGTCGATGAAGGTAATCTACGATGTGCCAGCTCCGGCAAAGCTTAACGTTTTCCTGCACGTAGTAGGGCGCAGAGCCGATGGCTACCATTTGATTCAGTCGGTTTTTATGCTGATCGACTGGTGCGACACGCTGCATTTTGAGCTGCGAAAAGACGGGCAAATTAGCCGCTCAGACCTGCAACGAGCTACCGATTCAGCGTTACCCGCTGAAGACCTGACCGTACGTGCAGCCAAAGCGCTGCAGGCGGCTTGCGGCACACCTTTTGGCGTCGACATAAGCCTTGAAAAGCGTATTCCGTCGCAAGCCGGAATGGGTGGAGGGTCTTCGGACGCGGCCAGTTGCCTCCTCGCACTGCAGCGGCTGTGGGGCGTTGAGTTGCCGCAAAAAAAGTTGATGGCTGTAGCGTTGAGCTTGGGTGCGGACGTACCGTTCTTTATGTTCGGCGGCAACGCGTGGGCGGAGGGTGTTGGCGATCTTCTGACGCCGATGAACCTGCCGCTGGCTGATTTTGTGGTAGTCAAGCCACGTAGTGGGCTATCAACCCAAGCTATTTTTAGCTCTCCCCGGCTTAAACGGGACACTGAAACTGCTACAATCGAAAGCTTCGCTAGAGAAAGCCGAGAACACACATTTGAGTTTGGTTGCAACGATCTTCAACCGATTGCTGAAGCACTTTGCCCCGAGATTTCGCAATCTTTAGAGTGGTTGTTGTCAGCAGGGCTAAAAGGCCGAATGACTGGTTCAGGGAGCGCGGTTTTTGCTCGGTTACCATGTGATTTGGAGTTGCCGGTCGCTGCCAGCGAATGGGAGGTTCGAAAATGCCGTAGCTTGCAAACGCATCCTTTGGCGGGTTGGTAGCATTCAAGTGTGATCAGATGGGTTTGTGCTAGACGATTTATGGGTTTGTTGCTTAGGTGGCAATCCCGTGTAGGGGTGTCGCCAAGTTGGTTAAGGCACCGGATTTTGATTCCGGCATTCGCAGGTTCGACTCCTTCCACCCCTGCCAAATTTGAGTGATTGGTTGTGACATGAGACAGAGGTTAGCCGTCTCCTGCCGATATATCTATCGATAGCTTTGAGAATTTCAAACCCGCCGAGTTCCGGGTTTGAAATTCTCAAAAGTCGTTTTTTCTTGACACAATTTTCAACCACCTTTCAATGTCGTCACACGCCGGGCCCTACATGCAGCCACAACACTCGGATTTCATGCTTTTTACGGGCAATGCAAATCCTGGGATGGCGCTTGAAATTGTTGATCACCTGGGCATTGCGCTGGGCGCGGCGCACGTGGGGCGTTTTTCAGACGGTGAAGTTACGGTTGAAATACAGCAGAACGTGCGTGCACGTGATGTATTTGTGGTGCAGTCAACGTGCGCGCCTACCAATGAAAATTTAATGGAATTGCTCATCATGGTTGACGCTCTCAAAAGGGCATCGGCTGAGCGGATTTCTGCGGTTATTCCCTATTTTGGATACGCTAGGCAAGACCGCCGCCCGCGGTCGGCGCGCGTTCCTATTACTGCCAAGATGGTTGCGAACATGCTGCAGGCCGTAGGTGTTTCGCGCGTTCTGACGATGGACTTGCACGCTGACCAGATTCAGGGCTTTTTTGATATTCCGGTAGACAATATTTATGCGTCGCCAGTGTTGCTCGGCGATTTGCGCCAAAAAAATTATTCAGACCTGATGGTGGTCTCGCCTGACGTAGGTGGTGTCGTGCGGGCGCGCGCGCTGGCCAAGCAGCTTGGGTGTGATATGGCAATAATCGACAAACGTCGCCCCAAGGCCAATGTGTCCGAAGTCATGCACGTCATCGGCGACATCGAAGGCCGCAATTGCGTCATCATGGACGACATGATTGACACAGCTGGAACGCTGGTCAAAGCGGCGGAAGTTCTTAAAGAACGGGGCGCGAAAAAAGTTTATGCCTACTGTACGCACCCTATTTTTTCGGGTCCCGCCATCGACCGTATCGCCCAAGGTGATGCGCTGGATGAAGTCGTGATTACCAACACCATTCCACTGAGCCAGAACGCCATAGTTTGTAAAAAAATACGCCAGCTGTCTGTTGGGCCATTGATTGCTGAAACCATTCAGCGTATCGCCAAGGGAGAGTCGGTGATGAGTTTGTTTTCAGACCAGGACCAAGCGGTTTTGCTTTGATTCAAAAAGTGGCTGGGCTGACGTAACAGTTTGCGCGGCCTTTTTATGTCGGGGAAAGTTGGTCGCGGCCTACCCCTTTAAGGAGAAGTTTATGAAATTCGTCGCTTTTGAGCGCGCCAAGCAGGGTACGGGTGCGAGCCGCCGTCTCCGCATTACGGGCCGCACGCCCGGTATCGTTTATGGTGGCACCGGTGAGCCAGCGCTGATCGAAATTGATCACAACGCGCTGTTCCATGCCATCAAAAAAGAGGCTTTTCACGCCTCCATCCTTGAGATGGAACTCGGCGGCAAAGAGCACAAGGTTCTTCTGCGCGATTTGCAGATGCACCCGTTCAAGCAGCAAATTTTGCACATTGACTTCCAGCGTGTAGAAGCCAAAACCCGCATGACTGTCAAAGTGCCGCTGCACTACAGCGGTGAAGAAAACTCACCGGCGATTAAAACCGATAACTGCCTGGCCAACCACGTGCTGACCGAGCTGACCGTGTCTTGTTTCCCAGCGGACATCCCTGAGTCGATCGACATTGATTTGAGCAACCTGAAAAAGGGTTCGTCATTGCACGTCAAAGACATCACGCTGCCAAAACGTGTGAAGTTTGTAGCCAAAGGCCAGGTTAACCCGGTGCTGGTTTCGGTTACGGCAATCGTTGAAGAAGTCGAAGCGGTCGCTCCAGTGGCTGACGCGTCAGGCGGCAAAGATGCCAAAGCTGCAGCTGGTAAAGCCGCGGCTGCTGCGAAAGACGCTGCCAAGCCCGCGGCCAAGCCTGCTGCTAAAAAGTAATCTGACTTACCAGCGTCAAGAGCCCAAAGGCTCCTGCGTTCGCGAGAATGCAGGAGCTTTTTTGTTGCGCTTTAAAATCCATCGCATGGAATTTGCAGCATGATCAAATTGTTTGTTGGCCTTGGCAACCCAGGCGTCGAGTACGCGGCTACCCGCCACAACGCTGGTTTTTGGTGGATAGAAGCGTTGTCGCGTGAGCTGAATGCGCCCTTGAGTTTTGATAAAAGCTATTTTGGGCAAGCGGTCAGAACAGTCGTCAATGGTCAAACAGTCTGGCTGCTCGCGCCGCAGACATTTATGAATTTGTCGGGTAAATCGGTTGCTGCACTCGCACGGTTTTTCAAAATCAAACCTGAAGAAGTCCTGGTCGCCCATGACGAACTTGATATCGTACCTGGGCAGGTCAAACTGAAGTTTGGCGGTAGCCATGCGGGGCACAACGGCCTGCGTGACATTCACGCACAATTCGCTACCGGCGACTATTGGCGGCTTCGTTTGGGGGTGGGGCACCCGGGTAACAAAGATGACGTGGTCGACTGGGTACTCAGAAAGCCGATGCCAGAGCAGCGCGCGGCAATTGAAGAGTGCATCACACGTTCGCTAAAAAGTGTGCCTGCGTTGCTGGCGGGTGAAATGGACAAAGCCACGATGTTGATTCACACCAGCACACCCATCAGGCCCAAGCCGCCTAGAAAAGACGTTAGATTACCGGAGTCAGATGACAGGGCAAAACCGGTACCGGAACATCCAAACGGCAAGCAGGAATAGCTATTGTTTTAGTAGCTGATTGCGCCCGTATTCATTGGATAAAAGGCATTATTTGCTCCAATTTAGTAGGCCGGAAGCGTTCTTTTAAAACTTTGGCATGCCCTTCATTCCGCCCATTTTTTTCATCATCTTCATCATTCCGCTGCCCTTCATTTTCTTCATCATGCCTTGCATCTGCTCAAATTCATTGAGTAGTCGGTTGACCTCTTGAACATGAACCCCTGAGCCGGCGGCAATACGGCGTTTGCGGGTGGCCTTAATCAGCTCTGGCTTGCGGCGCTCAAGTGGTGTCATGCTTTGAATGATGCCTTCTTTGCGCTTGATGTCTTTTTCTGCCTTCTCCATGTCGACCTGCCCGGCTTTGGCGGTCATTTGCGCAGGCAGCTTGTCCATCAGACTCGACAGGCCGCCCATACTTTTCATTTGCTGCAACTGGCCTAAAAAGTCCTCAAGGTCAAAGCCACTGCCAGATTTGAGCTTGGCCGCCAGCTTTTGAGCAGCCGCCACATCAACCCCAGCGCTGACTTGCTCAACCAGAGCGACGATGTCTCCCATTCCCAAAATACGGCCTGCATGGCGCTCGGCATCGAAGACCTCAAGACCTTCGAGCTTCTCACTGGTGCCCGCAAACTTGATGGGCGCGCCGGTGATCTGCCGCACGCTCAGCGCCGCGCCACCGCGTGAGTCGCCATCCAGTTTGGTGAGGATGATGCCAGTCAGCGGGAGCGCATCTTTAAAGGCTTTTGCCGTATTGACAGCGTCCTGGCCCTGCATGGCGTCGACAACAAACAGCGTTTCTACCGGGTTTAAAACGGCATGGAGCTGCTTGATTTCAGCCATCAATGCCTCGTCAATGGCCAGACGGCCAGCGGTGTCTACCAGAAGCACGTCAAAAAAGTGGCGTTTGGCATAGTCAATCGCGGCGCGTGCAATGTCCACCGGCTTCTGGTCGGCTGAGCTGGGGAACCACTCAGCGCCGGCCTGGGCAGTGACTGTTCTTAGCTGCTCGATGGCTGCGGGGCGGTAAACGTCGCCGGAAACCGTTAAAACCTTCTTCTTGCGTTTTTCGATCAGGTGTTTTGCAAGTTTGGCTGTGGTGGTGGTCTTGCCAGCACCTTGCAAACCTGCCATCAATATGACAGCGGGCGGCTGGGCTGCAAGGTTGATGTCGCTCACACCTTCGCCCATGGTGGCTGCCAGCTCTTTGCTGACAATGCTCACCAAAACCTGGCCGGGTTGCAATGAGCCCATTACTTCCGCGCCTAGAGCTTTGTCTTTAACTCTTGTGATGAAGTCACGCACAACGGGTAAAGCAACGTCGGCCTCTAAAAGAGCCATTCGAACTTCACGCAGCATGTCCTGTACATTCGCCTCGGTAATGCGGGCTTGACCGCGCATTTCTTTAACCAGGCGAGAGAGTTTGTCGGTAAGGGCTGAGGCCATGAGCAGGCTCCGGGGCGGTGGAGCAGTTAGAACAAGAAAGTTAAATGGGTTTTTGCGCAAAGGCTAAACTTGAGGAATGATTTTAGCTACCGGCCATTGGTGGGGCCTCTTTCTTGCTTTTGGCTCATTCGTGTTTTACGTTGTGGCCGTTATTGCGCACCGCCGCATGGCACCGGACATGCTTCGTCTTATGCTGTTTGCGGCTTGGGTGCTGCAAGGTTTGATGCTGGCGGAAGGACTGCTTGGAAACCCGCCAAGATTTGGATTTGCGCCCGCGCTGTCGATGACGATGTGGCTGGTATTGGCGGTTTACGCCGTACAAAGCAGAATGTTTCCGCAAATGAAAGCCCATTGGGCACTGGCTGGGCTGGGAGCCGCTTCCGTGGTTATGGCAAGCGTCTTTCCAGGTTCCAGTTATTTGAAAGTGGCGTCGATCTGGTTGCCGCTACATTGGGCGCTTGGGATAGCTTCTTATGGGCTGTTTGCTGCAGCTGTCGTGCATGGCGGCATGATGCGGCGTACCGAGCGTGCCATGCGGGAAGCCTCACAAAGCGATACCGGATTGCCATTGATGACGCTTGAACGACTTACGTTCCGGTTTGTCGAGGCGGGTTTCGTTTTGTTGTCAGCTACGCTGCTGGTGGGTTGGCTCTTCAGTGAGCAACTCTACGGCGTCGGCCTATCATGGACATGGAACCATAAAACGATATTTTCGGTGCTGGCTTGGGTGGTCTTTGCTGGATTGCTGATTGGCCGGGCACGTCTGGGTTGGCGCGGTCTAAAAGCTGTCAGGGTGTTGTATGTTGGCTGCGGTTTGCTGCTGCTTGGGTATGCGGGGTCCCGATTCGTTCTGGAAGTGATGCTGGGCCGATCATGAAATATGCGCTCATACTGCTGGTCGTCGCAGTTGGTTTTTGGCTGTGGCTAAGAAATCGAGACGCTGGTCGCCAGAACGACGCAAATACCCCTGGGCGAAAACCTTCCCCAAAGAACCAGAACATTACCCCAGTGATTTCATGCAGTGTGTGTGGTCTGCACTTGCCGATTTCGGAGGCATGGATAGGCAAGCGCGGCTCGTATTGCAGCGAAGCGCATCAACGCCAGGTTGGCGATTAATCCCATTGGCGCGCTGATGCCAGACTTGCAGGGTTCATGGCATAGCTCTGCGGAGCGAAAGCCTTCAGATGTGGGCGAACAGCGCAAGCACGCGTCTTTCGGCCGGCTCTGGCGCGCTTTCATGAGCGCTCGAGTGGTGATTGCTCTGGTGCTGTTGTCGCTTCAAAGCTTTATTTATTTTCTCGGTAATTCAATCGACCGCTGGTCGCTTGCGGTTTGTCTTGGCTACCTTTTTGCCACGCTTGCAGTGAGGATCTTCTCAAGTCCGCGACCGCCCAGCAATGTGTTTGGAGTGCAATGGTTGTCAACCATTGGCGTTGACGTTTTGGCATTTACAGCGTTGAACTTTCTTCAATCCAGCGCCATTTTTTACACTCCACTGTTTGCGTTGCCTGTTTTGCTGGCGTCAGTGTTGGGACCTATGTTGCTGGCACTCGGAACCGCCGCCACAGTGACAATTTTTTTGCTGGCAGATGCCTGGTGGCTCTCAGCACATATTCCCGGAGACTCAGCTGGGCGATTCTTACAAGCGGGTCTCAGCGGGACTGGATTTTTTGCAGTTGCGCTGCTGGCCAATCAACTTGCCTTGCGCCTTGCTAGAGAAGAGCAGACGGCGAGAGCCAGTCAAGCGATGGCGCGTACCCAGACAGCAGTCAACGAGTTGGTAGTTGAGGCCCTTACCGACGGCGTGTTGGTCATTGATTCCAATGGGATTGTTCGGTCGGCCAACCCGGCTGCTCGTCGCTTGCTTGCGACACGTAATATCGCCCGCGTTGCCCCGTTCGTTTTGGCTACTGATGCAGCGTGGCAACCACTGGTCGAGATCATGCGCAAAACGATCACTGATCGTGAGCCGCTGGAGGTTGACGTTACCTTGCTGCATGCAGATCGTAATGCGAGGAGCTTGCGTGTGCGTACCCGGCTCGTCGGAGCGCAAGGTAGTGCAGACGGGGCGCTTTGCGTGATGTTTTTAGAGGACCTTCGTGAGTTGGAGGCGCAAGTTCGCGTGGAAAAAATGGCAGCAATGGGGCGAATGTCGGCGGCCGTAGCGCACGAAATTCGCAATCCACTTGCTGCTATTTCGCAGGCCAATGCATTGCTAGATGAAGATTTAGTAGACCCTGGTCAAAAGCGCCTGGCTGCCATGGTGCAGCAAAACGTCCAGCGACTTTCCAAAATTGTTGACGATATTCTGAATGTTTCACGCGCGCAGGAGTCTCTGCCTGAGCAATTCGGCTTGGCACTGTCGCTCGACGACCTCACTGCGCGCGTAGCCGCTGACTGGATTGGACAGACCGCTTCCGCAAACCTCGTTTACATTTCGTTAGGTGCGCGAACCAGCGAAATCGTTTTCGATCCTGAACATTTGCGGCGGGTGCTGGTAAATCTGCTCGACAACGCGTTGCGGTACGTAAGTCCTTCCGCGCAAGCAATTCAAATTGAGACGCAACAGCCGCCGGGCGGTGCAGCGCGATTGACAGTATGGAGTAACGGAGACCCCCTCGAAGAGACAGTTAAATCACACCTGTTTGAGCCATTTTTTTCCTCCGAAAGTCGTTCAAGCGGCTTGGGCCTGTATATTTGCAGAGAGCTGTGTGAGCGGTATGGCGCGACAATTGGCTATCAGCGAATAGCACGTCGACTGGTTCAGGGAAACGAGTTTTTCGTAATTTTCAAATCTGCAGGTTTAAGTGTTGCCAGCCCGCCTCTTTAGTACAACAATTTGTTTTCATAGCCATCATGCCGCAGAACGACAGCCCCCATACCGCCCAGTCAGCCCGAATTCTGGTCATCGACGACGAGCCGGATTTGCGCACACTGTATGAACTAACGCTGCTGCGGGAGGGTTATCGGGTTGAGGCTGCAGGGGATCTTGCGCATGCGCGCCAACTTTTGGATAGCAGCCGTTTCGATGCAGTGATTACCGATATGCGGTTACCAGATGGCCTGGGATTGGAGCTGCTGCACGAATTGGTTCAGCAACAGCGCAACGAGCGGTGCGTAGTCATTACAGCGCATGGATCAGCCGAGAATGCCGTCGAAGCGCTTAAAGCTGGTGCTTTTGATTACCTCACGAAGCCAGTCGACCTCAAACAGTTCCGAAGTGTTGTGGCGTCCGCGGTCCAAAGCACCAGGGCAATCAACTCCCCTGGATCAATGCCCTTGGTTGGTTCGAAAGCATCAGCGAGCATGGCCAAGACTGAGAGTGAGAATGCAAGGCAAAGTGTGGATTCGCCGGCTTTAGAGCGACTGGTGGGACAGTCGGCGAGCATGCTTGCGGTAAAAGCACGGATTGTCAGGGTTGCAGGCAGCATGGCACCGGTACTTATACAAGGCGAATCAGGGACTGGTAAAGAGTTGGTTGCGCGCGCAGTCCACAGCTGCAGCCATCGCAAAACTGGCCCCTTTGTTGCTGTAAATTGCGGTGCTATCCCTGAAAATTTGGTTGAAGCAGAATTTTTTGGTGCGCGTAAGGGTGCTTACACCGGCTCGAATCAGGATCGGGAAGGGTACTTTCAGGCCGCTAAAGGCGGGACTCTGTTTTTGGACGAGATAGGCGATCTGCCGTTGGCTATGCAGTCGAAATTGCTAAGGGCGATCCAAGAACGGATGGTGCGCCCGCTAGGCTCCTCACAAGAGGACCCGGTAGATGTTCGGGTTGTAAGTGCATCACACAAAGACTTGGCTGTCGAAGTGTCATTAAACAACTTTCGCCAGGATTTGTACTACCGATTGAACGTCATTGTCATCAAGGTTCCTCCGCTGCGCGACAGACCTGAGGACCTGCCTGATTTGTGTGTGGCCCTCTTAAATCGCATCTGCCGGGAATCAGGATTTGGCATTCCTGTGCTGAATGAGGATTTGCTGGCGCAGCTTAGCGAGTACGCGTTTAACGGAAATGTCAGGGAGCTTGAAAATATTTTGCATCGAGCAGTTGCGCTGGGCGATGGTGGTGAGTTGCAACTCGATGATTCTTTAACGGGCAGTGATTTAAATTCCATTACGGCGGCGATAGCGCCGGTGGACGGCATCTCGGGCGTTTTGATACCCGCTGCGTTAGAAATCCCGGAAAACCTGCAAAACTATCTCGACGAAAAAGAGCGAGCAATTTTGTGTCGGGTACTGGGTGAATGTCGGTTTAACCGAACTTTGGCTGCGGCAAAGTTGGGACTTAGCTTGCGGCAGATTCGTTACCGAATTGCACGCCTGAACATAGCGGTACCAGATGGCGAGTCGATATTTGGCGCAGCTGACCAAAATGCGTGAATCGCCGTTAGGGTTGGCCTGGTCTGAGGGCTGGTACCGATATGCCAGAGCACTACCATCACCAAACTTTGGAGTTAGACCCGTCAATGCAGATATCGATTTGTTAGTGATTCATTCAATTAGCTTGCCCCCCGGCGAGTTTGGCAACGACAACGTACAAAGGCTGTTCACGAATCAACTGGATTGGGACGCGCATCCGTATTTTCAATCTATCCGAAATCTGCAGGTGTCGGCGCATTTTTTCATTTGCCGGGCTGGTCGTCTCTGGCAGTTTGTAAGTTGTGAACGGCGCGCATGGCACGCTGGACAATCCTTACATCTTGGCAGAGAAGACTGCAACCACTATTCGATCGGGATAGAACTTGAGGGCTCGGAAGGTGGTCACTTTGAGCCGTTGCAATACGAAACCCTGGCTGCGCTTTGTGCTGCGATTCTGTCCAAGTATCCTGTCAGGCACGTTGCCGGCCATGAGCATGTTGCTGTTGGTCGTAAGTTCGATCCAGGCCCAGGGTTTGATTGGCAACGCTTGGGACGCAGTTTAGGGCTGGCAAGTCAATCGCTGCCGGACGGCGTTCCAAAGTAACAGCTGGCGGGCCTTTCCGGACTAAAGCCTCGCCTGACGTCCATATTTAAAGGATGAACGCGGGGACTTGCGCGCGCAGCAACACATTCAACAGAGCTTTAGATTTTTTTTCTCTGATCATTAGCGAGTCCTGTGACTTGGAGATCAAAAAGAATCGGCAAAACGTAAAATAAAGTTTTTTCCGTTACATCGAAAAAACACTACCGGTAGTGCTTGAGTTCCCCAAAGACCCTAGGTATAGTGGGTAGGGTGTTAAAACATGTGGTGGCTCGCGGCGCGAAGTTTCGACTAAGAGAGACGGGTTTTTTGCGCACCACCTGCGCGCTGAAAGCAACTAAATGCGCCGCCCAAAAGCAGCAGATTGACCAGATGAGAGTGGATCAAAAAATGTGCGGCCTTAGACCAGCGCAAAGGCAAGCAAACAAGTTCGCCTTTTGAGACATCACGAAATTACATCAAAGAAAAGATAAAGAGGAAATTCATGCAGACCGCCCAACACGCAAGCGCTTTTACCAACGCTCCAAACCTTGCGCCGACCAGTAGCAATCAGACCAGTCAAACCAATCCCGTAAGCAGCTACCAAATCATCAGGCGCAACGGAGCAGTTGTGCCTTTTGCCCCCAATAAAATTGCAGTGGCAATGATGAAAGCTTTTCTTGCGGTGCACGGCACACAAGGGGCGGCTTCGGCCAGCGTACGGCAGACGGTAGATGAGCTCACTCAGGCGGTGATGCGGGCCATGATGCGTTCGCGTCCTGGTGGCGGCACTTTCCATATTGAAGACGTGCAGGACCAGGTGGAGCTTGGCTTGATGCGCGGTGGCCACCACGAAATCGCCCGGGCCTATGTGCTCTATCGTGAAAAGCGCACGCAGGAGCGAGCTCGTCAGCCGCAGGCTCAGGCGCGTGAAGCGATCACCTTGCACGTTATGGATGGCGGCAAAAAAGTAGCCCTCGATGTCAGGAATTTGCAGGCACTGATTGAGGCCTCATGCGCGAACTTGGGGGCAGACGTAAAAGCAGCGCCCATTGTGGCCGAAACCATGCGCAATCTTTACGACGGAGTGCCGATCGATGAGGTGTACAAGGCGTCAATTCTTGCAGCCAGGACGTTAATTGAAAAAGACCCCGACTACACCTACGCCACTGCCCGGCTCTTGATGCACACCATTCGCCGGGAAGTACTTGGTGAGGAAGTTGCGCACGAGGAAATGAGCACTCGTTACGCTGAGTACTTCCCCGGCTTCATCGCCAAGGGCGTTCAAAACGAATTACTTGATGAGAAGCTGCAGCAGTTTGACCTGACCCGTTTGGGTGCAGCACTCAAACCAGAGCGTGATTTGCAATTTGACTACCTTGGGTTGCAAACATTGTTTGATCGCTACTTCTTGCACGTGCGTAAGCAGCGTATTGAATTGCCGCAGGCATTTTTTATGCGGGTTGCCATGGGATTGTCTCTTAACGAAATTAATCGGGAAGAGCGCGCAATCGAGTTCTATGAAATATTGTCGTCGTTCGACTTTATGTCCAGCACGCCAACGCTGTTCAATGCAGGTACATTGCGATCACAGTTGTCCTCGTGTTATCTCACAACAGTGGCAGACGATTTGGGTGGAATCTACGATGCCATCAAAGAAAATGCGCTGCTTTCCAAATTCGCAGGCGGGCTAGGTAACGACTGGACGCCAGTGCGTGCGCTTGGTGCACACATTAAGGGTACTAACGGCGAGTCGCAGGGTGTTGTGCCATTCCTCAAAGTGGTCAACGACACCGCTGTTGCGGTGAACCAGGGCGGCAAACGCAAAGGCGCTGTCTGCGCTTATCTGGAGACCTGGCACCTGGATATCGAGGAGTTTCTGGAGCTGCGTAAGAATACGGGCGATGACCGCCGCCGCACGCACGATATGAACACTGCCAACTGGATTCCGGACTTGTTCATGCGACGAGTCATGGAAAAGGGCAGTTGGACCTTGTTTTCACCGTCAGACACACCAGACCTGCACGACAAGTTTGGCAGGGAATTTGAGCAAATTTACACTGCCTACGAAGCTAAAGCAGAGCGCGGTGAAATCAAACCCTCCCGGAAGCTTCAGGCTACAGATATGTGGCGCAAGATGTTGTCGATGTTGTTTGAAACCGGCCATCCATGGATTACCTTCAAGGATGTCTGCAACATCCGCTCTCCGCAGCAGCATGCTGGCGTGGTTCATTCTTCTAACTTGTGTACTGAAATCACCTTGAACACCAGCGACACCGAAACTGCAGTTTGCAATCTTGGCTCGGTCAATCTGGTTCACCATTTGAAGGACGGTGCAAACGGCGTCAAGGTAGTTGACCATTCCAAGCTACAAAAGACGATAACAACTGCCATGCGGATGTTGGACAACGTAATTGACATCAATTACTACGCGGTAAAAAAAGCACGTGATTCCAACATGCGGCACCGCCCTGTTGGGCTTGGCATTATGGGATTCCAGGATTGCCTGTATGAGTTGCGCGTACCGTATGCCTCTCAAGCAGCGGTTGACTTTGCGGATACGTCGATGGAAGCTGTCTGCTACCACGCTTATTGGGCATCTACCGAACTGGCCAAGGAGCGTGGGAAGTACGCGAGTTATAAGAATTCGCTCTGGGATAAAGGGGTGCTGCCGCTCGATACGCTGGACATGCTGGTCCAAGAGCGCGGGGGCTATGTTGAAGTTGACCGTTCCATGACTCTCGACTGGGAAGCATTGCGCAAAAAAATTGCGCTTGACGGTATGCGCAACTCAAACTGCGTTGCTATTGCACCTACGGCTACTATCTCCAACATCATCGGCGTTGATGCCTGCATTGAGCCGTGTTTTGGAAACTTGTCAGTCAAATCCAATTTGTCCGGGGAATTCACTGTAATTAACCACTACCTCGTCCGCGACCTGAAGCGTTTGGGCTTGTGGGACGACGTAATGGTGGTTGACCTAAAACACTTCGATGGTTCATTGCGGCCGATTGATCGCGTGCCGCAAGATATAAAAGCGTTGTACGCAACTGCGTTTGAAGTCGAAACATTTTGGATTGTCGAAGCTGCCTCACGCCGTCAGAAGTGGATCGATCAAGCGCAGTCGCTGAACATTTATATGGCTGGTGCGTCAGGTAAAAAGCTCGACGAGACTTATAAGCTGGCTTGGTTGCGCGGGTTGAAGACAACCTATTACTTACGCACACAGAGTGCCACGCACGTTGAGAAATCAACGGTGACTGCGGGCAAGTTGAACTCGGTTGCATCCAGCACGGTCACTGCAGCTAGCGCGACAGGTGCATTGGACGCTGCGGCGGCCGCAGCCCAAATTCAAATGAATGCGATACCTGCTACTGACATAAAATTTTGCGCAATTGATGATCCCGGATGCGAAGCTTGCCAGTAAAACCTAATGCATTCAGAAAAATCGGTAACGTTGATCGATGCAATTGAGCAACACTAATTCATGATGATGCGAATGAAAACTTTTCATTTGGCACCACTGCTTTGATAATCTTTAATTATTGGAAATATCTATGTTGACCTGGGACGACGAAGTCAAACCATCATTGCAAAATTCTTATAACAGCGGCGTACTCGATCGCCGTCCGGAAGAGCTTTTGTCTTTAATTTCCGAAGAAAGTGAAGAGGCGCAAGACGTTGGCGCACGCATGCTCAACGATGGGTCATTTTCAACCGCCACTGTTACCCAAGCGAAGCACGAATCTCAAGTTTCCTCTGAAAACGCAGCGTCTGCTCCCGCGGTAATGAAGCGTGTCAAAGCTTCAGATAAGCGAATTATCAATGGTCAAACTGACGTAAACCAGCTCGTTCCCTTCAAGTACAAATGGGCCTGGGAAAAATACCTTGCTACTTGCGCTAACCACTGGATGCCGCAAGAAGTCAACATGACGCGTGACATCGCGCTCTGGAAAGATCCTAATGGCTTGACCGATGACGAGCGTCGTTTGGTCAAACGCAACCTCGGTTTTTTCGTGACAGCAGATTCATTGGCGGCCAACAATATTGTGTTGGGTACCTACCGACACATCACAGCGCCTGAATGCCGGCAGTTTTTACTGCGCCAGGCTTTTGAAGAAGCCATTCATACGCATGCCTATCAGTACATTACTGAGTCGTTGGGCTTGGACGAGGCTGAAATATTTAACGCATACAACGAGGTTCAGTCCATCAAGGACAAGGACCAGTTTTTGATTCCGTTTATTGATGTCATTTCAAATCCACATTTCAAGACCGGCACACAAGAAGCAGATCAGACGCTGCTTAAGTCGTTGATAGTTTTTGCCTGTCTCATGGAAGGTCTGTTCTTTTACGTTGGCTTCACCCAAATACTGGCTCTGGGACGGCAAAACAAAATGACTGGTGCTGCCGAGCAATATCAGTACATTTTGCGTGATGAATCTATGCATTGCAATTTTGGTATCGATCTGATCAACCAGCTCAAGCTGGAAAATCCCGGTTTGTGGACTGCAGAGTTCAAAGCTCAAATCAAGGCGTTGTTTTTGGAGGCGGTGGAGCTGGAGTACCGTTATGCAGAGGACACCATGCCGCGGGGTGTGTTGGGCTTGAATGCCTCGATGTTCAAAGGCTATTTGCGCTACATAGCCAACCGCCGTGCAACCCAGATTGGATTGGAAATCTTGTTCCCGAGCGAAGAAAATCCGTTTCCGTGGATGAGCGAAATGATTGATTTGAAGAAAGAGCGTAACTTCTTTGAAACCCGAGTGATTGAGTACCAATCAGGCGGCGCGCTTTCTTGGGACTAATTAGACGTTACCCTCTGTAAAAAATATAAAAACATGATTTTTAGAATTGCAATTTCCAGTAGTTTCGCCGTAGAGCAAACGTTGGAATTTGTTCCTGTGTTCGTAGTATTGGGCCGGGCGAATTGCAGGCCCAATACCTCGGATCGCTTTGCGTACTCCAAACGCGAAGTGCTAATTGCAACGTGAAAAGGAGAAATCTATGGCAACTGCAAAAAAACCAGCGGCAAAAAAAGCTGCTCCGATGAAAGCCCCTGCTAAAAAAGTAGCAGCTAAAAAAGTAGCAGCAAAGAAAGTAGTAGCAAAGAAAGTAGCAGCGAAAAAAGCACCGGCCAAGAAAGCCCCTGCTAAAAAAGCGCCAGCGAAAAAAGTAGCCGCTAAAAAAGCTCCGGCAAAGAAAGCTGCAGCCAAAAAAGCGCCTGCTAAAAAAGCGCCAGCGAAAAAAGTAGCTGCTAAAAAAGCACCGGCCAAAAAAGCTGCAGCCAAGAAAGCGCCAGCCAAAAAAGCAGCAGCAAAAAAAGTAGCGAAGAAACCCGCTGCAAAGAAAGCCGCGAACAAACCTGCTGCAAAGAAAGCTGCGAAAAAGCCTGCTGCGAAAGCACCTGCTGCACCGGCTGCACCTGCGGCTCAGACTACTCTGAACCCGCAAGCCGCTTGGCCGTTTCCAACTGCCAGCAAGCCGTAAGCAGTAAGGTACTTCTGCTTAGAAAAGCCCAGCACCAAAAAATGCTGGGTTTTTTTTATACAGCTTAATTGCTATTAAATTAGTAACTGTTGGCGCCCGTATTCATTGGGCTAATGTCATAATTAATCAAATTTTCAAGGCTTCAAGCGTATAATTTTGCGCTCCCCTAAAAGCAATTTTGTGCGCCCCTATCCGGTTGCCCAGCTCAGCACAGCGGATCAAAGGCCAACCTTTTTCAAGCCCAAACAGCAGCGCAGCGCGAAATGCGTCGCCACAGCCGGTGGGGTCCAACACTTCAACGGCTTTGACTGGTGGAACCGCGGTTCTGCAGCCCTTGATCCAGACTTCGCTGCCTTCGGCTCCAAGTGTCACGATTAAACCGTCGACCAGCTGCGACAGTTCTTCGCACGACAACCCGGTACGTTCGCACAGCAGCTTGGCTTCATAGTCGTTGACCGCCACCCAAGTCGCCAGTTCAACAAAGTGCAGCAGCTCTTCTGAGTCAAACAGCGCGAGATTCTGCCCAGGATCGAAAACAAATGGAATATTCGCTGCTTTAAATTGTTCAGCATGTTGCAGCATGCCGTCTCTGCTGTCAGGTGCAACGATACCCAACTTGATATCGCTTCGCGGGGAGATTTTGGTAGTGTGTGAATCCATCATTGCGCCCGGGTGAAAGGCAGCGATTTGGTTGGTCTCCTGATCGGCCATGATCATGGCTTGAGCCGTATAACTACCAGGAACTTCACAGACAAACTCGGTGCTGATACCCATGTTGTTGAGTCTGTTTACGTAATCGCTGCCGTCGCTCCCAATCGTACCCATCGGCAGAGGCTCACCACCCAACTGTTTAAGCGCATAAGCAATATTGCCCGCGCAGCCACCATAGTCGCGCCTGAGCGTGGGGACAATGAACGACAAGTTCAGAATATGAATCTGGTCTGGCAAGATTCGGTCGGAAAACCGACCGTCAAAGCTCATGATGGTGTCAATCGCGATAGAGCCACAAATTAAAGCTGCCATATTTTTTAGTAAGTAAGGTTAGAAGATTCAAGGATTCGGAAGTCGCCCGGGGCGAATAGGCTTGCAAAGCTGCAGTACAACAATAGGCCCGGCATTAGATGGAGCGTCGCAAACGCCGCTCATGGATAAAACGCAAGCAGCCGGTAGCCTGTAACGCGAGAGGGTGCCGCAGCACCATTGCGCTGCGCTGTCTCTACAGACAGGTCGATGGTGACAGACCCGGCAAAATCAACGCCAGGACTCAGCAGGCCAGCACCGGCACCAAACTGCGCTGGTAGCAAAACCCTTCGCAGCAATGGTTGGTCTTGCGTGTCGGTAAGGGTCACCTCCAGCGACGGCATGACAACGGCAACAGAGCCAAGGTTCTTGATAGAAAAATTAAGCTTGTAAGTATCAAGGCCCAGCTTGGTGAAGGTCGAGCCATCAATAATTACCGCATCGATTTTCCGCAGCTGCCCGAGCTGGCAGCCGAATTGGTCGCAGATCGCCTGCACCAACGGCCTGCTTTGTGGCGCCTGCGTCACAAGCTGGTCTCTGTGTTGAACCCCCACTTGAATCAGCATCATGGTAGCCAGAAAAAGGGCCGTTACAACAAGCAGCGTGCGCACCCAAGCTTTCTTCCAAAATGCATTTCGCCGCGCTTTCTGAACAAACGACACACCATCAGCTGCTGCAGCACTTTCTTCAGCGTTAATTTCGTCGTTTAAAAAAGCGCGTGACGACTCAACCGCAGGCAAGCTCGCCTCCGCCAACGGTGCAGGTTGAGAAGGTGCCAATCCGCCGCCTGGCGCTTTTGAAAATGCCGATGCATCAATTGCTGCCTGAAGTGATTGCGTGAAGTCGTCTGTGAAACCAGAGTCGAAAGTGTCAGCTTTGGTGTTGTCTGGTAGCAGTGCCTGCGCCGCACTTGTGACGGCTTGCTTACCGGTTGCAGGGGCGTCGCCCATTACAACGGCCGCTTCCTGCAAATGCAGTGACGCATCGAATATGTCCGAGCACTGCCCACAACGAACCCAGCCTTGCGAGACTTTCAATTGGTCAACCACGACGTTAAACATCGTGCCGCAGGCAGGGCATCGTGTGATCATCATGGATCGGTGAATTTTAAATCCGTGCAGTGCTTTGCGGTTTTGCTGACAGCGTCCATGGGCACTGGCATTAAAACCGCGCGGTCATCAAAATCCAGCCGTCTTCCTGGTCTGCCACTTGCAATGCGCACCATGGCGCATAGGCAGCTCGCAATTCGTCGGCCTGCCGCTCCAAAATGCCTGCCATCACCAAGTTACCGCCTTTTTCAACATGCCCGCACAGCAACGGCGCCAGCACTTTAAGCGGTGTGGCCAAAATGTTGGCCAACACGGTTTGGTAGGTTCCATTGGCGGCATCTGGAAGGCCCGCATGAACCAGCACACCGTTGGTATTGGCGTTGGCGCGAGTTGACTCGACAGCAGCAGGATCAATATCGACCGCGTCGATTTGGGTAGCGCCAAACTTCGCCGCGCCGATCGCCAGAATACCGGAGCCGCAGCCGTAATCAAGCACCCGGCCAAAAGCAGTCTTTTGATGCGCAATCCACCGCAGGCACATGCGGGTGGTCGGGTGCGTTCCAGTACCGAACGCCAAACCGGGATCAAGGCGAATTATCCGGAGCGCCTGAGCTGGCGGCTGATGCCACGTTGGGACGATCCAGAACTCACCAGTAATTTCGACCGGGGTAAATTGTGATTGCGTCAGCCTCACCCAGTCTTGTTCGGGGACGCTCTGAATGGCCACCACCGTACAGTCGGTAAAGAAATCCTGAGCAGCTACGAGATCTGCTGCCTCGCGCGCCAACAATTCAGTGGGGAACAAAGCAACTATGCGAGACCGCTGCCAGCCTGATTTAGGTGGCGGCATATCCGGCTCGCCGAACAATGCCTGTTCGGCGGAAGTGTGCGCGTCGGCGTCTTCAAGGGAAACGCTTACGGAGTCAAGCGCCTCCAGAGCGTCGCTTACTTCATCGACGGCGCTTTCTGGCACCAACAAGACCAATTCAAAAATAGTCATCTCCGATGCCAGATACTGTTAACGAATGCGTTTGGACAGCCACTCTTCAAGGTAGTGGATGTTCGTCCCGCCGTCCACGAACTTGGCGTCCACCATCAACTCCCGGTGCAGTGGAATGTTGGTATTGATACCTTCAACCACTGTCTCAGCCAGAGCGGTACGCATGCGCGCCAGGGCCTGCTCACGCGTATCACCGTGAACGATGATTTTGCCAATCATTGAATCGTAATTTGGCGGTACAAAATAGTTGGCATAAATGTGCGAATCGACTCGCACCCCGGGCCCGCCCGGAGCGTGCCACGTGGTGATGCGCCCCGGCGATGGCGTGAACTTGTAAGGGTCTTCAGCGTTGATCCGGCATTCAATCGAGTGGCCTTTGATCTCAATTTGCCGCTGGGTGAAGGGCAGCTTCTCGCCAGCGGCCACCATGATTTGCGTGCGCACTACGTCCACGCCCGTAACCCATTCAGTAACTGGGTGTTCGACTTGCACGCGGGTATTCATCTCGATGAAATAAAACTCACCGTTTTCAAACAAAAACTCGAATGTGCCTGCGCCTCGATAACCAATTTTTTTAACTGCTGCCACGCAGCGCTCGCCGATACGTTCAATCAATTTTCGCGGAACACCTGGCGCAGGCGCTTCTTCAATGACTTTTTGGTGGCGTCGCTGCATGGAGCAGTCGCGCTCTCCCAGCCACACTGCGTTGCGGTGTTGGTCGGCCATGATTTGAATTTCAATGTGCCGCGGGTTCTGGAGGAATTTCTCCATATACACCTCCGGGTTGCCAAAAGCGGCTGCCGCTTCCGCCTTGGTGGTTTGCACCGCATGCAGCAGCGCTGCTTCAGTGTGCACCACGCGCATGCCACGCCCGCCGCCGCCGCCTGCCGCCTTGATGATGACCGGGTAGCCGACTTGTTTGGCTGTGCGCTTGATCATGACTGCGTCGTCTGGCAGCGCGCCCTCGGATCCCGGCACGCAGGGCACGCCGGTTTTGATCATGGTCTGCTTTGCAGTGACCTTGTCACCCATCATTCGAATCGACTCGGGGGAGGGGCCTATGAACTTGAAACCGCTCTTTTCGACCCGCTCAGCGAAGTCCGCGTTTTCGCTCAAAAAGCCGTAACCCGGGTGGATAGCTTCAGCATCAGTCACTTCAGCCGCCGAAATAATGGCTGGCATGTTCAGGTAACTGTCTTTTGAGGGTGCCGGCCCAATGCACACCGACTCATCGGCCAGCCTGATGTATTTCGCGTCTCGATCCGCTTCTGAGTGAACCATTACAGCTTTCACACCGAGCTCGCGACAAGCCCGCTGGATACGCAGAGCAATCTCGCCCCTGTTGGCGATAAGGATTTTTTTAAACATGCCGCGCCGTCAGTCGATCAGGTACAACGGCTGTCCGTACTCAACGGCTTGGCCGTTTTCACATAAAACCTTGCTGACAATTCCCGATTTATCGGCTTCAATTTCATTGAGGATCTTCATCGCCTCGATGATGCAGATCGTGTCGCCCTCCTTGACGATGCTGCCAACTTCAACGAAGGGCTTGGCACCTGGGCTGGCGGAGCGATAAAAAGTGCCGACCATTGGCGACTTCACGGCATGACCAGCAGGCTCTAAAGGCGCACTGTCAACGGCAGGCGCGGTGGCCACGACTGCAGCGGCCATGGGCGCTGCCATTTGCATGGTGGGTTGCTGCGTCACCATTGGCGCACCGCTGGATTTGACGATACGAACCTTGCCTTCGGCCTCGGTAATTTCGAGTTCCGATACGTTCGAATCCGACACCAAATCAATCAGCGTTTTGAGTTTTCTCAGGTCCATGGAGGGGTCTTCCGAAAATGCAAGTTGAGCACCCGACTTCGGGGCGGCGCTCTTCTTTTTACGCTTACTCTTTGCTTTTGAGCGCTAAATCGCCTAAAAGCTGACAACGTCTAGCCTTCTTGACGGCTTAACGAAATTTATGCGCAGAGTGTACTTCATGCAGAAATGCCCGGACGCATAAATCACAGAATGATTCAACCCTGACTTCCTGAAATTTAGCGGACTTTAATTAAAAATAGCTACTTTTAGCTACTCTTGCTTGCTTTTATTGGAAAATGCATAAAACAACTGATATCAAACGATGAGCCGTTCTCTGCTTATCTCAACTTCACCCACTGCGCCAAGTCATTTTTAGTGACTTTGCCGGTCTTGCGGTGTAGCAACTTGCCCGAGGCCCCAAAGACAACTGTAAATGGCAGTCCACCTGCAAGATTACCCAGGGTTTTGCTCAGAGCAGTGCCGTCAAGGCCCGCCATGCCAACGGCAAAGCTCAGTGGTCTGGTTCTCAGCCAACTGCGCACCATGCTGGGTTGATCAACGGCGAGCCCAAGCACTTGCCAATTTTTTGCTTTTTGCTCCTGGTAAAAGGCATCCAGCAGCGGCAGCTCTTCAACACAGGGCGGGCACCACGTGGCCCAGAAGTTCAGTAGCAGCGGTTTGCCTTTAAAGTTGCTCATCGGCTGCGGCTTGCCATCCGGCGTGTCAAAGTTCATGCTCCAAAAGGCGTCTTGGGCGGCAGTGGTTTGTGGGTCGGTCAATGCGGCAGGCTCAAATTTAAGCCAAGCCGCGCCCACGCCCGCCAGCCCGGCAGCTGCAGCGGCGCCCACGTATAGTAGATTTCGGCGGTTCATCGAGAGTAGGAAGTGGTGGGGTTGGTGGGGTCGGTGGGATTTGTGGAATCAGCCAGAGTCATCGCGCTCAATTTTTGCACAGCCAGCACATCACCTCTCGGTTTGCGGCCTTTGTCGTCAGGTTTGAGGGCGCCACGCAGGTCGTCGTGGTCGTACACCATAAAGTGCACGCCAATGTTTTCATTAAGTGGTTTGCACAGACTGCTGAGCGAAAGCGCCTCCACTTTGCCCCCGGTAAAACCCGTGACCGTGCGGGGTTCGTAATCGACATTGTGTTCAATCAGCGCGATTTCAGCCGATTTTGAGTCGTCACAAAACAGCTGAATGTAAATGTCACTCAACCGGGTCGCAGTGCCGTGCCAGACCGCACCGGCCAAGTGCGGGCGAAAATCGGCCATACGCTGCATCCAGACCAGCGCCAGCTCGCGCAGCGCTGCCAGCTCAATGGGTTGGGTATCGGCGCAAAACACAGCGATGTACTCCATCACCGCATCTTCAATTTGTGCGTTGTCGGGCAGCTCGGCGCGGGCGGGCAGTCCCATCTGCTTGACGGCACGCCGCTTGGCCGGGCCATATTCAAGGCCTTCTTCAACCACCAGTGCGGCGGCGGTCGCAGCGATTTCGGATTTAAGCGTGTTCATCTGAAGTGGGCTTTAAAAAAGGCAAGCGCCAAGTTTAGGCCAGCTGCGCAACGCGTAAGTTGGCTCCTAGAATAAGTGGATGCACATACACATATTAGGCATCTGCGGCACATTCATGGGCGGCCTGGCTGCGTTAGCGGTTGACGCGGGGCACAAAGTCACGGGCTGCGACACTGGCGTGTACCCGCCCATGAGTGACCAGCTGCGTGCCTTGGGCATAGAGCTGATTGAAGGTTATGGCGCGGATCAACTGGCTTTTAACCCGGATGTGTTCGTAGTGGGTAATGTGGTGTCCAGGGCGCACGTTGTCGGTGAACCCAAATATCCGCTCATGGAAGCGATCCTGGACGCTGGCCTGCCTTACACCAGCGGGCCGCAGTGGTTGAGCGGCCACGTGCTGCACCACCCAACCCACCACGCCACTGGCCCGCGCCATGTGCTGGCGGTAGCCGGCACGCATGGCAAAACCACCACCACCGCCATGCTGGCCTGGATATTGGAACGCGCAGGTTTGCAGCCGGGCTTTCTGGTGGGTGGCGTGCCGCTGAATTTTGGCGTGTCGGCGCGGCTGGGCGCAGGCAATACCTTTGTGATTGAAGCGGACGAATACGACACCGCTTTTTTCGACAAACGCAGCAAATTTGTGCATTACCGCCCGCGCACAGCGATTTTGAACAACCTCGAATTCGACCACGCCGATATTTTTGACGACCTCGCGGCCATTGAAAAGCAGTTTCACCATCTGGTGCGCACCGTGCCGTCTACTGGCCGTATCGTGGTGAACGCGACCGAAGAAAGCCTGGAGCGGGTCATAGCGCAAGGCTGCTGGAGTGAGCAGACACTCTTCGGTTTGGCATGGATTAATAAAGACGGCTTTACCGCTGTCGGTGAGCCGCACGCGTTCGATGTGCTCAAGGCGGGCAAGGTGGTGGCCCAGGTTCGGTGGGGCGTCAGTGGCGTTCACAACCAGCTCAATGCACTGGCAGCAATTGCCGCCGCAGAACATGTGGGCGTTGCCCCACAGCTTGCTGCTGACGCGCTGGCCAGCTTCCAAAATGTCAAACGCCGGATGGAACTCAAAGGCGTGGTGAAAACGCTTGAAGGCGACATCACCGTGTACGACGACTTTGCGCACCATCCGACTGCCATCCAGACCACCATTGATGGGCTTCGCCGGCAGCTCAATGCTGCGGGCAAGACGGCCGACCGCATATTGGCCGTTTTTGAGCCGCGCAGCAACACCATGAAGCTGGGTGCCATGGCGGCCCAGTTGCCACACGCACTTGAATATGCAGATTTCGCCTTGTGTCATGCGGGCGGCCTGGATTGGGATGTCAAAGCCGTGCTGGCGCCAATGGTGGACCGGGCGATGGTTGCCGGCAGCATTGATGAGTTGGTGCGCCTGATCAAGGCCAAAGCGCGGCCGGGCGACCATGTGCTGTGCATGAGCAACGGTGGTTTTGGCGGCATACATGCCAAACTTCTGGCCACGCTGCAGTCTTAGTTGCTATGGTTAGAGTAGCTGTTTGCGCCCGGATTTATTGAGCTAAAGGCCGTTTATGCACATTTTTCTTCACAGAGTGGCATTTTTCGATAGCAGCGCGCACCTCGCGAGGCGGTGTACCTGCCTTTAATTTGCAGCGTTTTATTTCTGGTTCACAAACGGTTTACATAGCCGTCTCAAAATTACACGATGCAACGCGCTACCCCGCATCAGTCCAGCGACAGGTTTGTTAGAGCGCCAACCATCACCCGGCGCCAAGTGATCGCCGCGGGCACCGGTTGGATGGGCGCTGTGGCTTTGCCGGCCGCCGCAGCGCAAAGCGCCGAGCCCATAGACACTGTCTGGAAAGACGCAGTGAGAAACCGCGGTTTACCGATCCGCTTGCGATTGCCGACCGCGCACACTCCCGTTCCTCGCGGCGGCTGGCCGGTGATTGTTTATTCCCATGGTTTGGGCGGCAGCCGCGATGGTGGCGGCGTTTGGGGGCAAGCTTGGGCGAACGCAGGCTTTGTTGTGGTGCATGTTCAGCACCCTGGCAGTGACACGGATGCCGTACGTGCCGCTCCACGCACCAGCTTGGGGCGTATTTCACTCACAGAGGTTGCTGGCGCTGGGCAATTGCTAGCCCGTTTGCAGGATGTTGTGTTCATCCTGGATGAAATCGCCCGCCAGAAAACGATCAGTAAACAATGGGCAAACGTACGCGTTGATGCGGTCGGCGTGGCCGGACACTCTTTTGGGGCGCTTACTGTTTTGGGGGTGGGCGGGCAAACCTACCCGGGCTATGCGGCTATTCAAGAGCCGCGCGTTGGAGCGCTGCTGGCGCTTTCGCCTACCATGTCAGTAAGCGGCGAGCCCGTGCAGGCCTATGCCAAGGTCACTCGACCCACACTGTGTATTACTGGCACGCTCGACGGCGATGTATTGGGTAATGGCGCAACGGCTGAAAGGCGGGCTGCGGTGTTTGATGCGCTGCCAGTCGGCCAAAAAGCCATCTTGTTGGTCAAATACGCAGACCACTTTACCTTTGGTGGCATAAATGACGGCAGTGGCAGCCAGCGCCTGAACCAGCAGCGTGAAGCAATTGCAATACAACTACAACTGAGCCATCAGGCGCTGGTGGCTGATATCACTGTCAATTGGTGGCGTGCCTATTTGCTCGGCGACGCATCGGCTGCAACGCGTCTAACTGCACCAGTCGGGCTCGGTCATTCAGACGTGTGGCGCCAAGGATGAGCGTGTATGTGGCAATTTCGAGTCGCTTTTGCATTTTCGGTTGTTTTGGCGTCTGTTGTTGCTATTGTTTTAGTCATTGATATCGGTTGCAGGTTGACTGGTACGCATCTTGCGTGACTTTTGTTTTTTACCCACGGAGAAACCTCAAAATGAAAAAATCCCTCATCGCTTTGGCGGCCCTTGCCGCTACCGGTGCTTTTGCGCAGTCAAGCGTTACCTTGTATGGCCGCGCTGAAGCCGGAGTTGACCTGGGCTTTCGCACCACAGTCAACAACACGCGTACCAGCGTCGTTGTTGGCCCGGGCGCAAGCACCACCAACACCAACCTGGGCGGCAGTGTGGAAAAGCCAGGCTTTCGCATCTCTGATGGCGACAACCAGGGTCAAGCCTCGTCACGCTTTGGTTTGCGCGGATCAGAAGATTTGGGCGGCGGCTTGCGGGCTAATTTCGTTTTTGAGTCGGGGCTGACCCTGGACAACGGCGCGGTGGGCACTGGCGGCGGCAATTTCTTCAGCCAGGCGGCTTGGGTTGGCCTTTCGGGCGGCTTCGGCGAAGTTCGTTTGGGCCGCCAGGTCTTGGGCTCGTTTGACGTTTACGCTGGCGGTTTGTCTGCGGCGTGGGGTAGCGGCCTGTACGAGGTTGGCGCAACCATTGTGCAAGGTACAGATGTTCGCGCCTCCAACGCCATTCAGTACCGCAGCCCGGACTTTGGCGGTATTTCAGGTACCGTTTCCTTGATTGCACCTGAAACCAACCGTTCAACCAGAACCCTTCCCGCGTCCACCAACGCCAGCAACAAAACCGGTGTTGACCTGTCACTGGCCTACGCAGCCGGCCCGATTTATGTCGGTATTGGCTACAACAAGCAAAATACAACAGCCTCTACCAATAACGGTTTGGCTGGTGCCTTGAATGTCATCACGAGCAGCTCTGGCCCGCGCACTGACTACACCCTCAGCGCAGCGTACGATTTTGGCGTGGCTCAGCCGTTCTTCAACTACACCAACCGCAAAGACCGCTCAAGCACCACCACCATCACCGGTGGCGTGGTGTCAGCGATTGGCGGCACCACGCTCAACGGCAGCGGCGAGAACACCAACTCCCGCCAGTACGCATTGGGAGTAAAAGTGCCAGTTGGCAACGCTACGCTGTTGACCAGCTTCGGCACCCACAAAACGACTGGTGCGGCGACGCAGCTCGGCGGTGCCGCTCGTGATTCCGTGGAACGCAAAGTCCGCGCTTTCCAGATTGGCGGGCAGTACCCCTTGTCCAAGCGCACCATGCTGCAGGCCAACTACGGTGTTAACAACCAAAAAGACCGCGTGACCAACACCGCCCTCATCGGCCCGGGTGCTGGCAGCTTTACGTCCGACTTTAGCGAGACGAAAGTTCGTGGTTTGAACATTGGCGTGGCGCACACGTTCTAGTTACTGATTTAGTGCGAGAGATACGCTGGAGAAGGTGAGGCTTGGGCTTCGGTCCAGGCTTCAACTTCAGTCAGCGTTACATTGGGAAATTGAGAGTTTCAGAACCGCCTGGCTGCAAAGTCTGGTGGTTTTTTTTATGTGCATTAAGTAGAAATTTGGATAAAACGACTGCTAGCCCAATAGATGCGGGCGCAAGCAGCTATTAAATTAGGAATCTGTAAAAAATAGATGCTGACATGCAAGGTAGCAGCCCTGCCAGCGCTAAAGGTTAGTTTGACAAGCAATGGCCATGGGCACAGCCTGAACCCTCGAGAAGGCTCAAGGTCAAGCTGCGGGAGCGCTAAGAGGCTTATTTGATGTCAAACCGAGCGGTGATCGGCGGCTTGCCGGCCAGAGTGACTATCGCAATACCCTTGGTACCTTTGGCGACCTTGAAAGCGCCTTTTGCCTCCAGCTTGTCACCGACCAATACCAGATTGGCCTCTGATTTCTCAGTGCCATTGAGCAGTGTGACCTTGGCTTTTGCACCGTCCAATTTCATGGGTTTGCCATGGTCGGTGATGTAGATTTGAATGCTGTCGGGCTTGGCCACTATTTCTATATCACCCGCTTTCGTTTCAACTACCACGCCGCCGAATTTTGGTTTATGGTCATCGGTGCCTGCTGACACTATTGGGGCGGCTGAAAAAGCCATGACAGATGCCAGCACTGCGGCCTGAATATTAAAAAATAGACGCATGATAAAAATACCTTTCAAAGTTAAAAAAATCAACAAAAAAACCAGACACAGAAAAACGTGAACCCCTAAAAACTCTCAGAACCTGAATTTGCCACCAGCGCTTCAATTGGCTTACGGCCAAAAAGCGCCACCATGGCAGGGGTTAAAAATGAATCGAGCAAGGTCGATGTCAACAGCCCTGAAAAAATCACCACGGCGACCGGGTGCAAAATTTCAGTACCCGGCATTTCAGCTTCAAACAGCAGCGGCGCCAGCGCCAGCGCCGCCACCAGTGCCGTCATCAGCACGGGTGTCAAACGCTCAAGCGATCCACGCAGGAGCATTTGGGTGTTAAAGCTCTCACCTTCAAACGCACACAAATTAATGTAATGCGACACCTTCAGAATGCCGTTGCGAATGGCAATGCCCGCCAGCGTGATGAAACCGACCAGCGCAGCCACTGACAAGGGCTGCCCCGAGATCCATAAACCTATCACTGCGCCTACCAGCGCTAACGGTATGTTGGCCATGATGATGCCTGCCAGCACAGCCGAACGGTAGCGCGAGTACAAAATCAAAAACACCAGCGCTACTGAGCCGAGCGAGAGCAAACCAATCAACCTTGATGCCTCTTCCTGTGCCTGAAACTGCCCGCCCAGCGTGATGAAATAGCCTTCGGGCAATGGCGCAGCGTTGACTGCGCCCCGGATGTCAGTCACCACATCACTGAGTGCCCGGCCTTGCACATTGGCCGACAGCACGATGCGCCGCCTGCCGTCGTCGCGGCTGATCTGGTTCGGCCCATCTGACTCTTGCACGTCAGCCAATTGCGCCAGTGGTACGCGGCCACCGGGCGTGTCAACCATCATGCCTCGCAAGCCCTCGATGCCGCGCGATGATTCAGGCAAGCGCACCACCAGATTAAACCGGCGGCTGCCCTCAATGACCTGCGTGATGATTTCGCCGTCAATCAGACTTTGCAGCTCTTGCAACAATTTGGCGGGGGCAATGCCCAGCCCCAAGGCACGGTCGTAGTTGACTTTGACGGTGATCTGCGGGGTGAGTACCTGCTTTTCAACTTCAAGATCTACCAAGCCGGGTATGGCACTGAATTTTTGCCTCAGTGTTTCCGCTTGCGAACGCAGCGTGTCCAAGTCATCGCCATAAATTTTGATGGCGATTTGTGAACGCACACCCGACAGCATGTGGTCAATGCGGTGGCTGATCGGCTGGCCGATGCCAATGGCGGCGGGCAATGACACGATGCGGCTGCGAATATCTGCATAAATTTCCTCCACACTTCTGTCGCTGCGCTTGAGTTTGAGGTCCAGTTCAGACACGTGAACGCCCTCGGCGTGTTCGTCCAGCTCGGCGCGGCCTGAGCGCCTGCCGACATGCTCAACTTCAGGCACGCCGCCGAGCGCTTTTTCAGCAATCGCGCCTATGCGTACTGACTCATTCAGGGTTGTGCCAGGGTTAAGCCGCAAGCCCACCAGCGCCACGCCTTCATTAAAGGGCGGCAAGAACGTGGTGGGGAAAAACGGCACCGATGCAATGGCCAGTACCGCAGCCAGCCCGCCAGCTGCGACCCACACCTTCGGCGTATTTAACACGCTGGCCAAGCCCGTTGCGTAATGTTTTTTAAGCCAGGCTTGCGAGCGCGTGTCGCCATGGTCCAGCCCCTTGATGTTGGGCAACAGGTAATACGCCATCACAGGCGTGACGGTGATGGACACCATCATCGACGCCAACATGGCCACAATATAAGCAATGGCCAGCGGCTGCATCAAGCGGCCTTCAATGCCTGGCAAGAAGAACAACGGCACCAGTACCAGCACCACAATCAGCGTGGCAATCACGATGCCTGAGCGCACCTCAAGTGTGGCTTTGGCAATGAGTTCCAGTGGCCCCATGCGTTTTTCGGGGTGGGCGGCGCGGTCGGTTTTAAGCCGCCGCAGCACGTTTTCAACCCCCACCACTGCGTCGTCGACCAGCTCGCCAATCGCAATCGTCAGCCCGCCCAGCGTCATGGTGTTGATTGACAGGCCCAGGTACTTAAACACCAGTACCGTGACCATAAACGAGATAGGAATCGCCACCAGTGAAATCACCGTGGTGCGCACATTCGCCAAAAAGAAATACAGCACCACGGCCACCACGGCAAACGCCAACATGAGTTTGCTTTTCAGGTTGTTGACAGATGATTCGATAAAGCTGGCCTGGCGCATGGTGACTCTGGCCTCGCCAATGCCAGCTGGCAACCCTTTTTTCAGTTCACCCAACGCCGCTTCAACTTGTTGAGTCAATTTGACGGTGTCTGCACTGGGCTGCTTTTGTATGCCCAAGATCACGGCCGGCTGGCCGTTCAAACCTGCATCGCCGCGTTTGATAGCCGCTGCAAACTTGACACTGGCTACCTGGCTGAGTTGAATAGCCTTGCCGTTTTTAAAAGCTACGCTCAAGCGCTCCAGGTCTTCAATGCGGGTGGTGCGGCCAATATTGCGAATCAAATATTCACGCGAGTTAAGTTCCAGAAAGCCGCCGCTGGTGTTGCTTGAAAAGCCTTTCAACGCGCCCGCAACCTGTTCCAGCGTCACCCCCAGTTCTGCCATGCGTGCGGTGTCGGGCTGCACCTGGTACTGGCGCACTTCACCGCCGATCGGCACCACCTGTGCAATGCCCGGAATGGTCAGCAAGCGGGTGCGCATGACGAAGTCAGCGTATTCACGCACCGCCATGGGGCTGATTTTTGCGGTGTCAATCGGCATTGCAATCAGCATGATCTCGCCCATGATGGAGCTGATCGGCCCCATGCCGACGTGCTGCACGCCTTGGGGTAATTGCTCCCTGGCCAATTGCAGGCGCTCGCTGACCATCTGGCGGGCGCGGTAAATGTCGGTGGACCAGTCAAAGGTGATGTACACAAATGACAAACCGACGCTAGACACGCTGCGAATGCTTTCCACACCCGGTATGCCGCCCATGGCAACTTCTAGCGGGCCAGTGATGAGTTGTTCAACTTCTTCAGGCGCCATGCCGCCTGCTTCCGCTTGCAGCGTCACAGTGGGTTTGTTCAAGTCGGGGAACACGTCGACCGGCATTTTGACGAGCGTCATAGCGCCTGCAATCATCAAGACTGCGGCCAGCACGATCACCATCAATCGATTGCCCAAGGATGAGCGTATGAGTTTTTCAAACATGATGTTGACAGCCTCAGCGCACTTGGTTGACCAGCGGTGCGCCTTGCGTCACCACCCGGTCACCGGCTTTCAGGCCATCGATCACCGATACGGTTGCGCCGTCTAGCGCTACCACGCGCACCGGGCGTGGCTGAAACATTTCAGATGCGGTATGAACCCACACCATGTCCTGGTTGCTGGCGTTCTTTACCACTGCACCAGCGGGCACGGCAAAACCTTTGATTTGGTCTTTGGTTTGCACCAAGACTTTGACGGGTTGACCGACTACCATGACGGCGGTGGTTTTGCCATCTTTAGGCGCCGCGGCTTTGAACAAAACGGGAATTGCGCCTTCACGCAGGGCGCGACCTGCTCCTACAAAAGTAAGTGGCACGCTGATGCCCGCCGATGGGCTGGCGCTGGCTGATGCAATGTTGGTCAGCAAGCTGGTATCAAAGGCGCTGGCTTCCACGCTCAGACGGGCTGGGTCAACAATTTCAAACAGTAGCTCGCGCGCGTCCACGACCTGGCCGGCCACCACATTCGCGGCAGCAATCACGCCTGAGACTGGCGCTACCAGCGCCTCAAGCGCAACCACGCTGGCACCGATGGCTGCTGAGCGTTGCTGCAAGCTGCTGACGTCCAGTTTGGCGGCGTCAATGTCTTTGGCGGGCACAGTGCCTTCAAGCTGCTCCAGCCTGGCCAGACGTTTTTTTGCCAGCTCCAGATTGCTTTTGAGCTCAGTGCTTTGTGACTGCTGGTTGGCGCGTTCAATCGCGCTGCTTGACGCACGCACCACGGCCAGCACTTCACCCTTGCGCACGGCCTGGCCCAACGTGGGCAGGCCGCGTGGGCCGGCTTCAACGCGCCCGGCTTGGGTGGGTTGCACTTTACCGCCCGCGTTGGCATCCGCCACCACGCGGCCTGTCAACTCTACGGCTTTGGGCAACGTCGCCTCTTCAACCGACAGGGTGCGGATGCCCAACTGGCGCTGGGAGATTTTGGGCAAAAACACGCCACCATCGGCTTGGCGCTTGGGTGCGTTGCCGCTGGCGGCTGGGGCGGCTTCTTCACCATGGTCGTGGCCAGGTCCCGCTTGTGCATTAAAAGAGGCTGAAGCGCTCATGATAAGGGCGCAAGCAGCTACTAATAGAGTAGCGTTTGAAGCGAATGTAGCATTGCGTTTGCGCCTACGCATGGTAATGACCGCGATCGCTGCGAGAAGCAACGCACCACCTGCATACGCAGCCCAGCGCAGCCAGGGGTTGCCTGCCTCGTCATGCGCATGGTCATCAACGGGGTTGCCGATTTTCAAGTCGCCCGCCAACAGGTCAGCGTCTTTGCCTGCGAGCACGGTAAAGCTAACCGCCAACTCGCCTGGCTTTGCAAATATGTCGTTTTTAAAGCTGTAGGTTCCGTCAGCTTGCATTGCGGCAATACCTTTGATACTGCCGACTTCGACTTCAATTTTTGCATCGGTTACGGGCTCGTTGGTGGCGTAGCGGTCCAGGTAAATCTTCAGCGCACTGCCCTCGACCATGCCGACTATTTCGAACAGGTCTGAGTGGCTCGTCACGCGCGGTGAGGCAGTACCTGTAGCAGCGGCTGGCGAATCGCCATGATCATGCCCTGGCCCTGCCCAAGCGGGGTTGATCAAGGCTAAAAGTATCAGAATAAATGCTACTAAAACAATAGCTGCTTGCGCCCGTACTATTTGCGCTAGAGGCCAATTTAATGCATGAAAAGAGGTAAAAACAGGGTTTTTAGCGTTCATGGCAGGACTCCGTGGGCTTGGTTCAGGTTGGCGATGGCACGCTGGACATCAATGCTGGCTTTGGCAAATGAAAGGCTGGCTTCAAACTGTTCGTTGTCGGCGCGCAGGCGGGTGGGCAAGTCGCTGTCGCCCAGCCGCCATGATTTGGTGATGAGCGTTTGCACTTCGGTGCTCAGGCGGGCGCGCTCCGTGGCGGCGGTTTGTGCCAGCCGTGCAGCGCGCAACTCGGCGGTGGCGGCAGCAACTTCTGCGGGCAGTTGCCGCTGCACCGCATCTAGCTCAGCCTGGGCGGTGTCCAGCTCGGCTTTGGCTGCGGCTTGGCGCGGTGCGTTGCGGTTGTCGCCACCTAATGGAATTCGCAGTGCAATTCGCAGCGTGGTTTCACCGGCTGCAGCAAAGTTGCCTCGCTCGCGGCCAACAGCAAGACCGACGGACATCGGGTCGCGTTTGTCGGCGGTCGCCAAGGCCAGTTTGGCTTGTGCGCCGCTTAGCTGCGCTAGCGCCTGGCGAAGCGCGGGGTGGTCTGCTGCTGTGGGTGCGGCGATGGTTTCGTTGGCGGCCGTGGTGACAAGTTTTTCTTCAAGCGGCGCGACCGTGGTCAGCCCAGTCAGGCTGCGCCATTGGCTTTGCAGGCGCGCCAATTGGCCTTCTGCCTGCGCCATGGCCGCTTGCGCCTGCTGCGTGAGCACTTGCGCTTGCAGCGCATCCACCCGCGCGTTTTCACCTGCTTTGACGCGGCGCAGCAAGTCTTGCGTCAGCGCATTGGCGTCCTGCAGCTTGCGCTTGTTCAGGCCCAGCTCAACCTGGGCCGTGGCGGCGCTGGCTGCAAGGGCCCGCAGCTCGCCTGCCAGCTTGAGTCTGGCCAGCGCAAATTGGCCATCAAACCCCTGCCGTTGGGCAGAAACATCGGCTTGCGCAGCATTGCGCACGCCAGGGTTCCAAAGTGGCAGCTCAATTTCAGCTTCGTATTCTCTGAGGCCTTCGTTTTTATTCAGTCGGTCGGTGCGGTGGGCAATGCCTGCAATCGGCTCGCCAGAAATCCAGCTGCTGGCTGCCTTTTCTTTGGCGGCCAGCTCGCTGCGGCGGTTGTCCAGCGAGCGCGACTGGCTGCTGTTTTGCCAGGCGGCGTCCAGCGCTTGCTTGAGGGTCGGCGGCTGGTCTGCAGTCTGGGCCAGCGCACTTGACGCAAATAGCGACAACGCTAGCGCTGCAGCCAACCCGTTGCGCAAAAACGGCAAACTCGGGGGGTAAGAAAAATTAAACAAACATGTTCTCCGAAGTCAAACAAACTTCGGTGAACCTCTGCGCATGCCGCGCAGCATTTGGATGCTGGCGTTTTAGCTCAAAAGGCTCACCACGGCGGGCGTGGTGAAAAGCCATTTGGGGCGCTCAATAGTGGACGATATGGTGCTGCTGGCCCACTGGACGTGGGATGTCGGGGCGCAAGTTGCAGCTAAAACCTTCACAAATGCTTCATGCGGTTCAAGCAGCCCCGCCGTGTGGCCATGCCCGCAGTGGCTATGGCCGCAAACATCGGCGTGATTGGCATCAGGCGTTGCGGCGGATGAAGCCATTGCGTCAACGACTGCACTTTGGTTTTGCGTGCCATGCAGTGCGTGGTCATGCTTCGCTGTTGCCTGGTGCGCAGCGTCTTGCGTAACGTGCGCGTTTGCGCCGCCAGACAACACCGCCAGCCACGCAATCAACAGGTAACGCACGATTTTTTTCACAGCAGCGACTGTACCAGCGTATGGCGTTGTGAAAATACATATCCCCAACGAATTGACGGGTTTCACGCGCATCGCGCTTAGTCGCGAAATGGCACACCCGTTCTGATTTTGGGCAATCAAAATACGCGTAAAGAGGTATGGCATCAGGAGCGATTTGCTGCAAAGTTCAGCCTTTAATTGATTGGGCCAATGCGCCTGCACGCGCGCCCGGAAAATGTGCGACGGCGCAATTCCAATGAGAAAGGCTTAATGGCACCTGCGTCACTTCAAGCGCAGTTGGCCGGCGCTAAAACCAACTGCATGCGGGCCCGCTGATTGACCTGTAGAGCCGCAGCAGGGCTATAGAAATTTTCACGCTTTCGGTACACAAGACGCAGGGCGATTTAGCTGATTTGCAGCGAGAATAATGCTGCCGCGCCTGTCGACTCAGGGCCAATGCATATTTGCAGACCCAAAGTAGCTTCTTGGCTGCGAGTGCCTGTAACGCTGCGTTTAATTTTTAACCCTGAAGAAAGTTTTAAATGAAAAAATCCCTCATCGCTTTGGCGGCCCTTGCCGCTACCGGTGCTTTTGC
>ENA-OFCX01000078-OFCX01000078.1-metagenomes-genome-assembly--contig:-NODE-78-length-49612-cov-4.115443_pt1 | contig 49612 bp, 59 predicted proteins | sample MGYA00153384_OFCX01 | MGnify analysis MGYA00153384
CGGAGCAAGGTACTATGATCCAAAAGTAAGTAACTGGTTGAGTGTGGATCCGTTGGCTGAGAAACATCCTAACTATACACCATATGCATATTGTGCTAATAATCCGATTATTTATATTGATCCAGATGGTAGAGATTGGATTTTAGCAACTGGTAATAAAGTATATTGGTATGGTGGCAAATATGGCGACAATTCTACTTTACTGCATACATATAAAGCGACCTCTGGGCATAAAATAACAGAGTATACAGATGGTTCTAAGGTTAAATCACAAAATTCAAAATATCAATACATAAAAGGGAATGGCCCAACAGTAGAAGGTAAATACAAATTGAATCTTAAACCAGAACCGGAAACTGCACAAATGAAAAATGGAGATATAGTTAGCGGTCAACGTAAAGGAATTCAATCCTTAGTTGGAATGACAGACCCGTCACAACCCGGAAAATCATTTAGTTCGCCTGCTTGGGGTGAAAACAGAATTAATTTGATTCCTGTTGATGTAAAACAACCCATAGAGAATAAAAACACACCATCAAAAGAAGATGATAGGGATTTAGGGTCATTTTATTTTCACGATTCTACAAAAGGCGAATCGTCAGGGTGTCACGAAATTGAAACCAAATTTTTCGATGATTTATTAAAATTCAGAGCTAAAGGGAATGAAGTACTCGATGTTAAGGTACAATATCCATCAAAAAATCATTCTACAAATGGAGGCACTGAAAAAACAAAAACACCGTAGAAAATAGAAAAAGATGAACAAAATAATTTTAATATTGTTATTTCCTTATTTTAGTTTTTCTCAAACATTAGAAATAAGTTTAAGTAAAGAGAAATTCATTGTAAAAGAAGATATAGCTTTTATAGTTAAAAATAATGACTCGATAAATCGATTTTTGAATATTCAATTAGAAAAATATGATTTTAATAAAAAAGAATGGAAATCATACTCTAAAGATGTTTTTTCAAAACCTTTTTCAATGCCTTTAGAACTGACTCTAATTGTAGATAAAAAAAAATCTTTAAACTTAAACTTTAAAATTAATGAACCTGAACTATTTGACTCACCAAAGTTCAGTAAGAAAAAGAATAACCTAATTAGAGAAAACGCCAAAAAAGGAAAATTTAGAATAAAGATATTTTATGGAATTAATGAAAATAATAAATCCGAATATGTATTCTCGAAATATTTTATAGTAATTTAACAATAAAAAGCCCCAATCGGGGCTTTTTTATTTTACATCTTATAAAACGCGACTCAAGGCATTCTTTAATTTTTTCATACTTACTAGCGCATCAACGAGTGAGAAAACAATTTTAACTAAACATAAATATTTCAATTTGAAAAGTGAGCCATTAAATCCTAGGGAATGTTTAGCGGATTTTGAGGAGAAGGCTTTTTGCAAAACCTCCTTTAAACACGATAAATAAATTTTGATATGATTTGATACGGACTCGATTCGATAAATTAGGGTTCAAAAAGTTCTATCTAGAAGATAAATCTAAACTTTGGCTAAACAAACACAAGTTTAACTCAAAGAAACCTAAATAACCACTTGCCAAACCCAAGTTAATCATCTCTCAAAAAAATCAACTCAAAAACATAGCCTCAGCCAAGCAATCATTAATGCTCAATTTTTAGGTATTTGCATTAGCACATTACCATCCTATAAGATAATTCTCATATTGAACCAATATAAAATCCTCTTTATTTAAATAAATCCCATTCTAAATCGAACCAAATTCAATCCTTGCTTCATTTATTCCATAAAGAATATACTTTTGCGTCTATCGTATTTTTGTTTCTATTATGAAGTATCTAATTGTGGGTTTAGGAAATATTGGCCGTGAGTATGAAAATACTCGACACAACATTGGCTTCAACATCGCCGATCAATTAGCCAAATCAGATCAAGCAATTTTTAGTACCGAAAAACACGCACAAATTACTTCCATTACCATAAAAGGTAGAACCCTACATATAATAAAGCCAACCACGTACATGAACTTGAGCGGCAAAGCAGTTTCTTATTGGTTGCAGCAGTTAAAAGTTACCCCTTCCAATATGTTGGTATTAGTTGATGATCTTGCTTTACCATTCGGAACTTTGCGCCTCAAACCCAAAGGAAGCGATGCTGGGCATAATGGTTTGAAAGATATAGAAGCTGTTCTTGGCAATAACGATTATCCCCGATTGCGTTTTGGTATTGGAAATAACTACCCAAAAGGTCGGCAAGTCGATTATGTATTAGGAGCATTTTCTAAAGAAGAACAATCAGAATTACCGATTTTAATTGACCAATCTATTGAAATAATAAAGAGTTTCGTTACTGCAGGTATCGAAATCACCATGACAAATTTCAATAAATAGCCCCAGGCATGCTATTAAACGCCAAGTTTTGATTCCTGATTTTGAGGTAATTATTTCTTTATTATTTTTCAAATCACCTATTGCGAATTAAATTTTAGTTGCTACCTTTGCAGTCCTCCCATGAAAATGGGGAGTAACCCAAATAAATAAACGATAAAAAGATAAAATGCCTACTATCCAGCAATTAGTTCGAAAAGGAAGAGTATCACTAGTAGATAAAAGCAAGTCACCAGCTTTGGATTCTTGTCCACAACGCAGAGGAGTTTGTACACGTGTGTATACTACCACTCCAAAAAAGCCAAATTCGGCTATGCGTAAAGTGGCCAGAGTACGATTAACAAATGGCAAAGAAGTGAATGCTTACATACCAGGAGAAGGTCATAATCTACAAGAACACTCTATTGTATTAATTAGAGGTGGTAGAGTAAAAGATTTACCAGGAGTTCGATACCATATTATCCGTGGAGCCTTAGATACTTCAGGAGTTGATGGAAGAAATCAAAGAAGATCAAAATACGGAACTAAACGACCGAAACCAGGAGCAGTAGCTGCGGCAACTAAACCAGGAGCAAAAAAGAAAAAATAAATTTCAAAAATAAATTTAGCAGAATCACAATCAGTAATACTTAGTAATGAGAAAGTCAAAACCAAAAAAGCGAATAATATTACCAGATCCGAAATTTAATGACGTAATGGTAACTCGTTTTGTAAATAACCTGATGTACGATGGTAAAAAGAGTACAGCATACAGTGTATTCTATGGTGCCCTTGACTTAATTGAAAAGAAAACCAGCGAAAGTGGTGTAGAAACCTGGAAGAAAGCATTAAATAATATTATGCCAGGTGTCGAAGTGAAAAGCAGACGAGTAGGTGGAGCAAATTTTCAAGTTCCTACAGAAGTAAGACCTGAGCGCAAAATTGCTTTAGGAATGAAATGGATGATTTCTTACGCCAGAAAGCGTGGAGAAAAAACAATGACAGACAAACTTGCAGGCGAAATTATTGCTGCTGCAAAAAACGAAGGTGCTGCCATTAAGAAAAAAGAAGATACTCACAAAATGGCTGAAGCAAATAAAGCTTTCTCACATTTTAGATTTTAATATAAACTAATTCAATACTACTCAACAACATGTCGAGAGATCTAAGATTCACACGTAATATCGGAATAGCTGCCCACATTGATGCTGGTAAAACGACAACTACAGAACGCATTCTTTACTATTCTGGAGTAAGTCACAAAATCGGAGAAGTGCATGAAGGTGCAGCTACTATGGATTGGATGGCTCAGGAACAAGAGCGTGGAATTACCATTACCTCTGCAGCAACTACAGTAGGTTGGAAATATAGAGATCAAAATTATCATATCAATATTATTGATACTCCAGGTCACGTTGATTTTACGGTTGAAGTAAATCGTTCATTACGTGTATTGGATGGTTTAGTATTCTTGTTTTCAGCAGTTGATGGTGTTGAGCCACAATCTGAAACCAACTGGAGACTTGCCAATAATTACGAAGTACCTCGTTTAGGTTTTGTAAATAAAATGGATCGTGCTGGTGCAGACTTCCTTATGGTAGTAAAGCAAGTTCGTGATATGTTAGGTAGCAACGCCGTTCCACTTCAAATACCAATTGGTGCAGAAGAAGGATTTGAAGGAGTTGTAGATTTAATCAATTTCAGAGGCATAGTTTGGAATGAACATGATAAGGGTATGACTTTTAGAGAAGTACCTATTCCAGAAGATTTAATTGAAGAAGCTAAAGAGTGGAGAGAAAAATTATTGGAATCTGTTGCAGATTACGATGAGTCTTTGATGGAAAAGTTTTTCGACAATCCAGAATCAATTACAGAAAGAGAAATATTGGATGCATTAAGAAAAGCAACCTTGGACGCTAAAATCGTTCCTATGGTTTGCGGATCATCATTCAAAAATAAGGGAGTACAGACAATGTTGGATTATGTGATGGAATTACTTCCTTCACCAATGGATTCAAAAGGAGTTGTTGGTACAAACCCTGATACTGGAGAAGAAGTAACTCGTCTTCCTGATATCAAACAGCCATTTGCTGCATTAGCATTTAAAATTGCAACCGATCCATTTGTTGGTAGACTATGTTTTATCAGAGTTTATTCTGGTAATCTGGATGCAGGTTCTTATGTTTATAATGCCCGTTCAGAAAACAAGGAACGTATTTCACGTATTTTCCAAATGCATGCAAACAAGCAAAATCCAATACCTAATGTAAGTGCTGGAGATATTGCTGCGGTTGTAGGTTTTAAGGATATCAAAACTGGAGATACGCTTTGCGATGAAAAATATCCAATAGTTTTAGAGGCTATGAATTTCCCTGAACCAGTTATCGGTTTAGCAATTGAGCCAAAAACTCAAGCGGACATGGATAGACTTGGTATGGCTTTAGGTAAGTTAGCCGAAGAAGATCCAACTTTCAGAGTTCAAACAGATGAAGATAGCGGTCAAACGATTATTTCTGGAATGGGCGAGCTTCATCTTGATATTATTATGGATCGATTGAAACGTGAATTTAAAGTAGAAGTAAATCAAGGTGCACCTCAAGTTGCATTTAAAGAAGCAATTACCGGAACTATTACCCATAGAGAAGTTTACAAAAAGCAATCAGGTGGTAGAGGTAAATTCGCTGATATTTCATTAATTATTTCTCCTGTTGACGAAGGACAGGCTGGTTTGCAGTTTGTGAACGAAATCGTTGGAGGATCAATTCCTAAAGAATTTATCCCATCAGTAGAAAAGGGATTAAAATCTGCAATGGTGAATGGTATTTTAGCCGGTTATCCAATACAGGATATGAAAGCGAGATTAGTTGATGGGTCATTCCACGCAGTCGATTCAGATTCTTTATCATTCGAAATTTGCGCCCGATCTGCATTCCGCGAAGCTTTACCAAAAGCACGTCCGGTATTGATGGAGCCAATTATGAAAGTAGAAATCATAACTCCAGAAGAAAATATGGGTGATGTGATGGGAGATATGAATAGAAGAAGAGGTCAGTTACAAGGAATGGATACGCGAGCTGGTGCACAAGTTATTAAGGCACAAGTTCCTTTATCAGAAATGTTTGGATATGTAACTCAGTTAAGAACAATCACTTCTGGGCGTGCAACATCGACAATGGAATTTTCGCATTATGCTGAAGCTCCTAAAAATGTTCAGGAAGAAGTAATTGCAAAAGCAAAAGGTAGATCAGTAAACGCATAATATATCGGGTTGAAAATAGCTCTAACCTGCTATTTAATATAAAAATAAAATGAGCCAAAGAATAAGAATTAAACTAAAGTCCTACGACTACAATCTGGTAGATAAGTCTGCAGAAAAAATTGTAAAGACTGTAAAACCTACGGGTGCTGTAGTTAGTGGTCCAATTCCATTACCTACAGAGAAGTCAATATTCACAGTATTGCGTTCACCACACGTAAACAAAAAGGCCAGGGAACAATTTCAAGTTTGTTCATATAAGCGTCTTTTAGACATTTATAGTAGTACATCTAAAACAGTAGATGCATTAATGAAACTTGAATTGCCAAGTGGAGTGGAAGTAGAGATTAAAGTTTAGTAACAGAATAAGAAGATTAATTAATAAAAAATGTCTGGAATAATAGGTAAAAAAGTAGGAATGACCAGTATTTTCGGTGCCGATGGTAAAAATTTACCATGCACACTTATCGAAGCTGGTCCTTGCGTGGTTACGCAAGTAAAAACCTTAGAAAAAGACGGATATACAGCAATTCAAGTTGGTTTTGACGAAAAGAAGGAGAAAAACACTTCTAATCCGATGAAAGGTCACTTTGCGAAAGCAGGTACTACACCAAAGAGAAAGCTGGTTGAGTTTACTCACTTTACAGAAGAAAAAAACGCAGGAGATGTAATCACAGTTGATTCATTTGCTGAAGGAGATTTCGTTGATGTAATTGGGACTTCAAAAGGTAAAGGATTTCAAGGGGTTGTAAAACGCCATGGATTCGCTGGAGTAGGTGGTCAAACACACGGTCAGCATAATCGTCTTCGTGCACCAGGTTCACTTGGAGCTTCATCATGGCCTTCAAGAGTTTTTAAGGGAATGAGAATGGCAGGTAGAATGGGTGGAGATAGAGTTAAAGTTCAGAATCTTCAAGTATTAAAAGTTTATTCTGAACAAAACCTGATTGTAGTAAATGGATCTATTCCAGGAGCTAAAGGTTCTTACATTATATTGGAGAAATAAGATGGAAATCAACATACATAACATAAGCGGTAAGGAAACCGGTAATAAAGTTACCCTTTCTGATTCAGTTTTTGGAATTGAGCCAAATGACCATGCAATTTATCTTGATGTTAAGCAATTTCTTGCTAATCAACGTCAGGGTACGCATAAAGCAAAACATAGAGGTGAAATTTCAGGTTCAACCAGAAAACTAAAAAAACAAAAAGGTACTGGTGGTGCCCGTGCTGGTAGCATTAAATCACCATTGATGAAAGGTGGAGGTAGAGTATTCGGTCCTCAACCACGTGACTATAATTTTAAACTAAATAAAAAGTTAAAACAAGTTGCGAGAAAATCAGCATTGAGTTATAAAGCTATTGAAAACAGCATTATTGTTTTAGAAGATTTTACATTAAATGCAGCTAAGACCAAAGATTTTACATCCATATTAAATAACTTGAAAATTGGAGATGCAAAAACGTTGTTTTTGATTTCTGATTTAGATAAGAACTTGTATTTGGCAAGTAGAAATTTGAGCAAGACTAAAGTTTTGCCGGCATCAGATATTAATACATATGATTTATTGAATGCAGGTAAGTTAGTACTTACGACCAGTTCGGTAAAATTTATTGAGGAGGCTTTCGCTAAATAAAATGGACATATTAAAAAAACCAATATTAACAGAAAAGCTTACTGCACAAGGTGAGAAAGCTAATGTTTATGGATTTATTGTTGATCCGAAAGCAAATAAAATTGAAATAAAAAAGGCAATTGAATTAATGTATGGAGTAACAATACTATCTGTCAATACCATGCGGTATGTAGGTAAATTCAAGTCAAGAAATACAAAAAAGGGTTTGGTAACTGGTAGAGCAGCAGCATTTAAAAAGGCAATTGTTTACCTTGAAAAAGGAGCTACCATTGATTTTTATAACGCAGAATAATTATGGCAGTTAAAAGATTTAAACCGGTTACACCCGGTACGCGTTTCAGAGTAGATAGTAGTTTCAGTGAAATTACCGCCAGCAAACCAGAAAAGTCGTTAGTAGAAGCAGCTAACACCCGATCAGGTGGTAGAAATAACACCGGAAAAATGACCATGCGTCAAATGGGTGGTGGGCACAAGCAAGCGTATAGAATTATTGATTTCAAGAGAAATAAATTTGATATTCCTGCTACTGTAAAAACAATCGAATACGATCCTAATAGAACAGCTCGTATTGCTTTACTTTCTTATGCAGATGGAGAAAAAAGATATATTATTGCCCCAGCTGGATTAAAAGTTGGTCAAACAGTTATTTCAGGAGAAAACGTAGCGCCGGAAGTTGGAAATGCATTAACGTTAAAGTACATTCCATTGGGTTCAGTTATTCATAATATTGAATTGAATCCCGGTCAAGGAGCATCCATGTCACGAAGTGCAGGAGCTTATTGCCAGCTTGCATCTAGAGATGGAAAATATGCTTCAATTAAATTGCCATCAGGCGAAACCAGAATGATATTACAATCATGTATGGCTGCAATTGGAGTTGTATCAAACGGAGATCATTCAAGTGAAGTATTAGGAAAAGCGGGTAGAAAAAGATGGTTAGGTAGAAGACCAAGAGTAAGACCAGTAGCGATGAATCCAGTCGATCATCCGATGGGTGGTGGTGAAGGAAGAGCTTCAGGAGGTCACCCACGATCTAGAAATAACATTTTAGCTAAAGGCTTTAAAACTAGAAATAAAAAGAAAGCGTCAAACCGATACATTACAGAAGGTAGAAAAAAATAATGGCACGTTCAATTAAAAAAGGTCCTTATATCGATTATAACCTTGAGCGAAAAGTTGTTGCTCAGAACGATATTGTAAAAAAGACAGTAATAAAAACCTGGTCTAGAAGATCAATGATTTCTCCAGACTTCGTAGGCTTGACGTTTGCTGTTCACAACGGTAATAAGTTTATTCCTGTGTATGTTACAGAAAACATGGTAGGTCACAAACTTGGAGAATTTTCACCTACTCGTACGTTTAGAGGTCACTCTGGCGACAAGAAAAAATAAGTAAAAAATGGAAGCAGTTGCTAAATTAAACGATTGTCCGTCTTCACCTCGCAAAATGCGTTTGGTTGTAGATCTGATTCGAGGTGTCGAAATTCAGAAAGCATTACATATTCTTAAGTTTAATCCTAAAGAAGCATCCCTTAAAATTGAAAAGCTTTTGTATTCAGCTATCAAGAATTGGGAAACTAAAAATGAGGGTGCAAACATTGATGATAGTAATCTTTATATCAAAGAAGTTTTTGTAGACGGAGGTCGTCAACTTAAACGACTAAGACCTGCACCTCAAGGTCGTGGTCATAGAATAAGAAAGAGATCAAATCACGTTACGTTGGTGGTTGACAGTAAAATTGTTGAACCTAAAAACTAATCAGTAAAATGGGACAAAAAGTAAATCCAATAGGAGTAAGATTAGGAATTATAAAAGGTTGGGATTCCAATTGGTTTGGTGGTAAGAAATATGCCGACAAATTAGTTGAAGATCATAAAATCAGAAAATATATTTCAGCACGTATCGCAAAAGGTGGTATATCTAAAGTTGTAATTGAAAGAACACTTAAAAGAATAACGATCACTATCCACACTGCCCGACCAGGTATTGTAATTGGAAAAGGTGGAACCGAAATCGATAAGGTGAAAGAAGAATTGAAGAAAATCACTAAAAAAGATGTTCAAATCAATATATTCGAAATTAAGCGTCCAGAATTAGATGCTCAGTTAGTGGGTGAAGGAGTTGCAAAGCAATTAGAAGCAAGAATTTCTTTTAGAAGAGCAATGAAAACATCAATTGCCTCAACCATGAGAATGGGTGCAGAAGGAATTAAAATTATGTGTTCAGGAAGATTGGGTGGAGCAGAGATGGCACGTTCTGAGCAATACAAAGAGGGAAGAACTCCGTTACATACGTTGAGAGCTGATATTGATTACGCATTAGCAGAAGCACAAACTACGTATGGTAAAATCGGAGTTAAAGTTTGGATTTGTAAAGGTGAGGTTTATGGTAAAAGAGATTTATCTCCAAACATAGGACAATCTTTAACCGGTCCAGGAGCAAAAACAGAAGGACCACAAGGAATGAAATCTGATCGAGGTGGAGAACGTGGTGGAGACAGAGGCGGATTTAATAAAGGTGGTAATGACAGAAATAAAGGTGGTCAAGGGCAAGGTGGTGGAGCTGGTAACCGTGGTAAAGGCGGTCCAAGAAGATAAATTTTAATTAAGAATATTTTAGAAGGTATATAATGTTACAACCTAAAAGAACAAAGTTTAGAAAGATGCAGAAGGGTAGAATGAAGGGTTTCGCGAAACGCGGAGCAGAACTTTCATTTGGAAGCTTTGGTATCAAGTCGCTTGAAGAATGCTGGATTACTAGCAGACAAATAGAGGCTGCACGTATCGCGGTAACCCGTTTTATGAAACGTGAAGGTCAAGTTTGGATTAGAATATTTCCAGATAAACCAGTTACCAAGAAACCAGCCGAAGTACGTATGGGAAAAGGTAAAGGAGCTCCAGAATATTGGGTAGCTGTAGTAAAACCAGGAAGAATTTTGTTTGAAACAGAAGGTGTTCCAATGGAAACAGCTAAGGAAGCATTACGATTGGCAGCGCAAAAATTGCCGGTTGCAACAAGATTTATCACACGAAGAGATTACGCAGAAGAATAGTACTGCAATTATATAATTGAACGATGAAATACTCAGAAATAAAAGAGCTTACGCTTGAGGAATTAAAAGACAGAATCAGAGAAGAGAAAGCAGCTTATATTAAGTTGAAATTTAGCCACTCTATTTCTGCTATTGAAAATCCTCTACGGATTAAAATGGCCAGAAGATCGGTTGCACAGCTCAACACAGAACTTACCAACAGGGTTAATAGTACTCTGGTAGAAGCAGCTCAGTAATGATTATTATGGAACAGAGAAATTTAAGAAAAACAAGAATCGGAAAAGTAGTTGGCAACAAGATGGATAAATCTATCACTGTTGCGGTAGAGCGAAAGGTTAAGCATCCGATCTATGGTAAGTTTGTAAAGAAAACTACTAAACTAATGGCGCACGACGAAACCAATGATTGTGGTGTAGGCGATATTGTGAACATAATGGAAACTCGCCCTCTAAGTAAGAACAAGCGATGGAGAGTATTGGAAATTTTAGAAAGGGCTAAATAAAATGATACAACAAGAATCACGACTTACAGTTGCTGATAACAGCGGAGCAAAAGAAGTTCTTTGCATACGAGTGTTAGGTGGAACAGGTAAAAAATATGCCTCAATAGGCGATAAAATTGTAATAACAGTTAAACATGCTTTGCCATCAGGCAATATCAAAAAAGGTGCTGTTTCTAAAGCTGTAATCGTACGAACAAAAAAGGAAATCCGTAGAAAAGATGGCTCTTACATACGATTTGATGATAATGCTGCTGTTTTGCTGAATGCAAACGATGAGCCAAGAGGCACTCGTATATTCGGTCCGGTAGCAAGGGAACTACGCGAGAAGCAATTTATGAAAATCATTTCTTTAGCCCCGGAAGTACTATAAATTATGGAAAAGAGAATAAACATTATCCCTAAACTTAAAATACGCAAGGGAGATACCGTAAAAATTATTGCAGGTGATGCAAAAGGTCAGCAAGGAAAAATTCTTGAAGTTATTATCAAGAAAAACCGAGCAATTGTAGAAGGAGCTAACATGGTTTCTAAACATACCAAGCCAAGTGCAGCATCTCCAAATGGAGGAATTATCAAAAAAGAAGCAGCAATTCATGTTTCTAACTTAATGTTAGTTGATCCAGCATCTGGAAAAACTACTCGGGTAGGTAGAAAAGTAAATGCAGAAGGTAAAACCGAACGTATCGCAAAAAAAACAGGGGAGGTAATTAAGTAATGGAATACAAACCAAGATTAAAGAGTAAGTATAACGAAGAAATTATAGGTTCTCTTAAAAAGAAATTTTCTTACAAAAGTATCATGCAAGTTCCAAAGCTTCAGAAAATATGTCTGAACCAAGGAGTTGGAGCAGCTGTTTCTGATAAGAAACTTATTGATAGTGCAGTAGAAGAGATGACTACAATTTCAGGTCAAAGAGCGATTGCAACAAAATCTAAGAAGGATATTTCCAACTTTAAGTTGAGAAAAAATGTGCCGGTTGGTGTTCGTGTTACTTTGCGAGACAACAATATGTATGAATTTTTAGATCGTTTAATTTCAGTTGCATTACCTCGTATTCGCGATTTCAAAGGAATTAACGATAAGGGATTTGATGGAAGAGGAAATTACACGTTAGGTGTTACTGAGCAAATAATTTTCCCAGAAATTAATATTGACAAAATCAATAAAATTATGGGAATGGATATAACATTTGTAACCAGTGCAGGAACAGATGAAGAAGCATTAGAATTATTAAAAGAATTCGGATTACCATTCAAAAATCAAATTAAAGAATAATGGCAAAAGAAGGATTAAAGGCCAGAGAAGTTAAGAGAGCTCGACTGGTTGAAAAATATGCAGCAAAGCGTGCGGCATTAAAAGAGGCTGGAGATTTAGTTGGCTTAGATAAATTGCCGAAAAATTCATCACCTACCCGTTTGCACAATCGATGTAAACTTACTGGTAGACCAAGAGGATATATGAGACAGTTTGGAATTTGCCGTGTTACATTCCGTGAAATGGCCTTAGCTGGAAAAATTCCAGGGGTAACAAAATCAAGCTGGTAAAAAAATAAAAGTAACAAGCAGCAATGCTTAAATTAAATTAACAATGACTGATCCAATAGCAGATTATTTAACAAGAGTAAGGAATGCCATTAAGGCCAACCACAGGGTTGTAGAAATTCCTGCATCAAATCTTAAGAAAGCCATCACAAAGGTGCTTTTCGATAAAGGATATATTGCGAATTACAAATTTGAAGACAATAGTATTCAAGGAGTAATTAAAATCGCATTAAAATATCATCCGATATCTAAGATTTCTGCAATCAAAAAATTAAACCGGGTAAGTCGCCCAGGATTAAGAAATTATGCTGATACCAGCAATTTGCCAAGAGTATTAAATGGTTTAGGAATCGCAATCTTGACAACTTCAAAAGGAGTTATGTCTGATAAAGAAGCCAGAAGCTTAAATATAGGTGGTGAAGTTCTTTGTCACGTTTATTAATAAGGAGAGGAAAAAATGTCAAGAATAGGAAAAGCACCCATTGAATTACCAGCAGGAGTAACTGTAACGGTTTCAGATTCAAATCTAGTAACTGTAAAAGGTCCTAAAGGAACTACATCTCAGGAAGTAAATCCAGAGATGATTATAAAAATTGAAGGTTCAACATTAACAGTCGAAAGACCTACAGAACAAAAAAGACACAAAGCATTGCATGGTTTGTATCGATCATTGATTAATAACATGGTAACTGGCGTAACAGCAGGTTATACGATCCGTCAGGAATTAGTTGGTGTTGGATACAGAGCTACAAATAATGGTCAGATGTTAGATTTGGTTTTAGGATATTCTCACCATTATGTTTTTCAGCTACCAGTTGAAATTAAGGTAACTACGGAATCAGCTAAAGGCCAGAATCCAACCATCATTTTAGAAAGTATTGATAAGCAATTAATTGGTCAAGTTGCAGCAAAAATAAGATCATTAAGAGCGCCAGAACCTTACAAAGGAAAAGGTATCAAGTTTACAGGTGAAGTATTAAGAAGAAAAGCTGGTAAATCGGCTGCTAAAAAATAAGTAAGATGTCGGGATCAATAAAATCCTCTAGAAGATTAAGAATCAAAAGAGGAATACGTTTAAAAATTACCGGAACAGCAGAGCAGCCAAGACTTTCTGTTTACCGAAGCAACAAAGGGATTTACGCTCAAATAATCAATGATGTTGATGGAACTACATTAGTTTCTGCTTCAACATTAGCGAAAGATCTAACGAATGGATCTCCTAAAGTTGATCAAGCGAAAGAAGTTGGGAAGCTATTGGCAGAAAAAGCAGTTGCTACTGGAATTAGTTCTGTGGTTTTTGACAGAAATGGATATTTATATCACGGTAGAATTAAATCATTGGCAGAAGGTGCCAGAGAAGGTGGACTTAAATTTTAAACGAAAATGTCGACAAAAGATATAAAAAGAGTAAAAACAAGCGAAATTGAATTAAAAGATCGTTTGGTAAGCATTCAACGAGTTGCGAAAGTAACAAAGGGAGGTCGTACATTCAGTTTTTCAGCTATTGTTGTAGTTGGCGACGAACACGGAGTAGTTGGATTTGGTTTAGGTAAAGCTAAAGAAGTAACCGAAGCGATTGCGAAAGGAATTGATGATGCTAAAAAGTCGTTAATTAAAGTACCAATTCATAAAGGAACTGTACCACATGAACAATATGGTAAATATTCTGGAGGCTATGTATTTCTTAAACCAGCTGCACATGGAACTGGAGTAATAGCAGGTGGTGCAATGCGTGCTGTATTAGAGAGTGCTGGAATCACAGATGTTTTGGCTAAATCAAAAGGTTCATCAAACCCACATAATGTGGTAAAAGCAACCGTGAAAGCTCTTTCGGAAATGAGAGATGCAGTAACTGTTGCACAACACAGAGGCGTTTCTTTAAACAAAGTTTTTAACGGATAAGAAAATGGCAAAAATTAGAATTAAGCAAACTGCCAGTGTAATTGACAGAAGCGATAGACAGAAAAAAACAATGGCTGCCCTTGGACTTAGAAAAATAAGCCAAACTGTAGAAGTAGAGGCAACTCCACAAATATTAGGAATGGTAGCGAAAGTAAATCATTTAGTAACGGTAGAAAATATCTAACATGAATTTAAGTAACCTAAAACCTGCAGAAGGTTCAATAAAAAATAATAAAAGATTAGGTCGTGGTACTGGATCTGGTAGAGGTGGTACATCAACTCGTGGACACAAGGGAGCACAGTCAAGATCTGGATATTCCAGTAAAGTTGGATTTGAAGGTGGGCAAATGCCTTTGCAACGTCGTGTGCCTAAGTTTGGTTTTAAAAACATCAACAGAATTGAATATGTTGGTGTAAACTTAGATACCCTACAGACTATGGCCGAGAAATTTTCACTAAGTACAGTTACTTTAGAAGATTTCAGAAAGCACGGTTTAGCTTCTAAATCAGATCGGATTAAGATATTAGGTAGAGGAGAATTAACAGTAAAGTTAGATGTTGTGGCACATGCATATACAGCAACTGCATCAGCAGCAATTGAAGCAAAAGGCGGTAGTGCAGTTAAATTGTAAGAATGAAAAAGTTTATTGATACCATAAGGAACATTTTTAAGATTGAGGATTTAAGGGTTCGTATTCTTAATACGCTACTCTTTTTACTTGTGTACCGTGTGGGTTCATACATTGTACTCCCGGGTATCGATCCAACCAAATTAGATACCAGTGCAGCAGATGGAATTTTAGGAATTTTAAATATGTTCGCTGGTGGATCATTTAGTAGAGCATCCATTTTTGCATTAGGAGTTATGCCTTACATTTCTGCTTCTATTGTAATGCAAGTATTAGGAATAGGAGTACCATATTTTCAGAAATTACAAAAAGAAGGAGAAAGTGGAAGAAAAGTGATAAACAACTGGACCAGAATATTAACAATAGTTATTACTGCAGGTCAAGCAGTTGCATATGTTAAATCTCAAATTCCAGCAGAAGCAATTTTAATGGAAGGTGCATTATTTACGGTTGCTACTATAGTTATTCTTACTGCCGGTACCTTATTTGTCATGTGGCTTGGAGAAAGAATTACCGATAAAGGAATTGGAAATGGAATCTCTTTAATCATTATGGTGGGTATAATTGCTCAACTTCCGTTCGCTCTTGGAGCTGAATTTAATTCACGTTTCGCAGCAGGTGGTGGAGGTCCGATACCATTATTACTTGAATTAGTAGCGTTATTAGGGGTCATTATGGCAACTATACTATTAGTACAAGGAGTTCGTAAAATACCAGTTCAATACGCTAAAAGAGTAGTTGGAAATAAACAATACGGTGGAGTAAGACAGTATATTCCTTTAAAGGTGAATGCTGCTGGAGTAATGCCAATCATATTTGCTCAGGCAATTATGTTCATTCCTTCAACTATCGCACAGTTTGTACCTAATTCAGATGCAACGCAAAGTTTCTTATCATCTTTTGTAGATTATACATCAATAACTTACAATTTAACTTTTGCATTGTTAATTATCGTGTTTACATTTTTGTATACAGCAATTACAATCAATCCAAATCAAATGGCAGAGGATATGAAAAGAAACGGTGGATTTGTTCCAGGCGTTAAACCAGGACAACCTACTGCTGATTACATAGATTCAATTATGTCAAGAATTACATTTCCTGGTTCTATATTTTTAGCCATAATAGCAATTCTTCCTTCTATTGCAATTATGTTAGGAATTAATAGCCAGTTTGCCCAATTTTTTGGAGGTACATCTCTATTAATTATGGTTGGAGTTGTTTTGGATACATTACAACAAATAGAAAGTCATCTATTAATGCGTCATTATGATGGATTAATGAAAACAGGACGTGTAAAAGGGCGTTCAGCAGTAGGAGCTGCTATATAATTTAAAATGATCTATTATAAATCTATCGAAGAGATAGAATATATAAGAGAAAGTTCTTTGCTTGTTTCAAAAACGCTTGCTGAAGTTGCTAAGGTTATAAAACCAGGTGTAACCTCTCTCGCCTTAGATAAAATTGCTGAGGAGTTTATTCGTGATAATGGTGGTGTTCCAGCATTTAAAAACTTTAATGGTTTTCCGAATAGCCTTTGTGTATCCATTAACGAGAAAATTGTACATGGATTGCCTGACAATAAACCTTTAGAAGATGGAGATATTGTATCAGTAGATTGTGGAGTGGTTAAGAATAAATATTACGGTGACTCAGCTTTTACTTTTGCAATTGGAAATGTAGGAGAAGATATTAAAAAGTTACTGCGAGTAACAAGAGAATGTTTGCAGAAAGCAATTGATAAAGCAGTAGTAGGGATGAGAATGGGAGATATTAGTTTTGCTGTACAGCAGCATGCAGAGAATAATGGATATGGGGTAGTTAAAGAATTAGTTGGGCATGGAATTGGAAAACAATTGCATGAAAAGCCAGAAGTTCCTAACTATGGAAAAAGAGGAAGTGGGATAAAAATTGAAAGTGGTTTGGTGATAGCAATAGAACCAATGATAAATTTAGGAAAAGCAGGTGTGAGGCATGATAAAGATGGGTGGACAATTAGTACCGTAGATGGGAAACATTCAGCACACTTTGAGCATACCTTAGCAGTAGGAAAGAATAAAGCAGATATATTATCAACATTCGATTATATAGATGAGGTTTTAAATAAAGTAAATTGATATTCAGTTGCTCAGGTAGAAACTGACAATCAAAAAATATGGCAAAACAAGCGTCAATAGAACAAGACGGCATAATCAGAGAAGCATTGTCAAACGCAATGTTTCGGGTAGAGCTTGAAAATGGGCACGAGATAATCGCGCATATTTCAGGAAAAATGAGAATGCATTATATAAAAATTCTACCAGGTGATAAAGTAAAACTGGAAATGTCGCCCTACGATTTATCAAAGGGAAGAATTACTTATAGATACAAATAAAATGAAAGTAAAAGCATCGATCAAAAAGAGAAGTGTTGATTGCAAGATTGTCCGCAGAAACGGAAAATTATATGTGATTAACAAGAAAAACCCAAAGTTTAAACAACGACAGGGATAATTAGTAGCTAAATTATAATTGAATTAACATGGCAAGAATTGCTGGTATTGATTTACCAAAAAACAAGCGCGGTGAAATTGGACTTACCTATATATTTGGTGTTGGACGTACCACTGCACAAAAAATTTTAACAGAAGCTGGAATCGGATTTGATGTTAAAGTTCAAGAATGGACCGATGATCAACAAACGGCCATCCGTACAATTATTAATGACCAGGTAAAAGTGGAAGGAGCGCTTCGATCAGAAGTTCAACTTAACATTAAACGATTGATGGATATTGGTTGTTACAGAGGTTTACGTCATCGTAAAGGATTGCCTTTGCGTGGTCAAAGAACTAAAAATAACTCAAGAACCCGAAAAGGAAAGAGAAAAACAGTTGCAGGTAAGAAAAAGGTAACTAAATAATTCTTAGCTGAAGATATATTAAGAAAAATGGCAAAAACTAAAAAAGTAACCAAAAAACGAGTTGTTGTAATTGAAGCTTCCGGGCAGGCTCACATCAATGCAACATTCAACAATATCATTATTTCATTAACCAATAATAGTGGTCAGATTATTTCCTGGGCATCAAGCGGTAAAATGGGATTTAAAGGATCAAAGAAAAACACTCCTTATGCAGCATCTCAAGCGGCAACAGATTGCGGTAAAGTAGCTTATGATCTTGGTTTGAGAAAAGTTGAAGTTTTTGTAAAAGGACCAGGATCAGGACGTGAATCTGCGATCAGAACTTTACAAAACACTGGATTAGAGGTTACAATAATAAAAGACATTACACCGATGCCACATAATGGTTGTCGTCCTCCTAAGAAGAGAAGAGTTTAATTTTAATTTTTTAATGCTAAGAGTTGTTAGATATAGGCTAACAACACATTAACCCCACAACATGGCCAGATACATAGGACCCAAGTCAAAAATCGCACGAAAGTTTAAAGAGCCAATCTTTGGACCTGATAAAGTGCTTGAAAAGAAAAATTACCCACCAGGACAACATGGTTTAAGTAAGAAAAGAGGAAAGCAATCTGAATATGCAATTCAGTTGAGCGAAAAGCAAAAAGCGAAATATACTTATGGTGTATTGGAAAAGCAATTTGCTAATTTGTTTGATAAAGCAAGTAGAAAAGAAGGTGTTACAGGAGAATTACTATTAAAGTTTCTTGAAGCACGTTTAGATAATACAGTTTTCCGATTAGGAATTGCAAAAACTAGAAGTGGTGCACGCCAGTTGGTAAGCCACAAGCACATAACAGTGAATGGAGATGTGGTAAATATTCCATCATATTCATTACGTTCTGGAGACGTAGTAGCTGTAAGAGAGAAATCTAAATCATTAGAAGCAATAACTACAGCACTTTCTGCTCGAAAAGTTGGTAAATACAGTTGGTTAGATTGGAATAATGATTTATATGCAGGTAAGTTTTTAAACTATCCAGACAGAACAGAAATTCCTGAAAACATTAAAGAGCAATTAATAGTCGAGTTGTATTCTAAATAATACATTTTACATTAATCAGTTCATTAACAAATAATAAAAAAGAAATTAAATGGCAATATTAACATTCCAAAAACCTGATAAGGTAATCATGCAAAAATCGACAGATTTTGATGGACTTTTTGAATTTCGTCCATTGGAGCCTGGGTTTGGTATTACTATCGGGAATGCACTAAGAAGAATTCTTCTTTCGTCTCTTGAAGGTTATGCGATTACATCAGTTCGATTATCTGGTGTATCTCATGAATTTTCTACGATAAAAGGAGTTGTAGAAGATGTGACCGAGATAATTTTAAATCTTAAACAAGTACGATTCAAAAAAATAAATGAGTCATCTGATTCTGAAAAAATATTCGTGGTTATTAAAAATCAAGAAGCTTTTTTAGCAGGTGATATTGGTAAGTTTTCAAGCAATTTCGAGATTTTAAACCCTGAAATGGTTATTTGTAATATTGCTACATCAGTAAATCTTGAAGTAGAACTTACTGTAAACAAAGGCAGAGGTTACATTCCGGCAGAAGAAAACAAAGTTGCAGATGCTCCTTTAGGTGTAATACCAATTGATTCTATTTACACTCCTATTAAAAATGTAAAGTTCAGCATTGAAAATTACAGAGTTGAGCAAAAGACAGATTACGAGAAATTAGTTCTTGATATTTCAACAGATGGATCAATACATCCAGAAGATGCATTGAAAGAAGCTGCTAAAATTTTAATTCATCATTTTATGCTTTTCTCTGATGAGAAGATCATGTTAGAAACTCAGGCTAAAGAAGTAACGAATGAAGTGGATGAAGAAATTCTCCACATGCGAAAGATTCTTAAAACAGAGTTAGCAGACATGGATTTGTCAGTAAGAGCATTGAATTGTTTGAAAGCTGCTGACATTCGTTCACTTTCTGATTTGGTAACATATGACGTTGCTGATATGTTAAAATTCAGAAACTTTGGTAAAAAATCATTAACAGAAATTCAGGATCTTGTTAAGGCAAAGGGCCTTACATTTGGAATGAATCTTTCAAAATTTAAATTAGAAGAAGAATAAAACTGAATTTAGAAATTTGGCAGTTTATACAGCTGCTACCTTTTTGATTCGCTACATTAATTACAATGAGACACGGAAAAAAAATAAATCATCTTGGCAGAACAGATTCGCACCGTAGAGCGATGCTTGCTAACATGGCATCATCACTTATACTACACAAGCGGATAAATACTACAATTGCGAAAGCAAAAGCGTTGAGAACTTATTTCGAGCCTTTAGTAACGAAATCAAAAGATGACTCAACTCATTCACGTAGAGTTGTATTTAGTTATCTACAAGATAAAGTAACGACTGCTATGCTTTTTAAAGAAGTAGCTGAAAAAGTTGGCGATAGACCAGGTGGATATACAAGAATTATTAAAACTGGAAAACGATTGGGTGATAATGCAGAAATGTGTTTCATTGAATTGGTTGACTTTAATGAAGTAATGCTTGCTGCCAAAGAAGCACCAAAAGCTAAAGCAACTCGAAGAAGAGGCGGAAGCGGGAAAGCAAAAACAGCAGTAGCTGCATCAGCAGCAGAAACGGCAACAATTGTAGAAACTGAAAAAGAAGTAGAAAATAAAGAAAGTGAAGAAATAGAATCAACGAATGATTCTGAGACTGAAGCTACATCTGAACATAATTCTGAAGAGCCAAAAGCATAATTTATAAATTTTGTAAAAAGGGGAATCAACTAAGGTAGATTCCCCTTTTTTTTTGAAAAAATCTCAGTAATTTAGAGGATGTTTAAGAATCGAATTTTTACCATATTATTTTTTTATTTAATTATTACCTCTTGTAACAATGAAATAAATATTAATGCACCTTATAAAGAAACTACAATTGTTTATGGACTGCTGAATGTATCTGATTCCGTGCAATATATAAAAATAAATAAAGCATTTCTTAGTGAACAAAGTGTATTTGAAGTTGCAAAAATTAAAGATTCTTTATATCACCCCTACAAAATTGAAGTGATTTTAACACAGGTATTAAATGGAGTGGTCTTAGACAGGTTGGCTTTAGATACAGTAAATGTAAAACGGGAAGAAGGAACTTTTGCTGGCCCGAACCAATTGGTATATCGAACAAAGTCTGGTTACAAACTAAATCCTTTGAGTGAGTGTTTTTTAGAAATAAAAAGATTTGATAAAAACGAAGTTATAGCGAAGGGAAAAACTAATGTAATAGGGAAGTTTTTGTTGACAAATCCGCCGTCTCAAATTGCGTTTTATCAATCTCCTGATTATATAACAGTTCCGTTAAATTGGGTGAATCCAAATGGTGCAGTGAGTTATACCATAGAAACTTATTTTAAGTATATAGAAGTAAATAAGGTTACGAAAGAAGAAGTTCTAAAAACCATCAAATGGATAAATGTGCAAGGGTATCGGCCAACAATTGCCCAAGCAAGTTTTGGAATTAATGCATTAGCGTTTTATAATGCGATTAATTCTCAAGTAAAGCCAAACCCAGATGTAATCAGAAAAGTAGAGCCAGAACTTGAATTTAGGATGTATGTTGCAAGCACATCATTTGATGAGTTTTTACGATTAAATAATCAATCTTTTGGTTTCAATACTACTATTAATAATTATTCAAATGTGGAAGGTGCAGTAGGGGTATTTTCTTCTAGACTAACCAATTCTTTTTTTATCAGTTTAGACAATGCATCTATAGAGCAATTAATAGATGGTCCTATAACTGGAAATCTTGGTTTTCAGAAAAAATTCTGACGGTATGTCATATTAAAAACTTCATAAAGGCATATAAATTTTAATTTTCTGTCAATTTTGATATAAAAACATGCAATACTATAATGGCATGTACATTGATTAATTAATTTGAAATTAAAACTAAAAATTATGTCAAAAATAATCGGAATCGATTTAGGAACTACCAACTCATGTGTTGCCGTAATGGAGGGAAATGAGCCAGTTGTAATACCTAATAGCGAAGGAAAAAGAACTACACCTTCTATTGTTGCTTTTCTCGACAATGGAAATGGTGAGCGAAAAGTTGGCGACCCGGCAAAAAGACAAGCCATTACCAACCCAAAGAATACGATTTCATCTATAAAGCGATTTATGGGCGAAACATTCACCAATACACAAAAGGAAATTAAGAATGTAACATACACCGTAGTGAAAGGTGATAATGATACTGCCAGAGTTCAAATTGGTGATAGACAATACACTCCACAAGAAATTTCAGCAATTACGCTTCAAAAAATGAAGAAAACGGCAGAAGATTATCTTGGAATGGAAGTAACAGAAGCAGTTATTACTGTTCCTGCTTATTTCAATGATTCTCAACGTCAAGCAACAAAAGAAGCTGGAGAAATAGCTGGATTAAAAGTGCGAAGAATTATAAATGAGCCTACTGCCGCAGCGCTTGCTTATGGTTTAGATAAAAAAAATCAGGAAATGAAAATCGCAGTATTCGACTTAGGTGGCGGTACTTTTGATATTTCAATTCTGGAATTAGGTGATGGTGTTTTTGAAGTAAAATCTACGAATGGAGATACTCATTTAGGTGGTGATGATTTTGACCAAGTAATTATAGACTGGTTAGCAGACGAATTTAAAAGTGATGAAAATGTAGATCTTAGAAAAGATCCAATGGCATTACAACGATTGAAAGAAGCTGCTGAGAAAGCAAAAATCGAGCTTTCAAGTGGTAATTCAACTGAAATAAATCTACCTTATATTATTGCAATGGAAGGTTTGCCAAAACATTTGGTGAGAACTTTATCAAAAGCAAAGTTCGAACAATTGGCTGATAAATTAATTCAGGCAACTCTTGAGCCTTGTAAAAAAGCATTGAAAGATTCTGGTTATTCAACATCTGAAATTGATGAAGTAATATTAGTTGGAGGTTCAACTCGAATACCAGCTATTCAAGATTTAGTGGAAAAATTCTTTGGAAAAAAGCCAAGTAAAGGAGTTAATCCAGATGAGGTAGTAGCAATTGGTGCAGCAATCCAAGGTGGAGTATTAACGGGTGAAGTAAAGGATGTTTTATTGTTAGATGTTACCCCACTATCATTAGGTATCGAAACAATGGGAGGTGTAATGACTAAATTAATTGAGTCAAATACTACGATTCCAACTAAAAAGAGCGAAGTGTTTTCAACAGCATCTGATAATCAACCATCTGTTGAAATTCATATTTTGCAAGGAGAAAGACCGATGGCTAATCAAAACCGAACAATTGGTAGATTCCATTTAGACGGTTTACCTCCAGCACCTCGTGGAATTCCACAAATAGAAGTTAGTTTTGACATTGATGCGAACGGATTATTACACGTAAGTGCGAAAGATAAAGCTAGTGGTAAAGAACAAAAAATTCGAATTGAAGCATCATCTGGCTTAACCGATGCAGACATAAAACGAATGAAAGAAGAAGCGGAATTAAATGCTGATTCGGATAAAAAAGCAAAAGAGGAAATCGACAAATTAAATGCAGCAGATGCATTGATTTTTTCAACTGAAAAACAATTGAAAGAATATGGCGATAAAATTCCTGCAGATAAAAAGGCAGTGATTGAAGAAGGATTTGCTCAATTAAAAACTGCTTATGAGGCCAAAGATTTCACAGCTTTGGAAACTGCGCAAGCTGCCCTTAATGCTGCTTGGAATGCTGCTTCGGAAGATATGTATAAAGCAACTCAAGGTCAGGAAAGTGGAAATGCAGATATGGGTGGTGGAGATGAAAATTCTAATTCAGCTGGAGACGATGTGAAAGATGTAGAATTTGAAGAAGTAAAAGACGAAAAAGACAAATAAATTCTATTTTGCAAATAAAAAGCCGCTTTTGATTTATTCAAAAGCGGCTTTTTTGTTTTTATTATTTTCGAACTACTTTCAATATTTTTGAATTTTTATAGTAAGATCTATAAATTTATCTCTTTTTTGAGCAAGAGTATTATTAGAAATAGCATCAACTCGGATAATCCCAAATTTAGAGTTAACTGTTTTGAATGCAATTAATTGATTGTAATTATTTATTTTAATATAATTTCCTGAACTATTTAAATCTAATTCTTTTAATGCTTTTTCTGAATAGATTTTTTCAAAATCTGATGAATTAAAAGCTAGTACCTTTTTAAATAATGTATTATTTCTGTTTGCCCAAGTTTGTATGCCGAAAGCTGGATGTTTGAAGTAACCGCGAATTTCATTTGATCTTGGTGAGCCTATCACAGTATCATAATCAAGTTTGTAAACCATATCAATCAATGTAGTATTTGCATCTGCTTGTTGTATCGTGTATTGACTCTCTGAGTAAAGATTTAAGCAATTTTTTATTGCAAATTCCCCACTATCAGATGCAAATAGTCTGGTTTTATAGGTAAATATTCTGGAAATCACATTCACAGAAATTTCTTTTGAGTAGGAATTATTTTCTTTGTCGGTATAACTAAAAATATATTTCTCAATACCTTCTTCAATTTTAGCTTTTGTTTTTAAAATATAATTCACTTCCAGAACTAAAGAAAAGGAAGAATCAATTAATAGCAATGAGGAACTATTAACAATTCTTTCTATTTTAATAGATTTTATTTGTTCATCGTTTTCTACTTTAAAAGAAATTGATATTTCAGAATCTGGTTCAACAGTAAGAAATCCATTAGTCGGTAAATTAGTTGTAATTGTTTCTTTAGCAAAATCTTTATTTTCTTTTTTGCAGGATAAAATAAAAAAAATTGTAATTAAAAAAATTAAACAGTATTGAATATACTTTCTCATATTATTAAATTTAATATCAGGAGAAAAACCCGCCCGATTTAGTTTTTCTTGGTGTTTTGCCTAGCAACATACCAAACAAACCTCTTACAATTTCTTTTCCAATTTGTCGAGTTGTCGCAGAAGTTAATACTTTTTCTACCATGCTTTTCCCAACTGGTTTTCTGGCTTCGTCAGCTTCTACTTTCTCCTCCAATTGTTTAGCTGCCAATTCTTCCTGCTCAGCCATTTTTTTATTTATACGTTCATTTAATATTTCATACGCACTTTCCGGATCAATGGTCTCTTTGTATTTTTTGCTCATTGCCGAACTGTTAATTAAACTTTCGGCTTCTGATATCAGCATAGGCCCCATTATAGCTCTAGGTGGAGTTAAATGTGTTGCCGAAACTTCGGTCGGAATTCCCTTCTCATTTAATACCGTAATTAACGCTTGGCCAGTACCAAGTGATGTTAGAACTTTATCAATTTCATAAAATTCTGACCTCGGGTAAGTTTTTACCGTTTTTCTTAATGCCTCAGCATCGTTGGGTGTAAATGCTCTTAACGCATGTTGAACTCTGTTTCCTAATTGTGCCAAAACACTATCTGGAATATCCTGGGCAGTTTGTGTACAGAAAAATACTCCAATTCCTTTCGATCGGATTAATCGTACAATTTGTTCTATTTGCTCTAAAAATGCTTTTGGTGCATTGTTAAATAGCAAATGGGCTTCATCAAAAAAGAACACTAATTTGGGTTTATCCAAATCACCTGCTTCAGGCATTGCCTGGTATATTTCAGCTAAAAGGCTTAATAAAAAAGTAGAGAATAGAGTAGGTTGTTGTTGCACATCCGAAATATTCAATAAACTAATTACCCCTTTTCCATCAATTTTTGAAAATAAATCTTCTATATCGAAAGATGTTTCTCCAAATATTTGCGATAAGCCTTGCTGCTCAATGGCAACAATTTTCCGAAGAATTGTACCTGATGTAGAAGTAGAAATTGTGCCATACGAATCCTTAATTTCTTTTGCACCATCTCCTTCAGAAAGGTAACTAAGCATTTTTTTAAGATCTTCTAAACCCACTAATCCCATTTTCTTATCATCGGCATATTTAAATAAAACTGCCAATACACCGGTTTGGGTTTCATTTAAATCTAGAATTTTGCCAAGCATGACTGGACCAAATTCCATAACTGTTGCTCTCATTTGTGCACCCAGTTTGCCCGTCAACGAATATAATTCAATTGGGAAAGACGCCGGTTTGTAATCGAAACCTAAATTTTGTGCTCTTTCAGTAAGTTTCGGATTTACAATTCCTTCTTTATTCAATCCAGATAAATCGCCTTTCACATCTAACATGAATACAGGTACTCCTGCATCTGATAATTGCTCTGCTAAAACTTGTAAAGTTCTTGTTTTTCCAGTTCCAGTTGCACCTGCAATTAATCCATGTCGATTCATCATTTTCAATGGAATATTCACCTGAGCTTCTTTGATAATTTCACCATCTAATAATCCAGCTCCTAAATAAATATGTGGATTTACTGTATTGTACGACGACTGAATTTTTTGAATAAAAAGTTCTTTCTTTTCCATAGGTTTTTTAATTTACAGTATTCGACTTTAAATTTAAGTTAAGTTTAAAGGTGTTAAATTCGGTGTTAGGAGGCTTAGGGATTGAAGCGGTATCCTTTTTTGCTTACCAAAATTCGCAGTTTTAAAGGATCTTTCCGCAAAAAAGATTAAGCTGAAAGCCCGACCCCCAATTTTTTTTTAATTGGGGGTAAGCCCATAAAATATAGTAACAATCCTTATTAACAACCTAAAAATATTATAATAAATTAAATAATGTATCTAAAATCTTGATCTTTTTTTATGACTAATAATGAATGATAAATTAAGTTAATTACATTATCTACATCTTCTTTATGAACCATTTCTACTGTTGTGTGCATGTAACGTAAAGGTAAGGAGATCAAAGCTGAAAAAACACCATTATTTGAATAAGCAAATGCATCTGTATCAGTTCCGGTTGATCGGGAAGAAGCCTGCCTCTGCATTGGAATATTGTTTTTTAACGCAGCATCTATTAATAGTTTATTTAAGTTATTATGAACAGCAGGCGCATACGAAATTACCGGGCCTTTTCCACAAGCCAAATCACCTTGAGTTACTTTATTAATCATTGGCGTTTGCGTATCATGCGTTACATCGGTAATAATGGCAACATTTGGTTTTATTCTATTGGCTATCATTTCGGCACCTCGAAGTCCAATTTCTTCTTGAACAGAATTAACGATATACAATCCGAAAGGAAGTTTTTTCTTATTTTCTTTTAATAAACGAGCAACTTCGGCAATCATAAAACCACCAGCCCGATTATCTAAAGCACGACCAACATAATATCGGTTATTCAAAATCATAAACTCATCCTCGTAGGTAATTACACATCCAACATGAATACCTAGACCTTCAACTTCTTCCTGAGTTGTACAGCCACAATCCAGAAAAATATTTTTCAAACTCGGAGCTTCTTCTTTTTCTCCATTTCTAGTATGGATGGCTGGCCAACCGAAAACTGCTTTTACAATTCCTTTTTCTGTATAAATATTTACTCGTTTTGATGGAGCAATCTGATGATCAGAACCACCATTTCTGATCACATAAATAAGCCCATCTTTAGTTATATAATTTACAAACCATGATATTTCATCCGCATGTGCTTCTATTACCACTTTGTATTCAGCTTTTGGATTTATAACTGCTACTGCTGTTCCATAATTATCTACATACGTTTCATCAACAAATGGTTTTATGTATTCGAGCCATAGTTTCTGACCACTTGATTCAAAACCAGTTGGCGATGAATTATTAATATATTTTTCTAAAAATGATATTGATTTAGTAGTTACAACTGGTTCATGTTTTTTTTCTGCTAATTTTTTTGCCATGTATTTTTTGTTTTTTTAAGATTATTTTACTTTGCTAATGGTCTGAAATTAATTTAATAAATCTTAATGATAATAGACTTTAATTTAATTTTTTTTCTTTTTATTCGGTTTGATTAAATAATGTTTATTTTAAATTCATTGATTAATTTTTAGGCTTCCCCCAAATAAAAAAAAAATTTGGGGTCGGGCTTTCAGCTTTATCTTTTTGCGGTCAGCTCAACGAATATTTGAATTTTTATATGCAAAAAGGATATCGCTTCAATCCCTAAGCTACAGCAATCAAACGTTTTTTATCATAATTATTCAATTATTTATTAGTTTATAAAGGAATATTTCCATGTTTTTTCCTCGGATGGTTTACTACTTTGTTTTCCAACATTTTAAATGCTTTTATTAATTTAATTCGGGTTTCTGCCGGATGAATTACTTCATCAATAAAACCACGCTCTGCTGCACGGTAAGGATTTGCAAACATCTCTGAATATTCTCTTTCTTTTTCTAACCATTTTTCATTCGGATCGTTTGCATTGGTTATCTCTTTTTTGAAAATAATTTCTGCAGCACCTTTTGCACCCATAACTGCAATCTCAGCATTGGGCCAGGCATAGTTCATATCAGATCCTATATGTTTAGAATTCATAACATCATAAGCACCACCATAAGCTTTTCGGGTTATAACCGTAACTCTTGGTACAGTTGCTTCGCAAAATGCATATAGCAATTTGGCGCCATTAGCTATAATTCCATTCCACTCCTGATCTGTACCTGGCAAAAAACCTGGTACATCTTCAAATACTAACAAAGGGATATTGAAGGCATCGCAAAATCTGACAAAACGAGCAGCTTTTGTGGAAGCATGAATATCTAAAACACCCGCAAGAAAAGCAGGTTGGTTCGCTACAATTCCAATGCTTCTGCCAGCTAATCTTCCAAAACCAACAATAATATTTTGTGCAAAGTCTTTGTGAATTTCTAAAAAAGTATTTTCGTCAATCGTATTTTCAATCACCTCTTTCATATCATAAGGTTGATTGGCATTGGCTGGTAAAATTTCTGCAAGTTTTTCCCTGCTTTCATTTACACCCTGCAAATAATCCACGAATGGTGCCTTTTCTTCACAGTTCTGAGGCATGTAACTAAGCATCTTTTTTATATTATTGAGGCACTCAATTTCATTGGCACAAGCAAAATGTGTTACTCCAGATTTAGTCGCATGTGTTTTTGCTCCTCCTAATTCTTCTGAACTTACAATTTCATGCGTTACCGTTTTTACCACATTCGGTCCGGTCACAAACATATACGAAGTGTTTTCGACCATCAAAATAAAGTCGGTAATGGCCGGAGAATAAACTGCACCACCAGCACAAGGCCCCATAATGGCAGATAATTGTGGAATAACACCAGATGCCAGCGTATTTCGGTAAAAAATATCAGCATAGCCACCTAAAGAAACTACTCCTTCTTGAATTCTCGCACCTCCTGAATCGTTCAAACCTATCAATGGAGCGCCGTTTTGTAAAGCGAGATCCATTAATTTGCAAATTTTTTCAGCATGAGTTTCTGATAATGAGCCTCCAAAAACTGTAAAATCTTGAGAGAATACATAAGTCAAACGACCATTGATTGTTCCAAATCCTGTAATAACCCCATCACCTGGATAAATTTCTTTTTCCATTCCGAAATCCTTTGATCGATGACTTACCAGCATTCCGATTTCTTCAAACGAACCTTCGTCAAGCAGAAAATGTAATCGCTCACGCGCTGTTAGTTTGCCTTTTTTGTGCTGACTTTCAATTCTTACAGTTCCACCGCCTAGCGCCGCTTCTTCTCGTTTTGCGTCCAGTATCTTCGATTTATCAGAAATCATATCTTAAATTTTATTTTCATACAATAATACAATCTAAAACATATTCAAGGGTAAATTTAAAAAATTACACTGACCGGAATGGATTCACATATAATTATGGAATTTCTTTGGGTTGATTTATAAAAATTGCACAGAGGTGCACAGAGAAGTCGCAGAGAAAAAAGGAGAAATATTAGTATAAAATTCCTTTGTTTTCCTCAATAAATTAATAACCAGTTCTGTGTAATTCTGTGAAACAATTTTTTCTTTGGGTTGATTTATAAAAATTGCACAGAGGTGCACGGAGAAGTCACAGAGAAAAAAGGAGAAATAGTAATATAGAATTCCTTTGTTTTCCTCAATAAATTAATAATCAGCTCTGTGTAACTCTGTGAAATAATTTTCGACTTGCATTTCTTTGAAAAAATCAATTATTTAATCTACTGTGATAACATTATGATAAACGTGTTGAACATCATCATCATCTTCAATTAGTTCCAATAACATTTTCACTTTTTCTTTCATATTTTTATCTATAGAGATTGGATTCAAGCATAAAAATGCCAATTGAGAATGCTCTACAGAAATCGAAAGCTGGTCTAATTGAGTTTGAATACTACCAAATAAGTTAACATGTGCAGAAATAAAAATGTAATTATCTTCTATTTCTACTTCATCGGCACCAGAATCTATTATTTGTAAAGTAAGCTCGTCTGTCCAAAAATCACTTATATTTTGAATTTCAAACATACATTTTCGTTCAAATAAATAAGTTACAGAACCAGAAACACCGATAGCTCCACCTTTTTTAGTAAAATAGGTTCTCAGATTTTGCATAGTCCGGTTTATATTATCTGTTGCAACTTCGATAATGAATGCAATACCACCAGGCAAATTTCCTTCATAAATTAATTCCTGAAAATCGGCAGTATTTTTATCTGAGCCTTTTCCAACGGATCTGGCAATAGTATCTTTAGGGATATTAAGTCCGCGAGCAGTAATAACTGCAGACCGCAAACGTGGATTTGCATCCAAATCTTCGCCACCTAGTTTAGATGCAACCGTTATTTCTTTTAATATTTTGGTAAATGCTTTATTTTTTCTTTTATCAGAAATACCTTTCCGATGTTTAATATTTGCCCACCTGCTATGACCCGACATAATTTTTTTTCACAAAAATATAAAACCTGATCATAGAGAAGCAATAAGCCCGTATATTGTCTAAAAAAAAGATGAAAACAAGAAATATAATCTTATCTATTTTATTCGTTTTGAGTTGCGATTTTGCGGTGGCACAATTTGTTTCTGTGAAAGAAATGCACCAACAACGAATTCAATTCGCAAATAACAGCATGTATGTACTAGGAAGTTGGGCATTACTCAATATTGGTTTAGGAGCCTTGTTACAAAAAAATGCAAATGGTGCCAGCAAATATTTTCATCAAGGCAATGCTTATTGGAATCTGGTAAATCTTGGATTGGCAGGTTTTAGCTTATATGCCAATTCAAGAGTTGATGTACCACCCAATGCAAGTGTGTTATTCCAAAACGAAAATCAGTTTCAACGAATTTTATTGTTTAATGCCGGATTAGATTTGGGATATATGGCAACAGGTTGGGCACTTACCGAAAGAGGTAGAAGATTTTCTGGTAAGAAATCAGACCAGTTCAAAGGTTTTGGCAAATCATTAATCGTGCAAGGAGCATTTTTATTAATTTTTGATAGTACTTTGTATTTATTAAGGAATAAAGAAAATGGAAAGATTTTGGAAATGATAGCGAATGGGCAGTAGTTTTTTTGCAATATTCATTATATTTACTATTTTTAATTTTATTATTAAAACAATAATCTAATGAAATTTAAGCTAATCAATACATTTTGGGTTTTAATAATTCTAATTGTAGCAAACTCATGCAAAAAAACAGAAGTTAGGGAAAAAACCATCTACACAGTGCAAGGTAGATTTAACAACTATAATAATCCAACTAAATACGATAACTTAAAATTACAATTGCAGGTATTTAATGGAGGTTTGGCAGGCACACAAATCACAAATGTTGCTACAACAACAATTTCTGATAGTGGAAGATTCTTTATGCAATATGATGGTGATATTTTTCCTGGAGATTTTTACTTTTTTGAGAGTACAGGTAAATTGCCGAATATAAATGTCCCAATGTACAAGGATTACAATAAAGAATATTTTTTATCAGACTCTGGGAAAGTTATTTTAAAATGTTCAACAAATAACCCTTTGAAACTTGGTGACACTTTATACATTGAAATTGTTAAAACTTTGGAGGATAAATATTTGTATGTTTTCCCTTTTCCATTTAACGAATCTGTTATAGATACTTTGAGACTATTAAGACCAACTGGTTCTTCAAGTCAACCAATTTATTGGGGTCGAAATTGGAGAGAAATTAAAAATGCTTACGTTGAAAAAAGATATATTTTACAAAAAGTTACTGGTGACCCTTTTATAGATGAAGTAACGATCAATTATTAAATGATAAAGTATTTTGTGCTATTTATTTTAATTGTAATTGGAGATAATAGTTCAGCTCAATATAGGAATAACAGACCGAAAACCTTTGTAACTGGTTATTGGCTAGAAATAACAGGAAATACCGCATCAAGTATATCTCGTAATAGTGATAATGATTTATTTAATGTTGGGGTATCTTTTAGAAAAGGGTGGTTTGCAAATGTTGGAATTGCTTCACATAATTGGTATGAATCTCCAGGCGATTTATTTTTTTCTTCCATTGGAGATTTTCATTTAATGGGAGGTAAAATATGGAATAGAAAATTCTTAACATATAGTATTGGTTCTGGAGCCTCTGTTATTGTTAGTCAAATAGATACTGGCGGTATTGCAGTAGTTGGTCCGATAAATATTCCTGAATATAGCCGTAGAAATACGGTAGGCTTACCGTTAGAAGGTCGTCTATATTTTACACCATTCCGTTGGTTTGGGATTGGAATATTGCCTTATGCTAATATAAATTCTGTAAAAAGTTATGCTGGAACTATATATGGAATTATTATAGGTAATATAAAACCAAGAAGAAAACCATAAAAAAAGCCCGGCTTTACCCAGGCTTTCTATACAATATTTTTAAAATTATTCTTTTTCTAAAAACGGATATTTAAAAACCGTAGGAGAATTATAAACTATTTTGTTAAGTAAAATAGTTTATTGATAACGTGTCGAATATTTTGCATTTTTTCGACACATTTTTTCGATATGTCGATTACATAAACATATATTTTTAAGAAGCACTAGCTTAGAAAAAACCATTATTCTTTTTCTAAAAACGGATATCTAAAATCCGTAGGAGAATCAAATACCTCTTTAATGGTACGTGGAGAAACCCAGCGCAATAAATTAATCATAGATCCTGCTTTGTCATTAGTTCCAGAGCCTCTTGCGCCACCAAATGGTTGTTGGCCAACTACGGCTCCCGTACATTTATCATTTATATAAAAATTACCCGCTGCATTACGAAGTTTATACGTTGCATTAGCAATGGCATATCGATCTGCTGCGATAATTGCACCTGTAAGAGCATACTCTGATGTGGAATCAATTAATTCTAACGTTTTTTCATAATCCTTATCTTTATAAACAAACACTGTAAGTACTGGGCCAAATAATTCTTCGCACATGGTTACATAAGTAGGGTTCTTGGTTAACAAAACAGTAGGTTCTATGAAATAACCAGTTGATTTATCATAATTTCCACCTGCAACAATTTCTACTTCCTGATCTTTTTTTGCCCGATCAATGAAGCCTGCGAGTTTATCAAATGATTTTTCGTCTATTACTGCATTAATAAAGTTTTCAAAATCTTCTGTTGGCCCCATTTTCATCGATGCTAAATCACGAATCATTAATTCTTTAATAGCAGGCCATAAACTTTCGGCAATATAAACTCGAGATGCTGCGGAACATTTTTGACCTTGAAATTCAAAAGCTCCACGCAGAATGGCAGTATTGGCTATTTTAACATCAGCCGATGGATGTACTAAAATAAAATCTTTACCTCCGGTTTCACCTACAATCCGAGGATAGGTTTTATAAGTGGCAATATTTTGTCCAATGGTTTTCCACATACCCTGAAAAACACCCGTTGATCCGGTGAAATGGATTCCAGCAAAATCTGCGTGTTTAAATATTACATCTCCAGCATCCGGACCTGAAACATAAATCAAATTGATAACTCCGTCTGGAACTCCTGCTTCTCTAAAAACTTCCATTAATACACTGGCAGAAAAAATTTGGGTATTTGATGGTTTCCAAACAACAACATTTCCCATCATGGCAGCAGATGTTGGTAAATTACCGGCAATTGCTGTAAAATTAAATGGAGTTAGGGCGAAAACAAAACCTTCTAAAGGTCTTTGTTCTACTCGATTCCATACTCCACGCACCGATTCGGGTTGTTGAGCATAAATCTGACTCATATAAAATACATTATAACGCAAAAAATCTATGAGCTCGCAAGCTGCATCTATTTCTGCTTGGTAAGCATTTTTGCTTTGACCAAGCATGGTTGCAGCGTTGATTTTACCTCTATATGGGCCAGCTAATAAATCGGCAGCCTTTAAAAATATGGCTGCTCTTTGCTCCCACGGCAAGTTTTCCCAATCCGTTTTAGCTGCAAGAGCTGCATTTATCGCTTGAGTAACATGCGTTTTATCTCCGGCAGAATAATGACCTAAAAGATGTTGGTGATCATGCGGAGGGTGAATGGAAATTTTATTTTTTGTAAAAACTTTTTCTCCGCCTATATACATGGGTATATCTTTTACTTCAGAACGGTATTGAGCTAAGGCAAGTTTTAAGTTTGAGCGCTCTTTACTGCCTGGGGCATAGTTTAATACCGTTTCGTTTATCGGTTTTGGAACATTGAAAAATCCTTTTAGCATAATGATTAATTTAGGTGGGCAAAGATACAATAATACACCTCTCAGCAATGAAATAGTACATAATTCACTTTCAAATAATTCTAAAAATTTTACCTTTGCGGGCATTGAATTAAATACCATGCAAAAAATTAAAAAAGGAGATGTAGTTGGTTTCTCATTTATATTAACCAACAAAAGCGGAGAAATTCTTGACCAATCTTATCCAGGTGAGCCACTTATGTACATACATGGAGCAGTGATGATTGTGCCAGGTCTCGAAAAAAACCTTTTGGATTTGCAGGTTGGCGATAAAAAAATAGTAGAAGTTGAGCCAGAGGAGGCTTATGGTCTTTTCGATGAATCATTACTTTTTCAAGTTCCACGTCAGAATTTTCCTGCTGAAGCAGAATTGTCAGAAGGTATGCAATTTCAATCTCAAGATGAAGGCGGACTAATGAATATTGTAGTGAAAGAAATTAAAGGCGATACAATTTATGTAGATGCAAACCATCCGTTAGCAGGTGAAACATTGAAATTTGATGTTACCATTGAAAGTATACGTGAAGCTACCGCACAAGAAATTGAACACAACCATGTACACCAACATGGTAGCGATCATTAAAATTTAGGTCGTGTTATAATCATGTCATCTCTTCGGGATTTTGGTTATGAGGGTTTCATCTTTGGGTTTCTTTTATAATTATATCATTATACATAAAAGAGAATTCTATAGAAAACCAATTGGATGAGATTATTAGTCAAAAATGATTTCGTAAAATGTATTAAAGTATAAATTTTAGGATTTTTTTTAATAAAAAAAACCTTTCTAATTCTTATTAGAAAGGCTTTTTAAATTTCAATTAGGCTATTTATCCAAATCTTTCAACCAGCTAATAACACCTTCACGTGTTTTGCCTAATTTAGTTTGAAGACGGCCGTATAATTCATCATCTTTTCCTTCTTCATACTTCAAATCATCATCGGTTAAGTCTGCATATTTTTGCTTGGCTTTACCTTTCAACTGATTCCATTTTCCTTTTAAATCTAATGAGTCCATAATGTATTTTTATTTGATTAGACATTTGATAAAACCATCTCTGTGCCTCTTTCAAAATGGTTAAAATTTAAAAGGAAATACGTTTTTTAAAATTGGCATTGATTTTTTTATTGATTTTGAGGATAGATTTTCCCAAAATATATAAAAGCAATAAAACGTCTGTTTTATAGGTTTTAAATGATAGAGTTGTAAGTTTGCCTTATTGCCGTTTTATTATAATTCATGAATTTTCTACGAACTTTATTATTTCCATTCTCAATACTTTATGGAATTATTATAGCAATACGGAATTTTTTATTTGATCAAAAATGGCTAGAATCTAGAGGGTTTGCCATTCCCATTATATCTATTGGTAATATTTCTGTTGGTGGTTCAGGCAAAACACCAATGGCCGATTACTTAATTAGATTATTGAAAACTACTAACCAAGTTGCATTACTAAGTCGTGGATATGGGCGAAAAAAATCTGGCTTTTTTATAGCCAATCAACTTTCGACAGCAGATGATATCGGTGACGAACCTTTGCAATATATGCTCAATCATCCTGATATTTTGGTTGCCGTTTCAGAAAAAAGAGTTGCTGGAGTTGAGGGAATTCAAAATCAGGTAGATGTTATTATTTTAGATGATGCATATCAGCATCGATCAATAAAGCCAGGGTTCAGCATTTTGCTATTTGATTATCATAAAATATTTAAAAGCGATTTTTTATTGCCCTCCGGAAATCTGCGTGAACCGATAAACAATTTGAATCGGGCAGATATCATCGTCATTACTAAAACTAATAGGATTTTTTCGCCTTTAGAGCGACGCAGGGTAGAAGCAAAAATGCCAATACTTGATCATCAAAAGGTATTTTATAGTTTTATTCAATATGGCGATCTGAAAAGTTTAGGTCAGAAGGCTTCAGAAAATTTCAAAAGTTTAAATAATTTGGATAAAAAAACACGCATCATTTTATTTACTGGAATTGCTTATCCAAAAACATTGCTTGATTATTTAGAACAAAAAACAAAATTAATTACTCATTTTGCATTTAAAGATCATCATCGATATTCATTAAAAGACATAAAAAAAATTACACTTGGTTTTGATCAGGAATCTGAGACCAAAAAGATTATAATAACAACTGAAAAGGATGCTATGAGGCTGCTAAATAGTAAATTTAAAAATTTTACGGATGAATTTCCTGTATATTTTTTACCCATACAAGCAGAAATGAATGAGCATGATAAAATTGAATTTGACACTTTACTAACTAATTATGTTGCAACAAATACAGCAAACAACAGAATACATAAAACGAAAAACTGAAGGCTTTGAACCAGAATATGGCATTGTACTCGGTACAGGTTTAGGCGGATTAATCAATGAAGTAAAAGTTCTACATCAACTTCACTATTCAAATATTCCTGCGTTTCCAATATCTACCGTTGAGTTTCACTCAGGTAGGTTGATTTTTGGAGAATTAGGTGGAAAGAAAGTAGTGGCTATGCAAGGCAGAATGCATTACTATGAAGGATATAACATGGATGAAATAACTTTTCCGATACGGGTATTAAAAATGCTTGGAATTAAAAAATTATTTCTTTCTAATGCTTGTGGATGTTTAAATCCTGAATATAAAAAAGGTGATTTAATGATTATTGAAGATCATATTAATTTATTGCCACACAGCCCATTGCGCGGAAGAAATGAAGATGAATTAGGGCCTCGTTTTCCGGATATGAGCCAGCCTTATGATGCCGAAATGATTGCAAAAGGAATGGAAATTGCAACTAAACATCAAATTAAAACTCACAAAGGCGTTTATGTGTCTGTGTCTGGTCCTAATTTAGAAACCAAAGCTGAATACAAATATCTTCGCATTATTGGTGGTGATGTAGTCGGGATGTCAACCGTGCCAGAAGTAATAGTAGCTAACCACATGAGTTTGCCTGTCTTTGCAATTTCTGTAATTACCGACGAAGGATTTCCTGAAACATTGAAACCAGTTTCCATACCCGAAATAATAGAAACTGCTACTAAGGCTGAGCCAAACCTAACAACGATCATAAAGGAAATAATTTTATCTTTACCATAACAAATTTTTAGTTTATGAAAGGTTTTATATTCAGTATTTTAATTGGAATAAGCGGTTTTGTTCATGCGCAGTCGAGTTTAAATATGACAAAGCTTGGCAGTTATACCGACAATTCTTTTTCCATCGGCAATCCCGATGAAAAGTATAGTGCAGTTTGGGGTTATACTGATCCTGCTGGCAATGAATATGGAATTTTCGGCAGTCAAAATTTTACATATTTTGTTAATGTTACCAACGGAAATAATCCAGTATTGGTGAATAAATTTGCTGGAGTTGCACAGAATGTACCTTGGAGAGAATTTAAAACATATAGCCATTATGCATACGGTGTAAATGATGGAGGCGATGGTTCTTTGCAAGTATTTGACCTGCAATATCTTCCTGATTCAGTAGTAAAAGTTTATGACAGTAATTTATTGATAAAAAGAGGTCATACTTTATATATAGATAACGGACGATTATATAATTATGGAGGAAAAACAAATAATGGAAGTAGACCTACGCTAACTATTTTAGACATTGCAACCAATCCGGAACAACCTACCTTATTAGCAAATTACACCAATCCTCAAGCTAGCTATATTCATGATGGATTCATTAGAAACGATACCTTATATGCTTTTTCGGGTTTTGATGGATTATGGATTTACAATGTAGCAAACCCTTTGTCAATTAATATTATCGGTGAATATTTATCATATCCAGCCAAAGGATATTGCCATAGTGGATGGCTTACCAACGATAGTAAATACTTGGTAATGGCAGATGAAGTTCCAACGCAATTACCCTTGAAAATTTTGGATGTTTCTGATTTAAGCAATATTCAATACATCGATACTTTTCGTTCCGTAAATCCAATTTCAACCCCGCATAATCCTCACATAAAAGGAAACCTCGCTTATGTTTCTTATTATCAAGATGGGGTTCAAGTTTTTGATGTTTCCAATCCTGCAAATGCAAATCGGGTAGCTTTTTATGACACATATCCAGACGGTGCCGGAGATAATTATTATGGATGTTGGGGTGTTTATCCATATTTTAATTCAGGCAAAATAATAGCCAGCGACAGAAAATATGGATTAATTGTAATGGACGGAACCCAAATTCCTGGAACCGGGTTTGAAGAAAACAATGTAAATACTAAAGTAAAAGTATATCCAAGTCCATTTAATGATGAAATAACCATTGTATCCGGTAGCGAATCCGGCACTATTGATGTGTCGCTTCTAGATATGCAAGGCAGAACTATGGTTAAAAATCAATTTGCAAACCTTTTAGCAGAAGAGAAACATATTTTACAAGTCGATAATAAGCTAAGTCGTGGAATTTACGTGCTACGTGTAGTTTCAAAATCAGGCGTTAGTTCGCAAAAACTCTTCAAAAACTAATTTTGCGAAAACAGATTTGTTTGCTTTTCTGGCTATTTGCAATTGCCTTTTCCAATATCATCAAGGCAGATAGCACATCAGTTTATACTGCAGCAAGTGTTCGTTTTTTTTATGCAAATGGATTATTAGACGATAGTACCCGATTTTTCGCTTTGGATACTCAGCTATTAAATTTTCAACGATTCAATCTTTCCTTACAGAATGGAATTTCAACTTCAACGTTGGGTGGATTAGGATTGGCTTCTAAAAGTTTACTGATTAAAAGCGATTCTACTATTGGTTTTGATTATGGTTTTCATGTGTTAGACCATAACCTTTATCATACTCAAGAAACGAGGTTTTACGATACCCGATCTCCATATACCTCGTTGACATTTATTAATGGCAGGCTTAAACAGCAATCTTTTGAAGCAACTTTTTCAGAAAACGTAACTCCCAGGTTTAACATTGGTTTCGATTTCCGGCGAAACGGTTCTATCAATTATTATCAACGGCAGAAAGTAAACCATACTAATTTCAGATTTTTCGGAAGTTTTTTATCTAAAAATAATCGATATCGAAATTTTACAACATTCATAATTAATAAAATGGATGCTGAAGAAAACGGCGGAATTTCTAATATTTCTATTTTGGAAAATGGAAGTTTGGTAGATCCTGAATTTGAGAAAGTAAAATTAATTAGTGCAGATATCTTATATCGCAATACCGTTTTTTCCTTTAAACACAGGTATAAATTAGATAATAAACCTGATTCTGATTCCATCTCCAATAAAAAATCATTTAAAGTTTTTCAATATTTAACCTATTCAGAAAATAAAATAGAATATACAGATACAGAAAGTCCAGAAATTCGATATCAGGATGTTTTTTTAAATTCTTCAGCAACAAATGATAAAAATTTTTATTCTATGCTGGATCATGAAGTTGGAGTTCAGTTCGTCGGTTTTTCAATCTCAGGGTTCCAACAGGGTGTTTTTGTTAAGCAAAATACTCAAACCACTAATTTTATAAATACGGGTTTACGTGGTCAAATTAATTTTCCCGTTTCTCGATTTTTAAAAGTTAAAGCAGATGCATTCCAGATTTATACCGGATATAATTCAGCAGATTATTCTTTACGTGGAGGCGTTGAATTAACAAAAAACAATGGTGATTTGGAGGCCGAGTTTGGTTTTCTATCTTCATCAAAAAGTCCTGCTTTTATTTACAATCAATTTAATGCCAATACCAGCAGATGGAATAATGATTTTGAAAATGTAACGACACAATCATTTTTTGGTATTTTTTCTTTTAAAGGATTGCTTGACAAAATTGAATTAAATGTTTCAAGTATCGGAAATGTGCTTTATTTTGATGGAGTTGATTCTGTTGTAGCCCCTGAACAATTTTCGCGATCAATTGAAGTTGTTGGCATTACATTGAAAAAAGCAATTCGTTTTTCAAAATTCGTTATTCAAAATCAAATTAATTATCAAAAAATTACCAATCTTTCCATATTGCGATCTCCTGAATTATCTGGAATTCATAGTTTTTATTTTACTAATAAAGTTTTCAATAAGGTTTTGGAGTTTAATGTTGGTTTTGATGTAAGTTATTTTACTGCTTATCAGCCTTATTCTTACCATGCACCCATATCACAATTTATTGCAAGCAAAGTTGACAACATAGAATCCTATGCACAATTGGATTTGTTTTTAGTAGCTAAACTAAAACGAGCAAAGTTTATGTTAAAATTTGATCATTTCAATCAAGGCTGGATTAAACCTGGATACTCAACCACAACAGGTTATCCAATGCCACCTAGAACCTTAGTTATTGGAATAAATTGGCGATTTTTTGACTAGAATCAGGTTTTTTGCTTTTTCTTTTTAGCTGCCGGAAATAAAACATTATTCAAAATTAAGCGATATCCTGGCGAATTAGGATGCAAACTCAAATCAGTTTGCGGGTCGCCAACCATGTGCTGATAATCTTCTGGATCGTGCCCGCCATAGAAAGTCCAAGTGCCATTTCCATAACTTCCATGAATATATTTAGCTTCGTTTATTTCTTTATTTTCACCCAAAAGTAAAACTGCAGGTTTTACAACTGATTTTCGGAAAGCTGTTGTTTGGCCCATAAATCCTTTAATTACCCGGTCGTGGTTTTGAGTTAAAATAGTAGGTACCACATCATATTTAGCAGAAAACTCGAAAAGACTAAAAAAATCAGTTTCCTTACTTACTGCACGGTTCGTAGTAGCATCAATATTCGAAAATTCATAGTTGTAAGGATTCATATCCAATTTAAATTTTTCGAAAGCAAAGGTTTTACTGTAATCTATTTTAGATTGAGCATCCCGATCAGCAGGATCACCATCAAACATATTTTCGCAAATGTCAATTCCTTCTGCTGCTAATGCAATGTCATAACTATCTGTTCCGCTGCACATAGCAAACAGAAATCCACCACCAGAAGTAAAATCTCGTATTTTTTTTGCTACAGCTAATTTTAGCTCCGACACTTTTTTAAATCCTAATCTGCTTGCCGTAGTTTCATTTAGTCTTACATCTTCTTGATACCATGAAGCTGATTTATACGCAGCATAAAACCGACCATATTGTCCGGTAAAATCCTCGTGGTGCATGTGTAACCAATCATATAATGGTAATTTCCCTTGAATTACTTCATCGTCATAAACCACTTCATAAGGTATTTCAGCATATTTTAAAACCAAGGTAACGGCATCATCCCAAGGCAATTTATTTTTAGGTGAATAAACCGCAATTTTTGGCACCTGTTCTAATTTTACAACATCCATGTTGGCGCTTTCCTGTGCTATTTGCGTTAAAATTGAATTCACCTGCACATCTGGTACAACTTCATAACTTACTCCTCTTATGTTACATTCATTTTCAATAGAAGAAGCATATTGAAATAAAAAACTACCACCTCGGTAATTTAAAAGCCACTTTGCTTCTACCTGATTTTGTAAAACCCAGAAAGTAATGCCGTATGCCTTCAAATGATTTTTTTGAGTATTGTCCATTTGAATTAGAATGGACGAAGCATTTGATACATTTTTATTTAATAAAAATGTTAAAAGCAGAAACAGATATTTAATCATATTGAATAAAATTTAGAACGAAGATAAAACAGATCATACAATGAAATTCATTTAATCTTTGTTTTACTCATAAATACGTCAAAAAGTAAGATCTATTATTTTTTGGAAAAAATGAATTGAATAACCATTAATAAGACAAGATATTAATGAGCTCAAGCAATTCTAATGTTATTCGCGAATATTTTTTACTTTTGCGTTTTAAAAATAATTTGAATGAAAAAGGCAATAATTAAGACAGAAAGAGGTGATATGACCGTTGAGTTTTTTGAAAAAGATGCTCCCAATACCGTAGCGAATTTTTTAAAATTGGCTGAATCAGGTTTTTATGATGGAGTTACGTTTCATCGAGTTATACCTGATTTTGTAGTTCAAGGTGGTGATCCGACAGGAACAGGTGCAGGTGGACCTGGTTATCAGATTGATTGTGAGTTAACTGGAGATAACCAATACCATGATAAAGGAGTATTGTCCATGGCGCATGCTGGTAGAAATACTGGTGGTTCACAATTTTTTATTGTTCATAGCCGTCAAAATACAGCACACCTTGATAGAAATCATACCGTATTTGGTAAGGTAACGGAAGGATTAGATGTTATAGATCAAATTCGTCAAGGAGATAAAATGGTGAAAGTAGAAGTGGTTGAAGAAAATTAAATAAAATATGAATTTACAAGCAATAGTTTCGGTAACAGGCAAAGGTGGTTTATTTAAAGTAATCGGAAAAAACAAGTCAGGTTTTATTCTGGAATCTTTGGATGAAGCAAAAACTAAAATAATAACAGGAAGTAATCAGAAACTTGCTACGTTGAACGATATTACAATTTTCGGAACATCTGACGATCTTACGTTGAAATCTATATTTGAAAATATGGATAAAGCAAAAGATACGAATCCAATACCTGATGCTAAATCAGAACCAGCAATCTTAAAGAAATATTTTGCAGAAATATCTCCTGAACATGATCCTGAGCGGGTTTATGGATCAGATATTAAGAAAATAGTTTCCTGGTATTCTATTCTTTCAGTAATGCCTTTATTTACTGAGGCAGAGGTAGCGGAAGAAGATGTTAAATTAACAGATGTTGCTGAACCAGTAAAACCAACTTATAGTAAAAATGCTACTAATTCTAAGGAGCAAGTAAGCGATAAGTCCAAAGGCGCGATGAAGAAGACAATAAAAAAGGTAGTTTAATAGCTATCCTTTTTTATTGATAAAATTTTATTCATGATGATATGATTCTCCACGGATAATCGTCATGGCTCGGTAAAGTTGTTCTGTAAATAATAACCGAATCATTTGATGCGAATATGTCAGTTTAGATAAACTTATTTTCAGATCAGCTCTTTGGTAAATTTTTTCATCAAAACCAAAAGGGCCACCAATGATAAATACTAGGTTTGAATTTCCAGCAACTCCTTGTTTTCTAAGGTATTCAGCAAAATCATTGGATGAAAATTCTTTCCCCTTTTCATCCAACACTATTACAAAATCAGTAGTTTGAATATTTTTTAATAATAAAACAGCTTCCTGCAATTTGAAATCTATTGGCTGAAGATTTTTCGCATTTTTTAGTGCAGGAATGGTAACTACAGAGAAATTTACATAATGAATTAAACGATCGCTGTATTTTTTTATCCCTTCAATTAAATAAGAATCTTCAGTTTTTCCAATCTGAATGAGTTTGATTTTCATTTAGAATATAAAATCCAGATTTTTTTCCAAATCAATTTGAAACTTGCCTCCGAATTATATTTAATGCACCTCCAGCAATAAACCATTCAATCTGTTGTGCATTATATGTATGATTTACCATAAACAATTCTTTAGTCCCATCATCATGGTTCAATGTTATGCCTAATTGTTTACCTGGAGCAAATGAAGTAAGACCAGTAATATCGATCAAATCATTTTCTCTTACTTTATCATAATCAGCTGGATTTGCAAACGTAAGTCCCAACATTCCTTGCTTTTTCAAATTAGTTTCGTGAATTCTTGCAAATGATTTTACCAAAATTGCCCGTACTCCAAGGTGTCGAGGTTCCATGGCAGCGTGCTCACGAGATGAACCTTCTCCATAATTTTCGTCACCAACTACAATAGAACCAATATTTGCTGCTTTGTATGCACGTTGAGTTGCGGGAACTGGTCCATAAGCTCCGCTTAACTGATTTTTAACGGAATCTGGCGTTTCGTTAAAATAATTTATCGCACCAATTAGCATATTATTCGAAATATTATCTAAATGACCTCTATATTTTAACCAAGGGCCAGCCATAGAAATATGGTCGGTAGTACATTTACCTTTTGCTTTAATTAATAATCGCAAACCGTTCAAATCTGTTCCTTCCCAAGCTGCAAATGGATCTAATAATTGTAATCGATCAGAAGTAGGAGACACTAAAACTGAAACATTGCTTCCATCTGCTGCAGGAGCTTGAAAACCAGCATCTTCTACATCAAATCCTTTAGGTGGCATTTCTAATCCAAAAGGTTCATCCATTTTTACATATTCCCCTTCAGAATTTTGCAAAGAATCTGTTAATGGATTAAATGATAAATCACCTGCAATAGCAAATGCGGTTACAATTTCTGGCGAAGCTACAAAAGCATGAGTATTTGGATTTCCATCATTTCTTTTCGCAAAGTTTCTATTAAATGAAGTGATGATTGAATTTTTTCTGGTTGGATCGTTGGTATGTCGCGCCCACTGACCTATACATGGTCCACAAGCATTTGCTAATACAACACCGCCCATTCGTGCAAAAGTTTCTAAAAATCCATCTCGCTCAACTGTAAAACGTACTAATTCTGAACCCGGTGTAATCGTAAATTCTGATTTAGCAACAAGTTTTTTATCTACTGCTTGTTTTGCAACAGATGCTGCCCGACTTATGTCTTCATAAGACGAATTGGTACAAGAACCAATCAAGCCAACTTCTAATTTTGCAGGCCAGTTATTTTCTTTTACTGCTGCAGCAAATTTAGAAATTGGCCAGGCCAAATCTGGTGTAAAAGGTCCATTAACATGGGGTTCCAAAGTTGAAAGATCGATTTCAATCAATTCATCGAAATAAGCAGATGGATTAGCATAAACTTCATCATCGCCTGTTAAATGAGCTTTTATTTTATCTGCAAGGTCTGCAATATCGGCACGTTCTGTTCCTCTAAGGTAATCAGCCATTTTTTCATCGTAGCCAAACACCGAAGTTGTAGCTCCAATTTCTGCACCCATATTGCAAATTGTTCCTTTTCCGGTGCATGATAAAGATTTAGCACCTTCTCCGAAATATTCTACTATGGCTCCAGTACCACCTTTTACAGTTAATATTCCTGCAACTTTTAGAATTACATCTTTTGCAGAAGTCCAACCAGAAAGTTTTCCAGTAAGTTTTACTCCAATTAATTTAGGAAATTTTAGCTCCCAGGGCAAACCAGCCATTACATCACAAGCATCTGCGCCGCCAACTCCAATTGCTATCATTCCTAATCCGCCAGCATTTACGGTATGCGAGTCAGTACCTATCATTAATCCACCTGGAAAAGCGTAATTCTCCAACACAACCTGATGAATAATCCCTGCTCCTGGTTTCCAGAAGCCTAAACCATATTTGTTAGAAACGGAAGAAAGAAAATCAAATACTTCTTTATTGGAATCTAAAGCTGAAGCTAAATCTTGTGTCGCTCCATCTTTTGCTTGAATTAAATGATCGCAATGAACAGTTGATGGAACAGCTACAGTTGGTCTGCCAGCTTGCATAAATTGCAATAATGCCATTTGAGCAGTTGCATCTTGCATGGCAACACGGTCTGGAGCAAAATCTACGTAACTGGTTCCCCGCTCGAAAGGAATATTTGCAGGGTTTTCCCAAAGATGGGAGTATAATATTTTTTCTGTAAGAGTTAGTGGTTTCTTGATGATACTGCGGGCAGCTTCTATTCTAGAAGCCATGTTTGCGTACACTTTTTTAATCATTTCAATGTCAAATGCCATCTTCTTTGTTTTTTGATTGTTGCGAAAATACAAATTTTGCTAAGTGTGTTCGATTTAAATTTACGATTCAGAATAATTATTTTTACAAACCAGTTGCATATTCAGTATTATTTCTGAGTTGGTAAAAAAAAAAGGCGAAACAAGATTTAAAAATTTTAGTAATAAATACCCGTTGTGCGATTTAAATCAATATATAAAAATGTAAAATCGGAGTGTTAAGGCTTAGGGATAGTAGCGGCATCCTTTTTTTCCTTTAAAAAACAATTAAATTGCGATTCTTCGCTTTGTTCAGAATTGAAATATAGCGTATAGCCTGACCCCTTTTCAGGGGTAAGCCCAAAATATTTTAAAACATACAGTATATTACATAGTTAAAAAAATATAAACATAAACCTAAAAATAAAACGTAAACTAACCGCACGAAGGTTTATTTATAATTTATTTATGACATTAATAAATTCTTAAAAGTTAAAATTACAATAAATTAATCTTTTTAATTGCCATTAAAATATTTCTTTCGGAGTACAAGTAGTGGTTGCAGCACGGTTTAATACAAAATATCCATGTCCACGTACATCGCTTAAAATCATTTGTTTATCATCAATCGATCGGATCACATAATAATTATCCAAATAATTAATACGATGACAACCACTAATTTTTTGTTTAAAGTTAGCTTTGGTATATGCTCCCATCAATGCCAACGTATCGTCTTTAATGATATAAGTCCCTTTTGCATATTCTTTCCATTTTCCATTTCCATAGCAGGTATCGCCGCGTACATTTTCTTTTGAAAAAACATCCAACATCAAATAAAAACTATCACAACTTAATCTCAGATTAGCATACTCACCGTCAATTAATGAATCTTTTACCACTGAATTTTGCTCCTGCCAAGTTCCTTGCAAACGATTGTCGCCCACTGGTTGCAATTTTCCATTACTTCTACAACCCATTAAAAAGCAAAAACCTATAGCTATTATTAGATATTTCATCATCAATTATAAACCCCCAATCATCTTTTCTGGTTTTACCCATTCATCAAATTGTTCATTGGTTAAATATCCAAGTTCCAATGCTGCTTCTCGTAATGATGTACCTTGTTTATGGGCAGTTTTAGCAATTTTTGCTGCTTTTTCATAGCCAATATATGGGTTCAATGCTGTTACCAACATCAAGGAGTTTTCCAAATTCTTTTTTAAAACTGCATGATTCGGTTCAATTCCGATAGCACAATGATCGTTGAAAGAAACACATGCATCGCCAATTAATCGGGCAGATTGTAAAAAGTTGGCAGCTATTAATGGTTTGAACACATTTAATTCATAATGTCCACTCATACCGCCAATGGTTATTGAAACATCATTTCCCATTACTTGTGCGCAAACCATTGTCAAAGCTTCTGGTTGAGTAGGATTTACTTTTCCGGGCATTATGCTCGATCCTGGTTCATTTTCAGGAATCATTATTTCACCAATTCCACTTCTTGGTCCCGAAGCCAACATTCTGATATCATTGGCAATTTTCATTAATGAAACAGCTAATTGTTTCAATGCTCCATGCGTTTCGACCAGAGCATCATGAGCAGCAAGTGCTTCAAATTTATTTTTTGCAGTAATAAAAGGCAAGCCAGTTAACTCAGCTATTTTTTTTGCCACCAACACATCATAACCTTTGGGAGTATTGATACCTGTGCCGACAGCAGTTCCACCTAAAGCCAATTCAGACAAATGATCTAAGGTGTTTTTTAAGGCTTTCAATCCATGTTGCAATTGAGAAACATAACCCGAAAATTCTTGCCCCAAAGTAAGCGGTGTTGCATCCATCAAATGAGTTCGGCCAATTTTTACAATTCCGGCAAAAGCTTCTGATTTTAATTGTAAGGTTGTGCAAAGTTTTTCGACCCCAGGAATGGTGGTTTCAATGACCATTTTGTATGCTGCAATGTGCATGGCAGTTGGGTAGGTATCGTTGCTTGATTGCGATTTATTAACATCATCATTCGGATGTATCTCGGTTTCGCCAACACCTAGTTCCTTATTCGCCAATACATGCGCACGGTTTGCAATTACTTCATTTACATTCATATTGCTTTGCGTACCACTGCCCGTTTGCCATACCACCAAAGGAAACTGATTATCCCACTGCCCTGCAATCACTTCATCCGCAGCACCGACGATGTATTGCGCTAGTTCTTGTGGAATTTGGTTGAGCTCAGCATTGGTCAATGCTGCTGCTTTTTTCACTAAGCCCATGGCACGAATCATTGGACGTGGTAGACGTTCACTACCAATTTTAAAATTTTGCAAACTACGCTGAGTTTGAGCACCCCAAAGTGCTTCACTCGGTACTTCAACTTCGCCCATCGTGTCATGTTCAATACGTGTTTGCATTTTAACTTCTTCCTTTTTAAGTGAATTGCAAAATGATTATTTTGCGCTTGTTTTCCTTATCTTAATGATTAAGCAAAAATATGTAAATGATAATTATTATCAATAAATTAATTAACGGCCATCTAGACTTTGTCGGTAGAAACGCCATCCATCTTCAAGGGTTTGTTCTAAACTGCGTTTCGCTTGCCAGTGTAAAACGTTTTTCGCTTTACTACACTCTGCTGCGACCTGATCTAATTCCACGATGTGCGAATCCACCACATCGACTGTAGCAATATCACTTTGCGTCACGCTTTCAACTTTTTCAACCAACTGCTGTATCGATACACTTTGACCTGCGATATTAAAGGCTTCACAAGCAAACTGTTGAGTACTTAACCATTGTAGCGAAGCCGCAATCGCATCACAGGCATCGAGGATATGTAAAAAACTACGCTCTACGGTATGGTCTGTGGTTTGTGCACTTTTTCTAAGTTCAATATGATCACGCTGTTTTGCAGCGACTTGCATCAACAGTGGAATAATATTTTTCGGTAAAGGCGGAAACAATTCTCCGAGCATCGCATTTTCAAATGCGCCTCCGACATTGCCCATTCTTAAAATTGCAATTTTCCATTCATTATCCGTTTTTGCTGTATCTCGAATAATTTCTTCGACCATTTGCTGCGATTTGATATACGGGTTTGGATAGCCGTAATTCAGCTCTAAATCTTCTTCTAAATGTAGGTTGGATTCACCATAGACCGCAAGACTTGAAAGATGAACCAAAGTTCGGACACCTGTGCGCTGCATGGCACGCAGTAAACTCATAATACAACTGACATTGTCATTATAGTATTCCAAAGGCTTCAGTACCGATTCTTCAAGCGATTTAAAACTTGCTGCATGGACCACTGCATCGATGGAATACTGCTCAAAAACTTTGTTTAAAGCAGGCGTATTTCGTATATCAATTTTGACAAAAGGCACGTACATGCCACTAATAAATTCTAATCGTTCAAGAGTTTGCAAGTTCGCATTGGATAAATTGTCTACAATAATGACCTCTTGCCCATGTGCCATAAAGCTCAAAGCAATATGAGAGCCTATAAAGCCTAAACCACCAGTCACTAAAATCATTGTATACTACCTTTTTATTATGAAGTCCGAATGTACCAAGCAAGATTTGGACATTCCTCTAGTGAAGTTTGATGAGTACTTTATTACTAATTACCTCCGCACCGAGTTCAATTCATGCATGGCATGCTCTAGGTTTAGCGCAAGCAC
>ENA-OFCX01000079-OFCX01000079.1-metagenomes-genome-assembly--contig:-NODE-79-length-49592-cov-23.084139_pt1 | contig 49592 bp, 38 predicted proteins | sample MGYA00153384_OFCX01 | MGnify analysis MGYA00153384
AGCCCTTATGGGCAAAGGATTGTGTAAGTTTTGCATTCAGCCTAGAATTCTTGGGCATAAACAGCTCTGCGAAAAACATTACGTCACCAATGCTGTTCAATGGGCTATTGGAAGATGTGACAACCAAGTGACAAAAATCTTTTTGGAAAGGTTTTACGCTAATCCTATTTGTCCTTATACAGGACAGACTCTTATTCTTGGTATCAACGCTCATCTTGACCATATAGAATCCAGGAAAAATAGACCTGACCTCGCGAAAGAGTTAACCAATCTTGAATGGGTTTCAGAGCAAGCTAATTTAGCAAAAAACGGAATGAGTAACAACGAGTTTATTCAATTCTGTTCTTTAATAGCTTCTCTTAACCATTCTCCATGATGCCCCACAGTATCCAATCCTGAGTTAAGGATATTTATAGCAGCGTTGTGGTCGCGGTCTAATTTACACCCACATTGACAAACGTGAGTGCGAGTAGACAAAGACTTTTTGACCACAACACAGCTAGAGCATTCTTGGGACGTGTAGGCAGGATTCACAGCAATCGTGACCCGTTTAAATACCTTGCCAAAATACTCTAGCCAGACTCTAAATTGATACCATCCAGCGTCATTAATTGACTTAGCCAGACAATGATTTTTAACCATGTTCTTAATCCGCAAATCTTCATAGACGATGACATCGTTAGATGCAGCTACGCACCGCGCCAATTTAATAGCGTGGTCTTTGCGTTGTCTACTTATTTTGAGGTGAACTCTAGCTAATTTGACTCTAGCTTTACGTCTATCTCTAGAACCTTTGACTTTGCGAGAAACAAGTCTTTGCGACCGCTTCATCTTCTTTTCGCCAGTCCGGTAGAACCGAGGATTCTCAACTTTGTTACCCAGTGAATCAGTGTAGAAGCTCTCCAGTCCGACATCTAAACCAATGGTTCGGTGTGTTGGCTCAATTACTTCCTCTCTGTCTACCTGGATGCAAAATTGAACGTAGCAGCCATCGGCTTTTTTTACCAATCTCACCCGCTTAATCTGGTCTGGCTGATAGAAATTTAGGTCACGAGTACCTTTCATCTTCAATCTGCCAATACCTTTCTTATCGGTGAAAGTTATTGATTTACGATCGTCTGCAAGCTTCCATCCAGTAGTTTTGTATTCAGCCGAGCGGTTGTCTTTCTGGAATTGAGGGAACCCCTTTAAGCCAGAAATCTTCTTCTTACAGTTGTCATAGAACCTAAAAATTGCAGCCCAAGCACGTTCGGCGGCAGACTGCCGAGCCATCGAATTAAGTTCATTGGCAAACGGAAACTCAGCCGCAAGGATGGCACATTGCTTACTCAAATCGTACTTGCTGACCTTCGGATTATCCAGCCATAGCTTTATACATTTATTCCGAATGAACTGCACGGTACGAATTGCATCGTCAATAGCTGCAAACTGCTCTGGCTTTCCGTAGGTTCTGAACTCAAAAACTAGCATCGGATCTATTAGTCTTACGCCGATCACTGTAGCTTAAATCATGGAAATAAACAATGAAAATCATTGGTCGAAAGACTGTAGGCGGCTTTAGCCGCCGTGTCGCTTACATCTCAGCCCTAAAGGGATGAGCTTTCCGCTTCCGCTCTCTCCTTGTAAATTACAGTTGTAATTATATTTTAGTATAAAAGTACTATTTTATTGCAATTAATTTTGATTGTGAAGGTTGAGCTATCATAACATTGACGATCGAGCTTGGGCGATAACATTGCGGGATTGTTAACTTCTGAGGAAATGCCGCAGCTTACATGTAGTGACTCGAAGGGCGAGCTTAATGTTCTAGTTACAATTCAGGAAAGGAGCGAGAAATTTGGTAAAATTATAATTTACTAGCACTCCAAATCGGCAATAACTTTTCAGATATCGCTGCTAGTCACAAATCGATCGTCCCCACTTTTGTCCATCCCCATTCACTTTATCGATGATAGATAAACCGATCGAGTCCCTTGTAGATGTAGGTATGTCTACACCAATTCTCCTCCTCGTACTAGTCGCATTAGAAGCAGTACTATCAGCCGATAATGCGATCGCGCTAGCATCCATTTCTCAAGGCTTAGTTGACGAAAAGCTACGTCCCAGAGCACTAAATATTGGTTTGCTGTTTGCCTATATTCTGCGGATGACGTTAATTGTTGCCGCTACTTGGGTAGTGCGCTACTGGCAATTTCAGGTCTTGGGTGCTGCTTATTTACTATGGTTGGTGTTTCAGTATTTTACAGCAGGTAAGGATGAAGACGGCGAACAAAAACGCCCTCAGTACACTTCTCTATGGCAAGTGATTCCGATTATTGCCGTGACGGATTTAGCATTTTCGTTAGATAGCGTTGCTACAGCAATCGCTGTATCAACTGATACTTGGTTGGTAATTACTGGCGCAACGATCGGGATTATCATGCTCAGATTTATGGCTGAATTATTCATCCGCTGGCTGGATGAGTATACTCATCTAGAAGATGCTGGATATGTTGCTGTAGGTTTGGTGGGAGTCAAACTATTGGTACGTGCCATTTACCCCGATCTAGAGATTCCTGAGACACTGACGATCGCCTTAGTCGCAATTATTTTTACTTGGGGATTCTCTCAACGGAAGGAATCAGCTCAACAGTAGCTAATATTCACACCTCATACAACAAAGCCCCGACTTCTTCCACAAGTCGGGGCTTTGTTGTCATCATCCCCATCCGAAACAGCTCGCTGTCTCGATTTACTGTCTCGATTTACTGTCAACTGTCAACTGTCAACTGTCAACTATGCTGCTAAGGCTTTATATTTGACCTTGGCGTATTGTCCCATCGGTTGATATTCAGGAACTAATAAATGTAGAGCTGATACACATTGAGTGACTTCGCATTCAGTGGCTGCGTTGAGGAGATTGGTAAGTTGAGGTGAAAGTTCATTCCAGCTTAATTTAGCTTCACGAGCACAGAAAATCTTGGGATGTCCTGTCGGTAAAGCGGCATTGCAATCGATCAACAGCTCCTCATATATTTTCTCACCAGGACGTAACCCCACGATCTCGATGCTGATATCTTGATGTGGTTCCATACCGTGTAATCGGATCATCTGGAGCGCCAGATCGTAGATTTTGACAGGTTCGCCCATATCGAGCAGAAATACTTCGCCACCTTGCGCCATTGCACCAGCTTGGATCACTAGAGTAGCAGCTTCAGGGATGGTCATGAAGTAGCGAGTGATATCTGCATGAGTGACAGTTAATGATTTACCATTAGCGATTTGTTCGCGGAAACGGGGTACGACAGATCCGCTACTTCCCAAGACATTACCAAACCGTACCATTGTAAAGCAGGTATTGTGAGTGGGCAGATCGGCTAAACCTTGAAGTATCAACTCAGCGACGCGCTTGGTTGCCCCCATGATATTGGTAGGGCGAACAGCTTTATCGGTGGAGATCAGGACAAATTTATTGACTCCACACTCGATCGCACATTTAGCAGCAGTGAGCGTACCATTGATGTTGTTGAGGATACCAGCAACTGGGTTCTCTTCAACAGTCGGGACATGCTTGTAAGCTGCGGCATGATAGATGGTTTGGACACCGTATTTGGTTAAAATTCTGGTCAAAACTCGTTCGTCGGTGACAGAACCTAAACAGGCAACTTTTTGAAGATGGGGATAATTTTCATCTAGTTCCATCCCGATCTGATAGATCGCCAACTCATGTAGTTCATAGATAATCAGCATCTTAGGGTGCTGCTTGGCGATCTGACGACAGAGTTCGGAGCCGATCGAACCACCACCGCCTGTAACCAATACTACTCGATCGGTAATATCATGTTGCAGTAGTTCTGGACGAGCGGCGATCGGTTCGCGCCCTAATAAGTCCTCAATGGCTAGTTCGCGAACTTTACCGATCGAGACATGACCGCTTAAAATCTCAGTCATACTGGGTACCGTTTTGATCGGCACTCCCAGCACTTGTAGTTTAGCCAAAATATCGCGTTTCCGCTCTCCGTCGAGCAAAGGCATTGCTAGGAGGATTTCCTCAAACCCTCTGCTTGACTGGAGCTTGAGTAATTCGCTTGGAGCGTATACTCTTGTGCCTTGAATGTTACGACCTTGAAGATAGGGGCTATCGTCAACAAACCCAATTAGACGTTTGCTATTTTCTCCAGCCAAAGCTTGAGCGAGAATACAGCCAGCACTCCCAGCCCCATAAATCACCACTCCACAACTATTTTTGCCGAGTGCGTCGATTTGTCGCATCTTGCCCATCGTCAGGCGGACACTGAGCCGAAAGGCGATGACTAGAATCAGCGTCAGCATTCCGTCATTAATCAAGACAGAAGCTGGAATTTCTGGTGCGATAAACCAGTTAGCAATTACCGCGATCGCCAGATAACTAGCTAATACAGCCTTGGCGATCGTGAAGATAAATTCGCCATCTATATATCGGGAGACTTGCTGATAAATTCTGAATGCCCAAAACAGTCCAATTTTAATGGCAATCTCTAGCACGATAAACTTACCAAGCTGCCACATGCCGATCGGAATCGCTCCAAATCCCCACTCAAAGCCGATCGCCGCAATAATTGAAGTCAGGAACAAACTGATATCGACAAACGTCAGAATACTATACTTCTGATGATTGGAAAGCGCATTTATAAGTTTTTTAAGAGTTGCCGCAGTAGCTTCAATACTCAACAAAGATCGGCTGTTAGTGGACATTATATTATGACACAATCGACGGTTTAAACAAGTTGAAAATTAGGTGGCGATCGAACTGTAAACTCGATTTCTGACCTTTGCGAGTACGGATGCAATTGGCATTGTCTGATGGCGCAATAGGTAAGCAACCGATGAATTGAAGCGAACTAAACTAAGAAACCTTAGTGAGTAGCAATGCTAAAAAACAGTTTGTAAAAGTTCTATCGATACATCTAAAGTATATTTTTTTTACCCGAATGTACTCAGCCAAATATCTGAACTTGGCAAGTTAGGGCTTAAATCGCTCGACTCACAGTCTGAGTATTTAAGTCTATAATTGAAACACACGTGAATCAAACTGATGGGTAAAATAAAATTGACTCCAAAATAGCTCACTGTGTAAACTTACAATAAGCAACCAATTTCTCTCGATCCGGAAATTTGCAGTACCGTCAGAAGTTACAACATTTATCCGGTGAGGAGTGCAATAGAGAAACCATGAAACTAAACAAACAAAAATCTCAGTTCAAACGTGCCCAGGTCGGTCGAATTGCATCCTTAATGCTAGGTTCGGTCTTTACGGGTGTGCTAATGGCCATTAGCCCTGTGCTAGCAGTGCCAACTGCACCCAATAATAGTCAGTTAAATAAAGTTACAGCATCTGCACCTTTGGCTGAGGCTGTAAAATCAGTAAATACTACTACTGCACAAGCAACGCCAGGAAGCAATCAAATCGCTCAGGCTAGTGATGTTGCTGGCAACTGGGCAGAACCTTTTATTAGAGTTCTAGTTGAAAAAGGAATTATTGCTGGCTATCCTGATGGTACTTTCAAGCCAGATCAGGCCATTACCAGAGCTGAGTTTGCCGCTCTACTAAACAAAGCTTTCGACCTTCAACCAATTCGGGCTGCACGTAAATTCAAAGACGTACCCAACAGATTTTGGGGAGCCGCCGTCGTCCAAAAAGCTTATCAAAGCGGATTCCTAGCTGGATATCCCAATGGCACCTTCGCACCCAATCAAAATATTATTCGGATTCAAAGTCTAGTTTCCCTGATTAATGGTAGTAAACTAGAGCCTTCTGGCACCTTAGACCTCAACAGCGTATTCGGTGACGCGGCTCAAGTTCCCAGCTACGGTCAAAATGCCCTCGTAGCCGCGACTCAACGATGCGTAGCTGTCAGTGTCGAGTATGATAGCAGCAAGCTGCCTGGTGGTAACTTTGGCCCCAACACTGTAGCGACTCGTGCTGATGTAGCTGCTTATATCCACCAAGTATTGGTTGGTTCGGGCAAACTGACAGCTCTAGACAAATCTAACCCTGCAAACAAATACATCGCGTCTTGTCCTAACGGTGTCTATGTAACCAGTATCACTGGTACTCCAACAGCCGCAGTAACTGCTGATGAAGCGATCGCCAGGTTGGGCCTCCCCGGTCAAGTACCAGACATCGCTAACTCTAACGTAAGGACTTACCCAGTTGGTGGTTTAGGTACTCCGACTGCTTTTGGTGCTAGTACTGGTTTCTTTGTCGGTGCAGGCTACCAAAATCAAACCCGTCCGAACATCTATGGTAATCCACCAAACCCAGGATTTGTGCCAGCGACGAATAAACAGCCTGAAACTTATGCCTACTCGGTTGGTTTAGGTTTGGGTGATGCCCGTAGCTTTGTCGGTTTAGAAACCGTTGGGACTACATATAATCGAGGTAACACTGGTTCCTTCGAGAATGGCGGAATTAGTTTCAAGCTTCACAAACAGCTAGGTGATAACTTTGCGATCGCTGGTGGTTATGAAAATGCGATTACCTTCGGTAATAATGCTGGTTTTAACCCCGCTCCCGATGGTGGTGTCAATGGCGGTCGGACTGGTTATGGCGTAGCTAGCGTCATCCTCAATCCCGATCCAAATCTGGGCTTCTTTAGCAACACCACTCTATCAGTTGGTGCTGGTGCTGGTCGCTTCCGGTCTGTGGGCGATATCCGCGCTGGTCGGGATACCATCAACGTCTTCGGTAGTGTTGGTACTCATCTATTTCCTGGCGTTTCCCTAGTTGCTGACTGGAACGGTCAAGACTTAGGCGTTGGTTTACCAATCTCGATTCCTTTGGGTGGTGCTTCTTTCCAAATTACCCCAGCATATGTCGATTTAGTTAATAACGAAACAGGCGGTTCTCGCTTTGTTGTTAGCGGTGGTTTAGGTTTCAGTTTCTAATCTGAGCTAATCGATTTGTTACCTGATGGGAATTTGGGGCGCAATCCTCAAGTTTCCATCAGTATTATTCATCCTCTTCATCATCATCAACATGAAAATCTCGTCTTATCTCTTAGGATTGGGTACTGTAGCTACTCTAGCCGCACTCAATCTCGCTCCCGCTAGTGCCCAAGTTGGTAACGGTTCTGATAATGGTAATACCTTTAACTCTATTACCAACACTGGTGGTGGCGGTTCTAGCGGTGGTGGCGAACCATCCTACGCTTCCCAGAGCCAAAGTGCTGTCAACCAGCTCTCACAATCGTTAACTGCCAATACCGTTGGCGATGCAGCTACATTTGATGTCATGAATGGCGCAGCACCCGCACCGCTAGTCGCAGCACTGTTACCGACTGGTACTGCTGCTGATGGCGCAACAGGTAAAGCAGCGGCTAATCTAGCGAGTACCGTCCAAGGGCTGCGGTCTAGTAATGGTAATATCAATCCAACCAAACTCAACGCATCGGTTGGTGCATATAATGAGTACGTCAAGGCTTTGGTCGGCGAACTCGGCCCTGAGAAGGCGTTGACTAATGCACCTGTCGGTCAAAAAGCTCTGCAAGGAGTATTGGGTCAACTAATCCAAGTTGCCAACCAATCAGCACCTGCTGGCTCGACACCCAATAATTCGGCACCAAATCCTAGTGCTCCTAGCGGCGGCAGTGGCGGTACTAGTACTCCACCAGCCCCTAACACTCCTGCGTCTCCTCCAGGTGGTCGAGATCCTAGCACTCCACCTACTCCTAAATAATAGACAGCTCTGGATGAGTTGCTGAATAACTAGTTACTTTACAGGAGCAAGAAAAGTTTTTTCTTGCTCCTGTTGTTGTATTGTTACTGCCAAGCCGATCGCCTGCAAGGTTGCCGTTCTCGATCGCCTCTTAGGGTATACTGATTAAACTGGACAAATTTAAAAAATTCTTGGGAATCGACCTCCGCAGCTACGTTTTTATCGATCGCCTGCAACGCCAACATGCCGCATATCTGGGCACTGAAGCCCAGGGATTTTTGCCATTGCCATCGGATTCCTCTTTGTGGATCGAAGTGTCGCCTGGGGTCGAAATCAACCAAATGATGGACATCGCCCTCAAATCCGCACAGGTAAAACCAGGGGTGCAGATCATCGAGCGGTTGTATGGGTTGATGGAAATTCACGCCAGCAGTCAGGGCGATGTCCATGCAGCCGGACGGGCAATTTTGGAGTACTTGGGAGTACGTCAGTCTGATTGTCTCAAGCCGCGCGTCATATCGAGTCGAATTATTCGGAATATTACCGCTCATCATACTCAGATGATCAATCGCAGTCGGCGGGGTAATATGATCCTGGAGGGACAAACCTTATATGTATTGGAAGTAGAACCAGCCGCATATGCCGCGATTGCCGCTAATGAAGCAGAGAAGGCAGCAACGATAAATATCCTCCAAATTTCGGCAGTAGGAGTGTTTGGGCGGTTGTATCTGGGGGGAGAAGAACGGGATATTAAAGCGGCTGAGGCGGGGATTCTAGCCGTATTAGAGAATTTACCAGGTCGTCCATTTCCAGAACGAGGCAAGCAGGAGTAGGAAATGGGCATGAGTGCGGATGATGTGTTGCGGCGTGGTGCGGTGGCATGGTTGGAGTGGAGATCGCAGCAGGTGGCACCAGATTTGAGCGATGCTAGATTGGTGGGGATGAATCTGCGCGGGGCAGATCTTCATGATGTCAATCTCCGCAAAGCGGATTTAACTGGTGCCAAACTAGTAGCAGCAAATTTGCTGGGCGCACATCTGACTAGTGCGATTCTGGATGGTGCAGATCTGGTAGATGCTAATTTAAGATCGATCGAAGCCATCACGACTAGTGCAAAAGGCGCAAATTTTCGGCGAGCCAATCTCTCAAATGCCAATCTGATGGGTAGTAATTTTACTGATACCGATCTGCGGGATGCTAATCTATCAGCAGTAAAGGCGATCGCGATCGATTTTACCTGGGCTAAATTGCGGGATGCAGATCTCGATGGGATTAATTTACATCGCGCTACCCTCTGTTATACAGATTTAGTTCACACCAATCTCGCTCATGCAGATTTGTCTCAGGCGATCTTAACTGAAGCCGAATTGGGTACGGCACATTTATATCGAGCCAACCTCCGCCAAGCACGGCTGAGGCGATCGCATTTAGTCAGTATTTATGCTGTGTTAGCCAATTTCGATCGAGCGGATTTGACTGATGCGGATCTATCTTGGGCAACTTTGACTAAAACTAGCTTTAAATCAGCAATTCTCCACAGTACTAACCTGCGTGGTGCGGATCTATCAGGTGCGGATCTATCAGGTGCCGATTTATCAGGTGCAAATCTGACGGGGACAGATCTCAGCTATACCAATCTCCGTGATGCGAAGCTCGATCGGGTAAACTTGGCTGAAACAATCCTCACAGGCGCGATTCGGTAGATCGACTATTCGTCGTTACCGCTCCCAGATCCCATTTCTCATCTTCCGATCCAAAAGCACAAGAATTTTAATTCAATTTTGTGCTTCTGGGTTTAATTTGGGAACAATATGTATATGGGTGTCGAAAGGAGCTGTTGAGGCGATAGGCAATCTCGATGTCGCAGTAGAGAATGTGTGCGGGGGCAGACAGCTTGGCGGGTGACAGAGGGTTGTGGCGCGGCAGACTTACGCCAACGCATTGGTGCATCCTCTTCGTTGTTGCAGGCGCGAAGGGAGGGATGGGAACGCGAACCGATATCTCTGGCGATCTCGATCGCACCCAGATTGCTTCATTTGTGATTACTATAGCGATCGAGTATCTCTAAAAAATTACTTGTATTTTTGGGTTAAGATAACTCAATGAATATTTTCATATGATAGGTTATAAATCTAACATCCTCAATTCACCTAAATATTTATAGCTAAATATCTAGATGAAGGTTTTTAGTAACGTACTGGCAAAACATAATGATTGAAGGTATTGAAAAGTCAACAGGGCTGAGTTTTAAGGATTTAATTATTCATCTAAAATATATTAAATCTCAGTCCTTTAGTGGCAACTTAATGGTTAAAGTCGAACCAAACCTGATTTGGACGTTCTCATTTCGCTTAGGACGTTTGGGCTGGGTGGATGGCGGCGTTGAACCGATCGGCTGCTGGCAGAGAAATCTCAGTTTAGCCAAACTCGATCTACCTCCAGAAAAATTAGCAGAAATCAATAATCCGCACACGACTTCTCTAGACTCACAGATCTTAGCAGAGCTATTGATTGCAGAATTAATCGATCGCTCTAAATGTGCCGATTTAGTCGCGGGGATGACTATTGAGAGCTTATTTGATGTGATTCAATTTAGTCAGCATAGTGGTAATCGCCTATCATATCAATTTACTCAGACTGGAGCTGGCAACTCTCAACTAAATCTAGTCTTACCATTACTAGAAATCGAACCGATTCTGACTAAATCGATTCAAACATGGCAGGAATGGTCGAATGTGGGATTAGCAGCTTATGCCCCTAGTCTATTTGCAATTGTTTCTAAATCGCTAGAATTTTCACAATTACTCAATAATTCCGATCTACATCATACCGTTTTAGCCATCGATGGCAATCGATCGCTTCGTAGTCTAGCTACCAATAATCGTCAATCTGTCCTAAATTTTACTAGCACCATTTTACCATTACTGAGATCGGGATTTATTAGTTTATCACTACAGCCAAAATCTAGGGTGAGTAAACCGAATAATCCTGAGATAAGTAACCAATTAAGCGGTCAATTTAATGAGTCGATTAAGAATTCTTCTTCACTCGATAATTCATCAGCAGAGCCAGCACCATTGATTGCTTGTATCGATGATAGTATCTTGATTTATCAATCGTTAGAAAGAATTCTCACCGAACATGGCTATCGTTCTTATGGAGTCCAAGATCCACTTAGAATTATGCCGAGCTTGATTAGAAATAAGCCAGATTTTATCTTTCTGGATTTATTAATGCCAATTACTAATGGTTATGAAGTATGCGAACAAATCAGAAAAACTCCCAGCTTAAAACATATACCAGTAATTATTTTAACTGGTAAGGATGGATTGATCGATCGAATGCGATCGAAGATGATTGGTGCGACTGGTTTTCTTGGTAAACCAGTCGAGTCAGAGTCAGTCTTAAAAATGATTGATAAACATTTGGTGGAAGTTAAGCCATCACTGTAAATTATGCGATTAAATTATCACAAATCCAAGCTCGATCCCAGTAATTATTTTGAATATTAGGGATCGAGCCAATCCACTCTAAAATATTAGAGACGACTAGTTTTCGTAGTAAACCAGTCGAATCAGAGTTAATTTTAAGTACGATCGATAAACATCTTGTTGTAGGTAAGTAATTATGAGTCAAATTTTAATTGTTGAAGATAGTAAGTTAGAAGCAGACAAACTGAAAAAGTGTTTAGAGAGTCAAGGATTTACGATCCTGGTAGTTACAAGTGGTGAAGAAGCAGAAATTAGACTAAAAACTTTTAAACCAAATTTAATCGTTCTCGATGTCATCCTCCCTGGAGAAAGTGGGTTTGAGCTATGTCGTAAGCTCAAAGCAGAAGTCGCGACTCAACATATTCCGGTAGTTATTTATTCAACTAAAGATAAAGAGATCGATCGAACTTGGGGCGATATGAGTGGTGCTGATGCTTACCTGAGCAAAACAGTAGACGAGCCAACTTTATTACACACAGTTAATCGATTAATTGGTTAAGTCAAGATTATGAATTATAAGTGATGAATTGTAAATTATGAATCAGATATCGCTAGCTCAAACTAAGCAACCGAGCGATAAAGCCGAGTTAAATCAAAATAGCCAAAGGTTTTTGGGATTCACGATCGGGGATAATTTAAAGGCTTTAATTCCTTTAGCAGATTTACAAGCGACGATCGAGATTTCATTATCAGAGATTTTGCCAGTTCCTCAGATGAATAAATCATTATTAGGCATTATTAACTATGGAGGTAAAGCTACTTGGGTTATAGATCTCGCCCACCTGATGGGTGGAACATGTTATTTACACACGCCTGAAGTTTCCACCGGAATGGGGATGTTATTTCGGGCACAAAATGAAACGGTAGCATTACTAATCGATCGTGTAGGGACGATCGAAACTCATGACGATCTGCAATGTTTACAGATCGGGGAATCAATGTTTACAGATCGAATCAGATTATTTTTGTCAGGTTATTTTATCGATGTGCAGCAACAATCGCGGGTAGTAGTGGATCTCCAGCAGGTGATTAAATCAGTTAATGGTTAGTTAAGCTCTGAAGATTGCTAAGAAATCTAGTAGTTAGGATGAGATGAAATGATAAATGTCAACTTGCAAATCAAAATCAGTAACTAAAATCATCACAAATGTTAAAAAATCTATTTAGTTCGGCAGACAATCGATCGGACAAAGCGGCAGAACCAATCAATCCGGTTATCCCATCACCAGAGCAGCAGATATCTAATCCCGAACGAAATTCAATGACAAATACTACCGCTAAACAGCAACTATTATCGATTCTCCAAGATACTCAAGCTAGATTAGATAATTCTAATAGTCCCAATCCAGAACCCCTACGTCAAAATCTGCGGAAGGCGCGTGAATTAGCTGGATTCCTGACAGTTCCAAGTCCAGCTACTCCACCTGCTCCGGCGGGGATCGATGCCGAAAAAGTTTATCAAGTTGCAGCTAGAATCAGACAAGCTGGCACCCCGATGGCGGCATTTAATCATGCAGTTGCCGATATCAAGACACTGCTAAATGCCGATCGAGTCTTAATTTATGAATTGACTGGAGCGACTACAGGTAAAGTTGTCGCTGAAGCGGTAACAACTGGATTCACCCCGACAATCAGCGAAGAAATTCCCCAAATTGGGTTTGGCTTCGAGCAACTGACAGACGATCGATCTCAACGTGCGATCTCCTTAATTAGTAGTCAAACTAGCCCTTATCAAAAACAAATTCTCGAACGATATCAAGTTCAGGCGACTGTAGCCATTCCGATCCTAATTAATGGTTATTCAGCAACTACCGATACCTATAGTTTAGGTCGTGTCTGGGGACTATTAGTAGTCCATCAATGCAGTCAATCGCGCCAATGGACAGAAGCTGAAACTGCTTGCCTATCACAACTATCCCTCGAACTCACCCTCGCGCTCCAACCCAATCAACCCCTACTACAATTATCCCAACGACGCGATCTTTTAGCCGCGATCGAGATGGAAGCCCAAGAGTTGATTCAAGGCACCTTGGAGGAGATCCGCCAGACACTTCAGGCCGATCGAGCGATGGTCGTCGCCTACAATGCAGATTGGAGTAATCAGGTAATTGCCGAATCTGTCGGTGCAAATTGGGCAAAAGCTGGTAACTCTCTGGATCTAGACTACTCGATTACCACTGAAAACTATAAACCCTACTACGTCGCCAACGATATCCAAACCAAAGGCTTCGCGCGCAGTCTACTCGAATCCTTCGAGCCATTGCAAGTCAAGGCTTATATCATCGTCCCTGTCGTCCAAAACAACCAATTAATCGGCATGTTGGGCGTATATCAAAACTCTAGTGCGCGGAATTGGCAAGAGTCCGAACTCAAAGCCATGCTCGACTATGCCAAAAGCTTGAGCTTCCCGCTCCAACAGACTGCTAGTCGTCGCCAGAGCCAGTTCCAGACTAAACTGATGGAAAACCGACTCCAGCGGGAACGGGGACTATCAAAACTCCAAGAACGCCTCAGAAATGCCAAAACCGATCGAACGGTATTTCAAGTTGCGACTCAAGATGGACGTAAACTACTCAATAGCGATCGGGTAGCGATTTATCGGTTCGAGCCAGATTGGAGTGGGAGATTTATCGCTGAGTCGGCTGCACCTGGTTGGATCGATTTGATCGAAACTACCCATATCGTCCAGGATACCTTCCTGCAACAGACTGAAGGCGGTCGTTATAAAGATGGTGAATGCTTCGCTGTCGATGACATCTACACCGTCGGACACCAAGCCTGTCACATCGAACTGCTCGAACAGTTTGAAGCTAGAGCCTATATGCTCGCCCCGATCTTTGGAGCCAATCGCAAATTGTGGGGACTAATTGCGGCTTACCAAAATTCCGGTGTCCGCAAATGGCAAGAAGACGATCTCGAAGCACTTCGCCAAATGGGATTGCAAGTCGGGATTGCGATGGAGCAAATCGACTATATCGAGCAATTGCAAAAAAAAGCCGAACAGGAGCAAACGATCAACCGGATTGCCGACAAAATTATCAAATCTTTAGCTGTCGATGATGTGTTTAGCAGTGTCGTGCAAGAAATCCGCCAAGTGTCTAAAACCGATCGATGTGTAGTTTATCAGTTTAACCCTGACTGGAGCGGTCAAGTCGTTGCCGAATCCGTCGGGAGTGGTTGGGTATCGCTCCTCATCGAGCAGCCAAAAGATGAAATCCTCTCAGGAGATCGAACCACAGACGCTCGCTGCGTCCTCCGCAAATGGGCGCAAACAGATAACACCGAGGAAGATACTTATCTCAAAAATAACAAGGGTGGTAAGTATGCCAAAGGTGAAAAATCCACAGCCATCGACGATATCTACACCCAAGACTTCCCCGATTGCTACGTGCAATCCCTCGAAAAATATCAAGCCAAGGCATATATCCTGGCACCGATCTTCATCGGCGATACCTTGTGGGGATTGTTGGGAGTTTATCAAAATGACGCTCCCCGCGCCTGGAACACCTCCGAACGCTATGTCATCGAACAAGTCGCCCTCCAAATCGGTACCGCACTCCAACTCTCATCCTACCTAGAGCAAGTCCGCACCCAGGAACAAGAACTGTCTCAGATTGTCGATCGAGAACGTGCTAACCGCCAAGAACTAGAGCAAGAGGCTCTCAAAGTCCTCAAAGCGATTAGCCCCTCCTTCGGTGGCGACCTCACCGTCCGTGCGCCCCTATCTGAAACCGAGATCGGCACGATCGCCGATGGTTACAATACCACGATTCAAAGCTTGCGAGAATTGGTGCGCCAAGTCCAAACAGCCGCAGTCAGCGTCAGTAGCACCTCCAGCGCAAACAACGTCCTCGTCAATAATCTCTCCAAGCAAGCCCAACAAGAACTCGAACAACTCGATCGAGCCTCGATCGAGGTAGACATCATGGCAGCCTCCAGCCAAGAAGTCGCCGACTTAGCCCAAAAAGTCGAACTAGTAGTCCAATCAGCCAACCGCACCGTCCAAACTGGCGATGCACTGATGGAAAACACCGTAGAAGAGATTCTCGAAATTCGATCGACTGTCTCCACTACCGCCAAAAAAATCAAACGTTTGGGTGAAACCTTCCAAAAGATTTCCAAAGTAGTCAACCTGATCGAAAACTTTGCAACGCAAACCAACCTGCTCGCGCTCAACGCTTCAATTGAAGCCACCCGCGCGGGACAATATGGTAAAGGCTTCGCCGTAGTAGCCGATGAAGTGCGCTCTCTGGCTTATCAGTCAGCGAATGCGACTACCGAAATCGAACGCTTAGTAGACGAAATTCGGATCGATACCAATGACGTTACCGAAGCAATGGAAATCGGCATCGCGCAAGTGGTAAAGGGGACAAATCTGGTGAATGAAACCAGACAGAGCTTGAGTGAGATTGTAGTTGCTACCAGTCAGATTAGCGAACTAGTCAAAGCAATCGGTCAATCGGCGGGTACCCAGAATAAACAATCTCGCAAACTGACAGAAGTGATGACAGATGTAGCGATGATTGCCAATCTTACCTCCGAGAGCGCGAATCAAATCTCCGAATCTTGCCAACAGTTACTCACCACTTCGCAAGTGTTAGAGACGAGTGTTAGTCGCTTTAGAGTTGATTAGGCTTTAGTCTTTAGGCTTTAGGCTTTAGGTTTTAGGAAGGCTTTAGGCTTTAGGGATGAGAATTTAGATTTATTTCTAATACTTAATACCTAAACCTCATCCCTCATCCCTAATACCTAACACCTAAAGCCAATACCTAAAGCCAATACCTAAAGCCTAATACCTAAAGCCTAATACCTAAAGCCTAATACCTAAAGCCTAATACCTAAAATGACCGACGATCTAGATTTTCAAGAGTCACTCGATCGATATTTTGAGATCGAAGCGGCGGAATTGCTCCAAACGATCGAGCAAACCCTATCCAGTCTGGTAGAAACCAAAACGCTCGAGCGCGTCCATACCCTGATGCGGGCGGCTCATACCATCAAAGGTGGTGCCGCCAATTGTGGGTTTAAAACGATCGAAACCATCGCCCATCACCTGGAAGATGTCTTTCAGGCTCTCTATCCCCCCGAACTAGAAATAGACCCCCAACTGGGTTTACTCTTGATGGAGGGCTACGATTGCTTGTATGACCCCTTGAGTGCCTTACTCGCTGGCGTTCCCTACGATGAAGCAGCCACCCTCGAACGGACAGCCGAACTATTTGCCAGACTTCAGGCTCATTTGGGCGACTTTTTTGGACGCGATACCCCACTACCTACCGCCGCCGAGCTAGGATTTGACGTGATCGGGTCGATTTTTACTGACAGTATCCCTCACGATCTCGAAGATCTAGCTGCGGCGATTGCCAGCCAAAATACCTCGCGAGTGCATGAGAGCCTCAATTCACTGGCGGAATTTTTATTAGAATTGGGTGGTTCTTATAGCCTCCCTGGAATTGCCGCAATTGCCAAGACTACTCTGGCTGCTCTGGAACGCCATCCAGCCAGCGTTTTAGAGCTAGCACCGATCGTCTTAACTAATTTTCAACAAGCCCAAATCGCGATCGTTGGTGGCGATCGTTCAGTTGGGGGTGAGGTATCATCAGAACTAACTGCTTGGACACAAGGCGATCTAGAATCGAGATCTACACAATCGATCGAATCAAATAATTCATCAGATTGGCTATCCTTAGTTACAGATGATTCAAATAGTGCCGAGCTAACAGACATTACTACTGGATCTTCATCGGAATGGCTCTCACTCGTCGATGATGATAATTCCACTGAAGCACTCACCGAGCCTACTAGTGCATCGGAATGGCTCTCACTCGTCGATGATAATTCCATCGAAAATAACTCGCTAGAAACAGTCATTACGAGCGATCCGATCGAACATCTCGATCCAGAGATTGTCGAAATTAATGACTTTGAGCAAGAAGCAACTAATCTGAGCACCGCTCTGACTCAGACAGAATATCTAGTTGAAGCGATCGAATCCCGCCCTAGCTCCGAATTATCACTCACCGCCAAATCTGGAGTCGATCGAATTTTCCAATCGATTTGGAGCGGACATCCAGCATCATCATCGCCTGAAGATCTCCATCAGCTTAACACTCACCCCACCACCGAACGCGAAGCTCAACCCGACGCACTCATCAGCGTTCGTGTTGCTACTATTCAACTCGAACGACTCAGCCACACCATCGGTGAATTGCTCATTGATGACAATCAACAATATCTTCGCGCCGAGCAATTGCTCAAACTCGCCCAAGCCACCGTCGAACAATATCGTCGCTGCGAACAAAAGCTCCGCCTAGTCAGCGATTGGGCTGACAAAAATACCTTACTCAACGAACGATCGATGGGTTCTACCCGTCGGAGTCAGCACAACAGTAAGAGAGCCAAAAAAGCAGCCAGTGAAATCCAATCTCAATTTGATAGCCTCGAATTGGATGTCTACAGTGACTTGAGCATCCTGCTCCAAAACCTCACCGACGACATCACCAAATTAGGCATCGATGTCAACAATTTGGCAGAAATGACCCAAAAATCGCGGACGACATTGAGCAAACGTCAGCAATTACTCGCAGAGGCTCAGTCAGAATTATTTGAAGCCAGAATGGTGGAGATTTCTGGAGTGCTCAATCGCTTTCCGCGTCTACTCCAACAGATGGTTGCTTCCCATCGCAAACCCGCACAACTCCAACTAATTGGTAGTACGGTGTCGATCGATAAAATCATCGCCGAAAAGCTCTACGATCCCCTCCTTCACCTCGTCCGAAACGCTTACGATCACGGCATCGAACCATCCGAAATTCGCGCTACCCAAGGCAAATCCGCCACAGGACAACTGACAATCAAAGTCTATCACCAAGGCAACCGTACCAAAATCGAAGTCAGCGATGACGGACAAGGATTGAACTGGACTAAAATTCGGCAACGCGCGATCGATCTCCACCTGCTCGCAGCCAGCAATGCGGCTGACGCTACCGAAGCCGAACTAGCCGAAATCATGTTTGCCCCAGGCTTCTCCACCGCTGAGAAAGTAAACGATCTTTCAGGTCGCGGCATCGGTTTAGATGTCGTCCGCGACCGTTTGAGTGCCTTGCAGGGGACGATCGATGTCCGCTCGATCTCAGGCATGGGGACAACATTTATCATGCAGTTCCCACTCAATCTCACTACCACCCGCTTGATGATTTGTGAATCCCAAGGATTTATCCACGCGCTGCGCTCCGAAGCCATCAGTCAGGTATTATTACCCTCACCAGATCGGATTCAATCCCAATCATTATTCGCCCAAGGTACATCCAACTTTCTCCGCTGGGGCGATGGCTCCGCTCAGAAATTAATCCCAATTTACCCCATCAATAGCCTACTAGAATACCACTGCTCGATCGCTGACGACGATCGCCGTGCGATAAACCTCTTCCCACCCAAATCAAAAAATAACACCAATGCCTTACTCCTACTAGATATCGATGACGAGCAAATCTGTCTCGAAGTTAGTCGCATCCTCGTCGAGCAAGAACTAGTAGTCAAATCTCTCGGTCAAACCTTTGGATTGCCCAACTACATCCAAGGCTATAGCGTCCTCGGCGACGGTAGCCTCACCTTAGCACTCGATCCAGTCGAATTATTAGCAAGAGTACGGACAAAAAGCTCCACCTCAGCACCTCACATCCCTGCTAACCTACCCGCACTACCACCGACAACCCAACCAGCCCTGGCTCCAGCCAACGATTCACCCCTTCCTGACGAAGTTGCCAATACCCTTAACGAGTTAAATAATCGCAACTCCGCCCAACCAGGTAGACAGCTTCAAGTCTTGGTAGTAGATGATTCCCTCGTCCAACGCCAAAGCCTAGTTCGCTCCCTCACCAAAGCCGGATGTCAAGTAATTCAAGCCAGTCACGGACGCGAAGGCATCCTCCGACTCCAAGAACACCCCCGCATCCGTCTAGTAGTCTGCGACATCGAAATGCCCCAAATGAACGGCTTCGAGTTCCTCAGCTATTGCCGTCAAGATCCCAAACTCAAAGCTATTCCGATCGTCATGCTCACCACTCGCGGCGGACAAAAGCACCGCGATCTCGCCATGACACTGGGAGCAAAAAACTACCTCACCAAACCCCAATCCGATCGCGACTTACTAGATCTCGTCGCTCAACTAGCCCAACCGAGTGGAGTTTAAGCTTTAGGCTTTAGGTTTTAGGTTTTAGGCTTTAGGTTTTAGGGGTTCGGACTGAGAGTTTTGATGTTGCGGAGATCTTTACCCCACCCCAGCCCTCCCCTTTATAAGGGGAGGGAGTAAGATCTCTGCTCTTTCCAAAGGGAAGAGCAGTTAAAGCCCCCTTTATAAGGGGGGGTTGGGGGGGTAAAGCAACCTAGCCGAAATCTAGCCAACTTGTCCATACACCGTCGCGAATCGCTGTCAACTGTCAACTGTCAACTGTCAACTGTTTACCGCTCCGCCCAGCACAAGCACTTACCCAACCGAACCCTATGCTCACCCCATCCCCTCTCCCCCAACGCCTATCCAGCCTCAACGACAACCCCAACACCATCCGCACGATCGTCTTTAGCCTCGCAGACATCGAACACACTTCAATGGCTAAATACCTATTTGCCCTCCCCGTCGAAGCAGTCGAAAAAGCGATCGTTTATCCAACCGCTCGAGCTATCCTCAAAGACGGCATCGGCATGATGAATTTCGGCGAACAAACCCTAACAATTGTAGATTTGCGCCAAAAATTTACGAGTATTAAATCCGATCGCGACTCCTCCAAATTTCTGATCTTATTTCACACCCAATCGGGCGAATTTTGCGGTCTTCCCATCAAAGATGCACCAGTCCTCATCGATATCGCTCCAGATACGATTCGATCGATCCCCCTTGCCTATCGCGAAGTCAATCAGCTCAGTTTTGTCAGCCACATGGCGATCGTCCCTACAGCACAAGGACGAGAACCGATGCAAATTCTCCTCCTCGGTTTCGATCGATCTCAGCCACAATTGAGCGGGGCGATCTCTAGTCATCTCAATTAACCCAAGTTGCTACTTACAATCGAAGCGGTTTCAACCGCTCCTCATGGCGCAAAGTCCGCCGACACGGACTAAATCTCATAGTCCGCGTAAGCGAACTTCGCATCACAATCGTAGGCTGTCGGAGATTAAGGATAATACAGCACTTTCACCTGTTATGAGGTATGCTCCAACGGCTGAAAGTCTTGCTGTAAGCTGACTAAATTTTTAAAAAGTGTACCTCTTGATAGCCGGAAGTGCTGTATCGATCGGAGGCAACCCTTCACCAATCGGTTGCCAGCCCATCTACTAGCTCAAATCAACTCTCCTCAAAAGCCTTCTTCACCTCTGCGGCAACTTCCGCAGCCTCCTCATCATCAATATCTAGTACCACTTGCAGTTCCTTGAGAAACACCTGCGCTCCCGCGTTAATCTCGCCCGTCTGTAAATCCATCTTTGCCAAAATTGCCGCAGCATAAGCATCAGGCACTAGATCGTCAGGAATCGCTTCATCTGCGGCATTAAACAATGCCCCCAGCCCCACATCTGCAACAATTGCGGTCAATCGATCGACCATTGACAATAGATCCTCATCAGAATATTCTGCATACAAATCAAAATCTGGCAAAATCTCCAGAAATAAATCTGGGGCGACCAATTCCTGCGGATTATCTGCCAAAGCAGCAATCAGCACGATCGATGCCAAGCCTTCAGCTTCATTTAATGGCTCTTCGGAATATTCTTCAGTGTTGAAGATACTATCGTATTTTGGCATGTTCATACTTTATTCGATCGACTACCTCACGCCTAGTAATACCAGATACCAAGAGTAAATGGAAGGGATAGTGATGTTATGTAACAAAATTAGGGGGTAGAGGGTAGAGGGTAGGGAGTAGGGAAGAGAGAGTAGAAAGTAGGGATTACAAGGGTATAGGACGCAAGCGTCCGCCGCACAATTTTCCCCTCCACCCTCCACCCTCTACCCTCTACCCTCTCTCCCCCCCTTGCTCATACTTCCACCAAATGGGATGATGAGTAGCAATTGTTAAGATCGATGCAGATCTATTTGCAAATTTTAGTTGCAGCGTTACAACAGTATTCCTATGGGGTATCTATTTTACTCAAATTGAGTACCGCGTCAGCTTAAAAATTGGCACCTAGATCCTCCGTCTGCACTCGTGCCATGCTTTTAACATCTCTTTCACTAGTTATATAGTTCGATCGATATATATTATGCCTGTAACTGCTCAATCATTGGACCAACTTGCTATTAATTCAATTCGGTTTCTCGCTGTCGATGCGATCGAAAAAGCCAAATCTGGACATCCAGGTTTACCAATGGGTGCGGCTCCGATGGCTTATGTCCTGTGGCAAAAGTTTATGCGGTACAATCCCAAGAACCCCCAATGGTTCAACCGCGATCGGTTTGTATTATCTGCCGGACATGGTTCGATGCTCCAGTATGCACTCTTACACCTGACTGGCTACGATAGCGTCAGTATTGAAGATATCAAAAATTTCCGCCAGTGGGGTTCGAGTACTCCTGGACACCCCGAAAACTTTGAGACAGCCGGAATTGAAGTAACTACTGGCCCCCTCGGTCAAGGGATGGCTAATGGTGTCGGTTTGGCTCTAGCTGAAGCCCATTTAGCTGCTAAATTTAACAAGCCCGATGCGACGATCGTCGATCATTACACCTACGTCATCGTCGGCGATGGTTGTAATATGGAGGGGATCTCTGGTGAAGCCGCTTCGATCGCAGGTCACTGGGGACTGGGCAAACTAATCGTCTTGTATGATGACAACCACATCTCGATCGATGGTTCGACCGATGTTGCCTTTACTGAAGATGTATCCAAACGGTTTGAAGCTTACGGCTGGCACACCATCCACGTCGAAGATGGTAACACTGACTTAGCCGCGATCGGTGCAGCATTAGAAGCAGCCAAAAAAGTCACTGACAAACCCACGATGATCAAGGTCACAACCATCATCGGTTATGGCTCCCCCAACAAATCTAACACCGCTGGTATCCACGGTGCCGCTCTCGGTGAAGCCGAAATCAAACTCACCCGCGAATATCTCGGCTGGGAATACGCCCCCTTTGAATTACCCGCCGATGCCGTCGCTCACATGCGCGAAGCGATCGATCGCGGTGCCAAAGCTGAAGGTGAATGGGAAGCAACCCTGGCTAGCTACAAGTCCAAATATCCCACAGAAGCTGCCGAATTTGAAAGTTTGACCTCGCGCAAGCTGCCCGACGGGTGGGATAGCGTCTTGCCGACTTATACCCCCGAAGACAAGGCTCTAGCTAGCCGCAAACACTCCGAAAATTGCCTCAATAAACTGGCGACAGTTTTACCAGGATTGATCGGCGGTTCGGCTGATTTGACTCACTCCAACCTCACCGAAATTAAAGAATCGGGCGACTTCCAAAAAGGTGCGTACGAAAACCGCAACGTCCACTTCGGCGTGCGCGAACATGCGATGGGTGCCATCTGTAACGGCATCGCCCTCCACAATTCCGGTTTGATTCCTTACGGTGCCACCTTCCTGATCTTCAGCGACTACATGCGCGCACCGATTCGCCTCTCCGCACTATCCAAAGCGGGTGCAATCTGGGTGATGACTCACGATTCCGTCGGACAGGGTGAAGATGGCCCCACGCACCAACCGATCGAAACGATCGCATCCCTCCGTGCTATCCCCAACCTCACCGTCATCCGTCCCGCCGATGGTAACGAAACATCCGGCGCATACAAAGTCGCGATCGAAAAAGCCAGCCAAACCAATCCGACTCTGCTGGCATTATCCCGTCAAAATCTACCCAACTTGGCAGGTACTTCGATCTCAGGTGTCGCTAAAGGTGCCTACACGATCGTTGAATCGCAAGGTACTCCAGACATCATCCTGATCGGTACTGGCTCCGAAGTCAGCCTCTGTGTAACTGCTGCCGAAAAGCTCACCGCCGAAGGCAAAAAAGTCCGCGTCGTCTCCATGCCTTCATGGGAACTATTCGACGAACAAGACGCAGCTTATCAAGAGTCCGTCTTACCCAAATCCGTCACCAAACGGGTAGCAGTAGAAGCAGCTTGCAGCCAAGGCTGGCACCGCTTCACCGGATTTGATGGCGGTTTAGTCACAATCGATCGCTTTGGTGCCTCGGCTCCTGGTGGCGTTGTGATGGAGAAATTTGGTTTCACTGTCGATAACGTCGTTGCTACTGCGAAGAAAGTCTTAGGTTAATCGATTCTAAATTAGCTTAATGTCTAGGGTGGGCAATTGCTCGCCCTTTTTTAGTTTCGATAAATATCTAGTTATAATGAGCTTACAGTTCGAGTGGGATGAGCAAAAAGCAGATCTTAATGCAATTAAGCATGGAGTCAGTTTTGAAGAAGCTAAAACAGTTTTTGCAGATCTTGGCTCAATCACGATCGCTGACTTAGAACACTCGATCGACGAAGATCGCTATATCGATCTCGGGATATCCGCTTGTGGTCGATTGCTGGTTGTTGTTTACAACACCGAACGCGGTAATTCCATCCGCATCATTAGTTCTCGCTGTGCTAATAATCGAGAGATAAGAAGTTATGAAAAATGCTAATCATACTCATTCCAATCTTGATGAAGACGATTTGCTCCCAGAGTATGATTTTAGTAAAGGAGTGCGGGGAAAACATCATCAAGCATATCGACAAGGGCATTCTGTTACTATCACCCATCAAGATGGCACCACTACCACCCAAGAGTTCCCATCATCAAGGACGCTCGCTAACTTAACAGCCGAAAATTCTATTGTTTTACCTCAAAGTATTATCGACGAGATTGAGCCTAATCAATATTTTGATGTGAAGGTTGAAGATGGAAAAATCATCCTCACTCCAGTAAATGTTTATAATACTTAGGAAAATTAAAGTTATAGTTCATGAAGCTGAAGAAGGTGGCTATTGGGCAGAAGTACCCGCAATTCCAGGCTGTGCGACGAAAGGGGATACGTAGGATGAGTTGTTAGCTAATTTATATGAAGCGTTCGAAGGTTGTTTGTCGATCAAAAATCAATTAATAGATATGTGCAAGAAGCTGGCAAAAATAATTTTGGCATCTAAATAGACCCTGGTTATACGTCCGGTAAATTGTGGTAAGCTAAGATATTTGATTTCATCAAAGATACTATGACAGAACCAATATTCCTCTCTCCATACAGAGATGTTGAAATGGACAAGGCTTCAATAAGTGCTAGAAAATCTTTCAAGATTCTTTGGCGTGAGTTGTCTTGGGAAATACGAAGAGTTATTCCTGGGATCGATCTGAGTGCAGTGAAAAAAGCCTTTCCCACAAATCAGAATCAAAAAAGCAATTTTTCAGTCGAATACATGTGGGTTGGTGACATTACATTTGATGGTCAACTAATTACTGGACAACTACTCAATCAGCCAAATGACATAGAAAATTTAAATCAGGGTGAAACTGTAAAATTTCACTATGAGGAAATATTGGATTGGATGTATATAAGTGGTGAAGTGTACGGGGCTTTCACAGTCAATGTTTTGAGAAGCCGAATGACAAAAACTGAATTAAGGGAACATGATGATGCTTGGGGGATAGATTATGGCGATCCTAAAAAAGTACAGGTACAGATTGAGCCAATGCTTTCGTTTAACAAGTTTTTAGTCACTCCGTCAATTGAATTGCCAGAACATCAAATGAGCCAGAATATGGCAAAAAAATCTGAAGAGGGAATTAAGGAAATGGGGGGGCAAATTAATGACCCTTTTATTTTTGGGATGACAATGCTCCAGTTTGAGTCATTGGCGGGTAATCTTGCTCAGGTAAAACTACTAATAAAGTATGGTGCAGACAAAAAAATTAAAAATATGAATGGTCAAACTGCACAAGATTTAGCTGAAATGTTTAATTGGTCGAAAATATCGGCTGTTCTTAAATGATGCCTCAAATTCCGAATTTCGCTCTATGGACTAGAGTAAAGTAAAGCCCAACAATCCCAAAGATCGATTGGGTAGATGTTGGATTTCACAACAGCTATAGGCTCGAAATACAAAATGATGGTATCGATCGAACCGAATACCCACTTCATGAGGAATCGCTAAACTCAATTGTCCGCAGACTGGAATTCGTAAGGCGCGAGCTGCAACTCCTATTTGAGGTGTAGGGTAATCGTCCGCTGCGACGATCGATCGAAAGACACACTAAAAAACTCATCTAAATATTACTGCCGAGCGCGATCGAATTCCCCTCCTCAAAACACTAGTCAGGAACAAGGTGGGAAATCCCCACCTGTTTTTATTTAGAGATAGGGTTTTTGATAAAGAAAGGTGGATGACGACTTTGTGCTCTCGGCTACGGTAACACGTGCCAACTTGCGATCGATAGCCTTGTTTGACTCCACCCCCAACCGCCATCAATAAGGAAAAAACCCACATGAACACCACAACCACAGAACACGATCGACTGCGATGGATTACTGTAGACAAAGATCTACCGACGATCGATCGCGGTGACGATATTATCAATGGTTTGAGGTCAACCCCTAAAACTTTACCACCTCGCTATTTTTATGACGATCGCGGTTCCGAATTATTCGAGCAGATCACCGACTTACCAGAATATTATCCCACCCGCACCGAGCAAGCGATCCTCGATACCTACGTCTCAGAAATTATCGAATTCACTGGAGCTTGCGAAATCGTCGAACTCGGTAGTGGTAGCTCCCGCAAAACTCATACTCTACTGACAGCCTACTCGCAACTCGATAACCCTCTTCATTATTACCCGATCGATGTCAGCGCGGGCATCCTCCGCACCACTGCACTAGAATTACTCGCAACTTACCCCCAGCTCAACGTCTGCGGTGTCGCAGGTACTTACGAACGCGCCCTCGCCAAACTCCCCCCGCGCATGGTGGAAAATCGGATGTTGATGTTCCTGGGCAGTACGATGGGAAATATGGACGATCGATCGTGCGATCTGTTCCTCACTCAAGTCCAGCAAGCTCTCCAACCTGGTGAATTCTTCTTATTAGGGGTAGACCTCCAAAAACCGATCGATGTCCTCGAAGCCGCTTATAACGATGCCCAAGGCGTTACGGCTGCTTTTAATCTCAATATGTTGCAGCATCTGAACGATCGCTTTGAGGGTAACTTTAATCTCGATAATTTCGCACATTACGCCTTCTTTAATCCCGTCGCTAGTCAGATCGAAATGCACCTCAAAAGTCTGACAGCCCAAACAGTCAAGCTCAAAGCTCTGGACTTAGAAATCTCACTCCAATCGGGCGAAACTATTCACACCGAAATCTCGCGGAAGTTTCATCTCTCCACCTTGAGTGATACTCTCACCACTCACGCACTGCAACCGCTCAAAATCTGGACAGATCCTCAATCTTGGTTTGGATTGATTCTCTGTCAACGGCAATGTTTACTCTCTGGTGATTGTCCTTAGAAGATCGGTCGATCTTATTGCTTGAAACATAAATGGTGGGCGGTGCCCACCCGACAATTCTAGTAGATAACAGTTGGATTGCCGGATTTATGACACCATTGCTATAATTGTACAATCACTAGTACAAATTACGAGATGAAAGTTGTATCCTTCAGTGAGGCAAGGAATAGCCTCAAGACAGTTCTCGATCGAGTGGTAGCGGATGCCGATTATACGATCGTGACTAGACGAGATGCAGATGATGTCATAGTCATGTCGTTAGAATCTTTCAATAGTCTCATGGAGACGGTTCATTTATTGAATTCTCCAGCTAATGCCGCTCATTTAGAACGATCGATCGCCCAATTTAGAGCAGGAAAAGCGATCTAACGAGACTTAGTTGATGACTAGGAAACTGGCTTGGACGGAGGAGGCTTGGGATGACTACAGCTACACACTACATTTTTTTACTCTTTCAACCACTCAATCACCTCTCGTGCATTCGTATCTGGTGGAAAAACTGGATAAAAAACTTTCACTATTTTTCCGCCATCTGCAACGAGGGTAAGTCGCCTTATTAGTCGCTTGCCCTCCACCTCAAATATTGGTAATCGCAATAAGGTTGTAAACGCAAGATTTACATCGCTGAGAAGCTCAAATGGCAAATGAAGTCGTTTAACTACTTCCTGTTGGTACAAGGAGTCTTGTGTACTAATTCCATATACATGAACTCCAAGGTCTTGAAATTCGGTATTAAAATCTCGAAAAGCGCAAGATTGAAGAGTACAACCCGCCGCACCAGGGATCTGCTCCCATCCATCAGGTATTGGGACGTTAGGTTGCTTCGTCATTGGATAGCAGTAAATAACGACCTTTTCCTGAATTGCTGACAAGTTCACCCGCTCACCACTAGTTGAATCGAGCAGCACTTGAGGTAATTTCTCACCTAAAAGATGATTACATCCGCCGTCATCCTCTGGAATCGGTAATTTTGATAGATCGGGTGCATATTCCATTTTCAATTTCAACTAAACTCACCCTTTCCAGATTTTCTCCAAAATATCCGAAGCCCGAAACATAGATGGTGGATTGGACAGGTTCCCCGCCCATCAGCAGTGCCTACCCTACTTCCTTGCCAACCGCCTGTCCAATATATCCTTTCCTCAATTGCTCAGAAATCGACGTAGTTCGCTAATTGCTGCTCCAGTACCTTTTTCTTTGGCAATCACAAAACAATCAGCGATCGTTTGTTGAAGTAAAACACCTGGAAAATAACGACTAGTTTCGCTAACTTCATATTTGTCAGTAACTAATTGGTAGATCGTTAATTGGTACTCCTTAAATATCCACACTTCTGGTACATTGAAAGGTAAAAAATCTAACTCTGACGTAAAACTAGTTACATCGATTTCAATAGCTAAATCTGGTGGCAAATCTACTTTCCAGTCGATCCGATCTTTGCCTACGACTGCTTGCCAGTTATCGATATAAAAACAATAATCTGGCTCAATACCACCCACTTCCGGTAACTCCATCGTAATCGGTGTAAATGCCTCATAATTACGATCTTCATCATCTAGCAGAGCCTTAACAATATCTGCGATGATATTAGCTTCCCGTCCGTGTCTGGGTAATGGACTCATCAATAAAATTTCTCCATGACGATATCGCAGGCGGGGAATTGAGCCATCACCCCGATTATCGCGTAGTTGACAAAAATCTTGCCACGAACCAGGAGTCCAAAGTACCGAGCCAGGTGGAATTGAAATGCGATCTGCCGAAACAACTGCGTACACGATCGAAACTCCTGAGGATAAGATGAGCTAATTATAATAATCCTGAATCTAAATTAATCCGGCGATCGATTATTCATCTATCCCCACAAACTTATTTATATCGATCGAATATCGAGTAAGAACTGTAGGGTGGGCACTGCTGCTGGTTGGGGCACCCGACCAGTCCACCATCTAGATTTCAGCTATTTATAATATTATTTAGAAATCCACCATGCACGATTCACTATTCACCAAACCTACCCTTTCCAGATTTTCTCCAAGATATCCGAAGGTGGAATATCGGCAATCTTACCAGTTCGAGATTTAACTGCGATCGCGCGACCATTTTTAGGTAATAATTTATCTGGATCGGTGGGGCCAAATAACGCGATCGTGTATGTACCAACCGCCACAGCGAGGTGCATCGGGCCGCTATCGGTACAGAGCATTAGATTGGCACCTGCGATCGTGGCTGCGAGTTTGCCGACATCGGTGGGGCTAATTACTTTGAGATTGGGACAGGCAGCCAGCATTGACTCGATAAACTCGCCATCCTCGGGGCCTTTGACGATCGCGACGGGGATATTCGGTTGCCGAGTTTGGAGATCTTTGACGATCTGTTGCCACTGCTTGACTGGATAAATTTTGTCAAAGCCGAGGGTTTCTGAAGATTTGCTCGAACCCCCATGAATCAGCACATAACCACTCTCTTTGATGCCCAGCCGCTGCTGTTCGGCTTCAGACCACTCGATATCCGCTTTTGGGACATTTATCGCCAAAGCAGGACAAGGATCGGTTACACCCAATCCTCTGACCAAATCGTGAAACATGTCCGCCGCATATTGATTTAGATTCAACATGACGGGATTGGACAAAAATAAATTACTAATACCCGCTGTAAACCCAATCCTGACGGGAATACCAGTCAACCACAGGAGTAAACCTACTCCAAATCTGCGCCCCAAGGACATCGCGACATCATACTCGCGATCGCGAATAATCCCCAAGAGATTACCCCAATCAGCGGGGCCATTGGTATCTTTGAAATCGAAGGGAATAACTTTGTGAACAGATTTGGAAACGCGATATGCCGCAGTCGAGCGAGGTTCGACGATGACATCTATTTCTGCGTCTGGGTAACGTCCTTTGAGATTATCGATCGTGGGGAAGAAGAGGATTTGATCGCCAATTCCACCAGGGACAAGAGCCAGGATTCGCATTTGTACTCAAGTTACTGCTGTATTTACAACTGATTTTAGCAGGAATAGGGTGTGGTTGTTGAAGTGGATCTTAAATCGTCACTTGCGAGTAGCTAATATTTTTGCACTTATTTAGAAGCGATCGGCATTCGCCAGCCTGTACCAAAAGCTCGATCGGTTATTTTCAATCCTGGTGGAGCTTGACGGCGTTTAAATTCGGCAAGTTTGACGAGTTTAGTTATTCGTTCCACTACCTGTGGAGCGTAGCCGCGCTCGACTATTTGTTCGATCGACTGATGATTGCAGACGATCGCTTCTAAGATCGCATCTAATATTTCATAAGGTGGTAATGAATCTTGGTCTATTTGTCCAGGTTTTAGTTCGGCACTCGGAGGCTTTGTAATGATATTACTCGGAATAATTTCTCGATCGCGATTCAACCATTTACAGATCGAAAATACCCGCATTTTGGGAACATCGGCAATGACTGCTAAACCACCATTCATATCCCCGTATAGGGTGCAATAGCCTACAGCCATCTCTGATTTATTGCCAGTTGAGAGCAGTAGATAACCAAACTTATTTGACATGGACATTAATAATGTCCCCCGAATCCGCGACTGGATATTCTCTTCAGCTAGTCCAAATTCTGTATCTTTAAATTGGGACTCCAGACTGCGATCGAATCCCTGCATTAAGTCGCCAATCGGGATAGTTTCAGTTTTAATCCCTAGATTAGCGGCTAGAGAGATCGCATCAGTAACTGAGTGCTCCGAACTATATGTCGAAGGCATCAGGATACCCAAAACGTTTTCGGCTCCAATCGCTTCAGCCGCAATTGCTGCGACTAATGCAGAGTCTATTCCCCCACTCAATCCTAAGATTACTTTTTGAAAACCACATTTGTGAATATAGTCGCAAACTCCCAATCTTAATGCTTGCCAAATTTCAGCATCAGTAGAATCGAATTGAGGTTGAATTTTTCCTGGCTTTAAATCCTTGCTCGATTCATCAAGCTCGACGATTAGTAAGTCTCGATCGAATGATGTACCGCGACAAATTAGCTCACCAGATCGATCGAATCCCAAGCTACAGCCATCAAAAATCAGATCGTCATTAGCTCCAACTTGATTAACATACAAAACTGGGCATTTATATTTAGTAGCTGCATGTTTTAACATCGCCGCTCGAACTTGTTGTTTTCCCACGCTAAATGGTGATGCTGAGAGATTAATTGACAAATCTATCTGATGTTCGGCTAATTCAGCGATCGGGTTAATTAGATAACTACGTTTGCCCCAGAAGTCTTCATCATTCCATAGATCCTCACAAATCGTCAGCCCAATTTTTATCCCCTCGATAGTGAAGTGATTAGCCTCGCTACCAGGTGCAAAATAACGATTTTCATCAAATACATCATAGGTAGGCAACAGTCGCTTATGGAAGGTACTTTGTACCTTTCCAGCAGCTAATAAAGCCATACTATTAAATAGCGGTTTACCGCCTGTTACCGATCGATTGTGATTGGGAGTAGCTAGTCCGATTAGAACAGATAAATCTGGAGGTAAATCCTGTGCTAGTTGTTGTAGCTCTTGCTCCATCTCATCAATAAAGTGAGCATTGAGTAATAAGTCTCTGGGTGGATACCCGCACAACGAAAGTTCTGGTGTGAGTAACAGGGTTACTCCTTGGGGCGCAACTTGCTGGGCGGTTTTTAAAATCTGTTGAGCGTTGCCTTTTAAGTCGCCGATCGTAGGGTTGAGTTGAGCTAGGGCTATTTTCATTTTACGCATTCGCAGGGTGAGGGGAGAACGCCGAGAGGTTGATATTTTTAGTGGAGGATGGATTGATACTTTAGATAATGTTTATACCAATTTAATTTATAACTTACTATTCATGCAATTAATCAATGGTATAATTACATTATACAAACAATAGTGGTTTGTCTTTTAGGGGAGCAAATGCAACTGGATCGAAGCGATATAGAGTAGCTGGGCGACCACTACCACGAGAGGATTTTATACCTGTTTCTTGGAGAAACTTTAGTTTGATTAGGCGATTACGAAAATTGGAATAATCGGAAAATGTTTCGCCGAGGACTGTGGTGTATAATTGATAAATATCACTGAGTGTAAATAGTTCTGGTAGTATGTCAAAGGCGATCGGACTATATTCTAATTTGTTTCTTAATCGTTGATGTCCATATTCGATAATTTGTCGATGATCGAAGGCAAGATCGGGTAATTTATCGATCGGATACCATGCAATTCCACCGACACCAGTGGCGATCAATTCTGCGGCTTCATATCTAACTAAAGCAAAGTAACTGACAGATAGATATCTAACATCATAACTATCGGCTGCTTCGCGCGGATCGCGTCCTGGCCCACCAAAGGTATATAGTTGTTCTAAGTATAAGTTATCTACCTGAATTTTCTCTGATAAGATCCGATCGGCAGCAGTTTCTAATGCTTCTCCATTTCTAACTAGGGTACCAGGCAAACACCAATATCCCAAGTAGGGTTCATCCTGTCGCATCACTAATAAAACTAGTAATCGATTTTGCTGGGTATCGATCGAGAAGATAGCATTATCTACGCCTACTTTAAAGTCAGCAAGAATCTGTTTATTTAAGTTTCGCTCTATCACGGGAGTCATCAATTATAGAATAGAGATTATGTTGTTGAATATATGTGGCGACGCTTGGAGCTACGCCCTGAATCGAGTGACTATTACGAATTACTGTAGATGAAATAATTGGCGTGGATAATGGGGCAATCTCGATTTGTGCTCCTAGATCTGTTAATATTTGTAAGTCAGTCGATTCTATTTTATTACCAGTACGGGGAACGATTAATAATTTAACTTGAGATAATAGTTCCTGCACGCGATACCACTTGGACATTTGAGTCACTAAATCTGCACCAATTGTGAGAATAAATTCACTATCTCTCCAGATTTCCTGGGCAGTAGTCAAGGTTTCTAAGGTACGCTTATTACTCAAATTGCGGTAAACTTTTACATGTCGATTACTTCCTGCTGGTTCAATTTCCTCAATTAATAATTCTAGCATTTGCGATCGCTGTTCTAGAGATGCACCATGTGCTTTAAATGGGTTGTCTGCTGCCCATACTGCTACACGATCGAATTGTTGCGATGCCAACCAGCGGATAATATCCCGATGAGCGACAGTTGGCGGATCGGCACTAGTTCCAAACAGAGCAATTTTCATGGAGTTAGGATAGAAAATAGAGTATTATCGGATGTACAATTGCGGAGCGTAACGCACTATTAAAGCGATCGAACCCTAGCAGTTCTCATCCATAATTTAGGATAACTATCGGCGGTATGAGTTATGCTTCTAGCAATCTCGATGATTGGCTAGCTTTTAAGCTTTGAGTTAATTGCTCTAGGGCTAGAGAAATATTCACTGGCGTAGACTTATCATAATTAATATCTCGAAGAGCGGTAGGTAAGCTAGCTACACTGAGATCGGTACGATGTCTGATGGTAGCTAAACAATCATCTGCTTGGATGCGAGTACCTTGATTTATCACTAGCTCCAATAGCCCTACACCTTCAGTAGCTAAACCTAAAATATCTCCAGTAAATTGTCCATCTTTAAATTGCCGAAAGATCTGTTTTTTACCAGGATACGTCATTTTATCAGTCGATCGCTTCATGGTTGGGATATTATCGATTTCGACTAATTTATATACTCCATTGACTGGGCTACCAGTAACTAACTTAGTTCCTAAGCCATAGCCATTAATCGGTGCTTTTGCCGCACGTAATTTGGCAATCTCCCACTCATCCAAATCCCCACTGGCAAAGATATCCACATTTGGTAAAATCGATCGCACTTGCTGGGATAAACTAATCAAATCTCCTGAGTCTAGTCGAATCCCTGACAACTCCATTTCTCCCGCCGCCACCTGTTTGGCTAATTCTGTGGCTGCGGCGATGGGATCGTAAGTATCAATCAGCAACGGTGCGCCTGGAAAATAACGGTGAAAAGCTTTGAATGCGGCTTGCTCGCTACCTTCCTTGGCATCTATCGCCATCACTAAGGCATGTGCCATCGTACCACTGGGTTGATAACCTAATTTTAAGGCGGCTAAAACGTTGGAAGTAGTATCTAAGCCCCCAGCAATCGCCGCACGAGCTGCCCAGATCGAAGCTTGAGGGCTAAAAGCGCGACGGGTACCAAATTCGAGTAAGGTGGCTTCAAACCCTGCCACATCGCGCAATCTGGCGGCTCTAGTGGCGATCAGGGTTTGATAGTTGATGGTATTGAGCAGGTAAGTTTCGACGAGCTGGGCTTGCCATAGAGGTGCTTCAATCCGCAAGATTGGCTCATTGGCAAAGATCGCGGTTCCTTCTGGTACCGCCCACACATCACCTGTAAATCGAGCGGTGGCGAGTAACTCCCAAAACCTGTCGGGGGCGTTTTTAAAAATACCTGTAGCTTGAAGTGCCTCAATTTGAGCGGAACTAAACTGAAGTCGTTCGAGATACTCTAAGGCTTGAGCTAGCCCCATTGCAATCAGATATCCAAAACCTTTTGGTAGTTTTCTCACAAATAGCTCGAAACTAGCCGCCGATCGATCGAGTGATTCGCCCACATAACAAGCTGACATCGTGAGTTGATACAGGTCGGTTAATAAGCTATAGTCTCCATCTGATATAGATAATATCGATTGTTGCCGTGGTTGCTCGGTTGCGGCGATCGCAATGGTTGGATTCATCATTTCCTCAAAATAACTTCCTTTTATTATGGTAATAAATACCATAATTTGTCAATAATTTCGTCGAAACCACCCGCTGCGGGGAAGAGTCGGGTAGTCCGCTCCATCTTCTTTGTTTGGCGATCGAGATTAGCCCTGGCGGAGTTTGGGTACCCTGGGGCATCCGCCGGAACCTATCCCCAGGTTGTAGCAGTAGTTAGATCCGTTCATTAAAGCGAACCATTTTTGTAAAAAGGGTATTAGAAGTGACATTCAGGGGTAATATGATAAGAATAAGCATCAAGTATTGTTGTGACTGCCAACGATGCTGTTACTAACTTCGCAAATTATTATTTAGTACTTATCTGTTAGTCTAAAGCTGTTATTCGATCCAAGTCGGGTCGCTCGATCGGCAACCTGTCTGGCAATATGTAGTAGATCGCCACAAAATCTGCACGAGCGATCGCTGCTATCTGCCAAGCATAACTAGCCAACACGTTCGGATATTTTACTGTTGCTAAAATTGTGAAAAAGAGTACCTTTTGAAAGGATGGTGTAAGTCAGCAGCACTACAAAAATAATAAATGAATATGTCCTTGGGTGGAGGTAAATTAAACTATATGGAATTTTCGATTGCCACGCTGCTATCGCATGTGAGTTCTGAGAAGTTAGTTGCCTCAAAGTTACTAGAAAAGAAGTTAGGTTGCGAAACCCCATCGAGTGTCGAGCAGTTAGAGCTGGCTCTAGAATTACTCGAAAAAATTGGGATTCTGGCAAAGGAGAAAGGGAAATATCGCCGCGAACAGACGGAGGATATTGTCGAAGCAAAGTTACGCTGTTCGAGTAAGGGTTTCTGCTTTGCGATTCAGGATAACGAGAGTGCAGATGATATTTATATCCGTGAAAGTCATCTCAGCAACGCCTGGAATGGCGATCGCGTGTTGATTGAGACGATCAAAGAGGGGACTCGGCGGCGGAGTCCTGAAGGGGCTGTCAAGCTGATTTTAGAGCGAGCTAATCCTTCGGTTTTAGCACGGGTAAAACGGCTAGAGACGGGTGAATATCGGGCGACACCTTTGGACGATCGGCTATTATTTGAGCTGGAGGTGATGGCAAATGGCATCACGGCTACCGGATCTGAGCCAATCGTCCTCGATGAAATTCTCGATCATCTCGTGCATGTGGATGTACTCCGTCACGCGATCGGGCAAGATTTACCGATCGGTAAAGTGGCTAGAGTATTGGGGACTACGGCTGAGTCGGCGGCGGATATTGACATCGTGACTTGCAAACACGATCTGCATCAGACATTCGCGCCAGCAGTAACAGCAGCAGCGGCGAAAATTGCCAAAGGATTGAAAGATCCGATCGCTGGAAAACGTGTGAACCTAACGCAACTACCGACAATTGCCGTCAGCGAACATTCCCAACCAATCGATAGCGCACTGACGATCGAACATTTAGATGGTGAGATCTGGCGATTGGGTGTCCACATTGCGGATATTGCCAGTTATATTGCTGCTGATGACAGACTCGATCGCGAAGCTAGGAAACGCGGTACATCGGTATATTTGGGCGAAAATACCATCCCCTTATTACCTACAGCCGTTCATGAGACTTGTGGTTTTGTGCCAGGTGCCCAACGATTGGCGATTTCAGTCATGCTCTCCCTCAACGAGCGCGGTGAGTTGATCGAGTTTAATATCCAACCGAGTCGGATTCAGTTAGATTGGTTGCTCAACCCGACGCAAATTAACACCGTATTGGCAGGTGAAACCGCCGAGATCGACCCACAGGCGATCGAAATCATTAAACCGATTTGGGAGACGATTGCGCCTGCTTTCCGAGCGCAGCGGCGGTCTAGAGGCGGTCTGGAAGTCGATCTGATCCAGAAGCAAGCACCATTCGCGGATGAAGGGAGATTGGGTGTCATCTTTTTAGACGATCCACAATCACTACTTACTGATGTCATGGTAATGGCAAATTATGCAATCGCCGTGCATCTCCAGGCTTTACAAGTGCCAGGGATTTATGCAGTTCAACACAATCCCGAACTAGTAGAAGTCAACGATACCATCAAGCTAGCAATTAATTTAGGATTGAATTTTGAGGGAGAAGTCGTCGAGACAGAAATCAGTGTCGCCGACTTACAACGTCTGAGTCTCCAATTCGCTGCGTCACCAGTTCCGCAGGTACTAAACTACCTGTTCAAATCTTTACTGAAAACTACGGTATACAGTACCACACCTGGCACTCACTTTGGACTAGCGATCGAGAATGGCTATACACATGCAGTCTCACCACTGCACCGCTATCCCGATATTTTAGTCCAACGAGTACTGCATGAAGTATTTGAAAATGGACGCGATCGCAAAACTTCTCGCGCTAAAGAAGTAATCAATTTGGGTAGCAGTAGCTGTCACGGACAGATTACCTGGAACGTTCTGACTCCAACAGTTCAACAGGAACTAGAAGCACAAATTGGCGGATCGATCGCTCATTTGAACGATCGCACAAAAATCGCCCAAGATGCTGAAAACGATCTGGCTGGTTTACAAAAAGCCGAGAAAATGAAAGCCCGCACAGGCGAAATCTTTCAAGGCTTAATCACTGGCGTTCAATCCTATGGTTTCTTTGTCGAAATCGAAGACTCTCTCGTAGAAGGATTGGTTCACGTTAGTTCGCTCAAAGATGACTGGTACGAATTTCGTCCCCGATACGCTTGTCTAGTCGGACGCAAAAACCGGACTTCCTATCGTCTTGGCGATCGAGTCGAAGTTCAAGTCAAGAGTGTAGACTACTATCGTCAGCAAATCGATCTAGTCACTGTCACCAGTATGCTGTCCGAAGCCGCTGCTAATGAATCAGTCCAAGTCGAGCCATCAACAGCCGAAACAGCGGAACTAGAGAAAATAGAGGAGCTAGAGAAAATAGAGGAACTAGAAAAAATAGAGGAACTAGAGGAATTTGAATTTGTCAGTGAGTAGAAGATCTCACCGATAATGGAATCAGGGTAGAGGGTAAAGGTTAGCCAGTTGATAGTTGTATGGGCGGGGATATATTCGGCAATCCGACTAGATCCCAGTACATTTAACAGCGAACCAACTTGCCCCTTTACCCTAAATTCGCTCTGATTACTTACATTTAAAACGATCGGGAAGTCCTACTATCACCCATTAAGGTGAGCAGAAATAGATTGCCATCAGTATTTTCCCCTTTTCCCTTTCCCCTTTCCTTCAATTAATGACCAAACCCCTAATTCTTGGTATTACTGGTGCCTCTGGCTTAATCTACGCCATTCGAGCGATTAAATATCTACTCGCCGCCGACTATCAGATCGAACTAGTCGCGTCTAGATCTACTTACATGGTATTTCAAGCCGAAGACCAAATTAGATTGCCCAGCGAACCAGATGAACAAGCAGATTTTTGGCGCGAACAAGCTGGCGTTCTTACTGCTGGCAAATTGCGCTGTCATCGCTGGGGGGATGTTGGGGCAAATATCGCCAGTGGCTCCTACCGGACTCAAGGGATGATAATTATCCCTTGTAGTATGAGTACAGTTGGCAAACTAGCCGCTGGATTAAGCGGAGACTTGCTAGAACGTGCTGCCGATGTCCAACTTAAAGAAGGGCGTAAACTAGTCATTGTCCCCCGCGAAACTCCCTTTAGTCTGATTCATCTGCGAAACCTAACTAGCCTAGCCGAAGCCGGAGCCGCGATCGTGCCAGCTTGTCCTGCGTGGTATCATAAACCGCAATCGATCGACGATCTGGTCGATTTTGTCGTCGCTAGAGCCTTGGATCGACTCGATATCGACTGTATCCCAATTAACCGCTGGAAAGTTGACAGTTGATAGTTGATAGTAGCGCGGATGATGGCGGAGCAAACTTTGGTTACGCAGAATATCTTTAAAGGGAGAGGGCTTTAGCGGCTTCTGCCTAGGCAGAGGCTGTGCCTACGAGGCTTCTCTTCTCTTCTCTTCTCTTCTCTTCTCTTCTCTTCTCTTCTCTTCTCTTCTCTCCGTCCTTTGTAGCGTCTCGTTCCGAGAAGAGGCTTCGCCAACGCGAACGCTAACGCGCACACCTAGTTCCTCGACGGTTTAGCGGAAAGGTGCTCTACTTGGGAAATCCCAAGTAGAGCACCTTTCCAAGACAGTGAGACAAGACAGGGTGAGGGTTATTTAATAAGTGGGGCTTAACTAACTCAACGATCGATTGTCAATTGATTTAACCGCTATTATTTTATCGAAAAACGAGTTAAAACCCCCGCTTTCAAGCGTGGGGATGTAAGCGGCGGCGCGGTAGGCTGAAATGCCTGAATGAATTCAGGCATCGCCTACCTTGGCTGCCACTGGTCTTTGTCACCCGCCCAGTTGCCTTGGAACGATGTCGCTGCTAAAGCAGCAGCCTGCGCTCATGACTAAAACTAGTATTTTCTTGTTGCTTTGGCATATTTATGTGGGCTGTGTTAATATAAATATGGATCGAGTCCAACAACTAATCATGATCGTTCTAGAGTTTAAAGCTTACGGAAAATTAGACCAGTTCACCGCCATTGATGAGGCATTGCGGACTGTCCAGTTCATCAGAAACAAGTGCTTGCGCCTTTGGATCGATGGATTGGGCAAGTCTCAATACGATCTCAATAAATATTGCGCTGTATTGGCTCATGAGTTCCCGTTTGCTGACAAATTAAACTCGATGGCACGTCAAGCCGCCGCTGAACGGGCATGGTCGGCAATCGCTAGCTTCTATGACAACTGCAAGAAAAAGGTAGCTGGACTGAAAGGGTTTCCCAAATTCCAGAAAGATAACCGTTCAGTCGAATATAAAACCTCTGGATGGCGTTTAGCCGATGACCGTAAATCGATAACTTTCACCGATAAAAAGGGTATTGGCAGATTAAAAATGAAAGGTACTCGTGACCTGAATTTCTATCAACCAGACCAAATTAAGCGGGTAAGGTTGGTTAAACGTGCTTCGGGCTACTACGTTCAATTTTGCATTCAAGTAGATCGGTCAGAATTAATTGAACCAACTCATCGAACCATCGGTTTAGATGTTGGATTAGAGTCTTTCGATACTGATTCACTCGGCACTAAAGTTGAGAATCCTCGGTTCTATCGGACTGGCGAAAAGAAGATCGGACGGTCGCAAAGACTAGTTTTTCGCAAGGTTAAAGGGTCTAGTAATCGACGTAAAGCTAGAATTAAATTAGCTAGAGTTTACCTCAAAATAAGTAGACAGCGTAAAGATCGTGCTATTAAATTGGCACGATGCGTAATCACATCTAACGATGTAGTAGTCTATGAAGATTTGCGGATTAAGAACATGGTTAAAAATCATTGTCTGGCCAAGTCAATTAATGACGCTGGATGGTATCAATTTCGAGTTTGGTTAGAGTATTTTGGCAAGGTATTTAAACGGGTCACGATTGCGGTGAACCCTGCCTATACGTCCCAAGAATGCTCTGGCTGTGGCGTAATTGTGAAAAAGTCATTGTCTACTCGCACTCATGTTTGTCAATGTGGTTGTGTATTAGACCGCGACCACAACGCTGGTATAAACATCCTTAACTCAGGATTGGGCACTGTAGGGCATACAGGAACCTTTGCGCTCGACGTAAACAACGCTTGGGGAGACAAGCCCTCTACTTTGATTGGTGAAAACCTGTCAGGGCAAGGCATGTCGCGGAGCCAAGAATCCTCCGACTACACAAATCGTTCGCGTAGCGTCTTCTCGGAACGAGACGCTACGCGAACGGAACGAGAAACCGCTTGCGGGGAGAGTGTGTAGCCGTGGGGAGTGTCAAGAAAATAATCATTACTCTACTAGTACTGATCTCATTAGGAATTGTAGTGGGATCGAATCTATTGCCGACGATGACAGTAGTCATTCTCAATCAGCCCACAGTAGTATTACCGATCGGGGTATGGTTAATTATTGCCATCGGTGCGGGATTATTATCTAGTAGTTTAATTCAACTGCTGATATCTGTCGATCGGCGGCTGTTAAAGCGGCAAATTCAGCAATTACAATCGCGTCTACAGCAGGATGAAGATACTTTTACTCATACCTCATCAGCGACCGAATCTGACAGCTCATCACGCGACAAATCCGACACTCCATCAGCAAAAACCAGCCCATTTAAGAGTTATCGCTCCCATCTAGCTGACAGGTTTAATCATCCGCCATCAGCACAGCCAAGGGTGGTGGATGAGGATGATTGGGAAGCAGAACCAGCAGTAAATCGTCAACTAGATTGGGAAGATTCGCCGCCACCCCGCCAGCAAAACCCTCAATCTCCAATTAATAGTCCTACCCAAACCGAACGAATTTACACAGATCGAAGTACCGAAAAACCCTTCCGCCCAGCCCAACAAACTAGTAAAGAAGTATACGATGCAGATTTTAGATTGATTCAGCCACCGTATAAAGAGCCGCTAGAAACTAAATTTGATGACGAGCGTGATTCAGCCGATTTTGAGTACACTCAAACAGATGAAGATGACAATCGATCGACATCTCCTGTCAAGCCAACATCGCCAAATCGCGCTACACCTTCAACCGATCTAGACGATGAAGATTGGGGATTTGATTTTGAAAGTCGAGATCCTCCAGCTAGAAAAAATTGAGATCGATCGCGGTCATTTTCCAATTAACTTTAAAGTTAATTGGAACTATCATTATAATTAAGTGCATAATATACTAATATGAGGTCAGCTTCATCATGGCTAATATATGAAGTAAACTGCATATCTAGCCAAAAATATCCTTCGTATCCACTATCAAACTATGTCTAAAGTCGATTCCGTAGCAGAACTAACCATTCCTACATCACCAATTACAGGGAAAGCTCTGCTTCAAAGAGTTAAAGAACTTTCACATCTTGCCAAGCGTGAAACCGCCACACAGTGTGGCTATGTGAAAACTACCAAAGCAGGTGTTACCCGCACCGATCTATCTGGATTTTATGATGCTGTACTCACAGCCAAAGGTGTCAAACTTGACGAAACCAGCAGAGATAATCGCGGCAAAACCGCGACTTATAAGGCAACGGTTCACAAGAATGGTCAATTGTTGATTGGTGCTGCTTACACCAAAGAAATGGGATTAAAAGAAGGTGATACTTTTAGCATTAAATTAGGTTACAAGCACATCCACTTGGTTCAAGATTAATTTAAATAGCAGTATCTAAAATTAGGGGCAATTCATGAATTGCCCCTAATTTTAGACACTCTTTGATAACCTGACATCATCCACAAATGCAAATATATGACTAAGGTGTAGATCTGCGGCTAACCATCTAGGGCATCCTGACGGGTTAATTATCTAGAGTTACAGCCCCTGCCTTTAAACAGATTATGATTAGGGCGGAGTTTAAATATCCGTTCTAATCACTTCGCTGTCAACTGTCAACTGTCAACTGTCAACTGTTTACTAATATTTAGGGACTGGCGCGATCGACCTACTAACTATAAACTCCAACGACAATCCGATCGGTAACAAATTTGACAACTTCAGCCAATCCAGTCCCAGTTTTGAGATTGGTAAAAATAAACGGCTTATTGCCACGCATTTTGATACTATCCCGTTCCATAATGTCTAGATCGGCTCCAACATGAACGGCAAGGTCGATCTTATTGATTACTAACAGATCGGACTTAGTAATACCTGGCCCACCCTTACGGGGGATTTTATCACCACCAGCGACATCGATTGTGTAGATAGTTAAGTCAACTAATTCAGGACTAAAGGTAGCCGCGAGATTGTCCCCACCACTTTCGAGAAAGACGATATCTAAATTGGTAAATTGCTGTTCTAGTTGTTCGATTGCGGCAATATTCATCGAAGCATCTTCACGGATCGCCGTATGGGGACAGCCTCCAGTTTCGACACCAACGATTCGCTCTGGCTCTAATGCTTTGCTGTTGACGAGAAATTGAGCATCTTCTTTGGTATAGATATCATTAGTAACTACAGCCAACTGATATCGATCGCGCAATTGCTTACATAAACCATCGAGTAATGCGGTTTTACCTGAACCGACGGGGCCTGCAATACCAACGCGAAGGGGTGTCATAAGGTAAGAGATAGGGGTGATTAAAAACTTATCGCACTGGAAAGTAAATTATTGAGCTTCTTGTTCGCATTGCTCATTAGAGCAAGAAACAGTGATTTGACCGATCGCCGCTCGTCGATCGTACTTTTGAGTTTTGAGATAATCATCATTACTTTCAGGATATTCTCCTGCAAAACTGCGAGTTCCAACTGGTTTGGGACGAAAAGCCAAACCATTAGGGTGTTGGGTAAAGTTAATAAACTCGCGAGATTCGTTTTCTTTGCTCATCGACAGGGTAGCACCGCCATAGACTGACACAGCTTGCCCGATCGGCGTACCTGGGCCAACACCTTGCTGTGTGCGGTAGTTGGGATTATCAGTCATCAGATGTTGAATTCGATCGGTATCGGTAAATTGAGTTCCAGTTGGATAAGGAATATAGTACTGCACCGCCCCCGCTTTGGTCACAGCGATCGCGTCAAAACCCTCGATTAAGCTAGTCTTGATTGGAAACTCGAATCCTGCGCCCATCTGCTCCTTCAGCTCCTTGAAACTCATGCCAATTCTCGCCGCACCGATCCCGACTGGGGTGATTTGCTGGGCTGGATCTGTCGGCGGCTTGAGTTTGGAGATTGGCTCGGTTTTGGAATTTGCTTTAGTTTTAACTGGATCTGGTGTAACTGGAATCGGGACAGGGGTGGGGATCGGGTACAGAGCTTTAGGTAGGGCTGAGATTTTTGGGGTGAAGGGTGCTGGGGTGGGCTTGATGGTGGGTACCTTTACTGGCACAGGCGATGGTACGGGTGGGGATACTTGAGCTGGAGGGATCGTCACAGGCGATGCAATCGGTGTCACGCTTGGGCTAGGCGTAGGTACGATCGCTGTTGGCTGGCTCTTTTTCCCACAAGCAGTCACCATCACCATCGCCAATAAACATAGGCTGAGGTAAATATGTCGTTTCATCGCTATTACCCAGCTAGCTGAATTTCAAAACAATACTTTAGAATTTAATTCTACCTCTAGTCAGCAGTTGATAACCACTAGCAAATGATAGCATCGAGATTGAAAATGTCCATAGACTAGTCGGCTGCAAGACCACTGCACTATTGACAAAGACCAGAATAATGCCGATCGCGATAAAAATCCAGCCAAAGCTCCCCATTTCTCGTCGCCAAAAGGTGAGCGAACTAATCCCCGCAATTAATGCCAGTACCGAACCTGTGGCTGATGTTTATTGCCACCAGCTAGACGGGAAATAGGTCATGAAAGAGATCTCTTGACCTAAAAAATAAATGCTGACAACGATTAATATTAAACCTAAAATGGTAGACATGAAGACTCCGATTGTTTGAGAAATTGAGCGATCGATCTCTAAAGTGCCCAAATATTCAGATCGAATGATTATTTCAGCCCATGCCAGTTAAATTAGTTGTCGTACTTACGACGATCGTCAGTTTGCTAATTCTGGAACATAAGTTTCCCTTTTTTCCCTTCCAGAATTCCTTCCGAGCGAGAATTACCAATAATTTCGAGTTGGGAGTTGTGAATTCGATCGCCTCAAGTATCTGGACGATCGCTATCTCTGGATATGTAGTCTTAGATCGATCGCCGCACGGGATAATTGCCGCCCTGCCATCCCCAGTCATTGCGGGCATCTTAGCTTTTTTAATTCTCGATATCTATATGTATTTTTGGCATCGAATGATGCACAGATTACCCCTAGCCTGGAGATTTCATCGAGTACATCACACAGATCGATCCATGAACGTATCAACAGCTTATCGATTCCACGCGATCGAAATTATTAGTTCGAGTATTCCCAAACTAGCCTTAATCTGGTGGCTGGGAATTTCGGGCAATTTTGTATTAATCTATGAGCTAGTATTTACAGTAATTGTTGCGCTGCATCATAGTAATCTCCGTCTCCCTGAATCGATCGACAGGCTTCTAGCATATGTGATCCTCACTCCCAACTATCACCGGATTCATCACTCCCAACTCGTCACCGAAACTAATTCTAACTACAGTAGTGTCTTCATCTGGTGGGATCGGATCTTTGGCACATACCACTTCCGCCCCGATATCGAAAATATTCAACTTGGCGTCAGTGATGAAGTTCGTGAATTAAATATCTGGCAATCGATCGTCCTACCGATTTCGCCAGTCGAAGACTAACTTTTTCTAAGTTGGGAATTTAAACCCGCTCATCCTTACCTAAAACGGCGGTGCTGAATCGATGTATGAAAGAGGGGGACTGGGGGACTGGCTGTTCGTGTCAACTGTCAACTATCAACTGTCAACTGTCAACTGTTTAATGCTAGCCTAATGAGTAATTTCGCGATCGTGTAGATAGAACATGAGTAACCCTGAGACAGCCCCAAATTCTCCCGCACCAACATCATTAGATCTCGATCGCGCTAGAGCGAGTTTACAGCAAAGTTTATCCCGATATGCCGCCGATAAGGTTGGAGAAATTTCGCCCAGCTTACAGAGCGATCTAGACACTTTAGCATACACATTAACCAAGCTAGAGCAAACTAGTTATAGTATCGCCGTGTTTGGATTGGTCAGTCGCGGTAAATCAGCGGTGCTAAATGCCTTGATGGGGAAAAAAGTCTTAGAAACTGGGCCACTAAATGGGGTGACGCGGTTCCCTCGATCGATCCGGTGGTCGCCAGATGGTATTATCCAAATCGATCTGATCGATACCCCAGGTTTGGATGAAATCGATGGTGAAGCACGAGCGACAATGGCGGCGGAAGTTGTCCGCCAAGCCGATCTGATCTTATTTATTATTGCAGGTGATATTACTCAACTAGAATATCAAGCCTTGCGCGAATTACGTAAAGCTCAAAAACCCCTATTACTAGTATTTAATAAATCCGATCTCTATCCCGAACAAGAGCGGCAAAGTATCTATCAGCAGTTACAAAGTTTGAGTGGGGATAGTGTCAGTGATGAATTATTGCAACGATTGTTATCGGCTGATGAAGTAGTGATGGTAGCCGCAGATCCGACACCCCTCCAAGTGCGGATCGAATATCCCGACGGCACAAAGAAGTATGAGTGGGAAAAACCCGCCCCCCAAATCGAACCACTCCAGCAGAAAATTCAAGAGTTATTAGCACGAGAAGGTCGAGCATTATTGGCGATCAATGCGCTGGTTCAAGCTCGGTCGGCTGAAGGTAATTTGGCAAAAATTACCTTGCAAGGAATGCAGTCGGAAGCTAATACTCTAGTATGGCGATTTGCTCAGTATAAGGCGATCGCGGTAGCTGCAAACCCGATCGCGTTTTTTGATGTATTGGGGGGCGTATTTGTAGATCTGATCCTGATTGGATCGCTGGCTAAGTTATATAATCTGCCGATGACTAAATATGAGCTGAGTAAGTTATTTAGCGGGATTGTGTTTAGTAGTGCGAGTTTATTGTTGGGTGAACTGGCTACTGGTGTTCTATTTGGCGTGGGCAAAACGACTGCACTCATCATCGGCACTACTTTTAATGTGGCTGCGCTACCTGGTTATTTAGGTGCAGGTGCAATTCAAGGTGCGATCGCAGGTTATGGTGCTTATATGGTCGGAAAAGCTGCTCAAACTTATTTATCAACAGGTGCAACTTGGGGTCAATTGGGTGCAAATACTGTCATGCAGGAAATACTCGATCGAGTCGATGATGCCACCATTATTTCACGATTGCGGGATGAGCTACTACCTACTCTCGTACCTGAAAATCCAACTGAGCAAGCAGATAGCGATAACTAACAGGGAGAAACTTTAATCGCGATCGAGCGATTCATAGAGCTAAAAAGATCGAGTGTTGCATAACATCCAAGTAACTAGTAAAACGATCGATCTGCAAAAGTTTAGTCGTAGACAGTACCCGCCCTACCGAGGTAATCTAGCGATCGAGTAAAACTAATTTTGATAACAAAACCTTTGCACAGTAAAGGCGATTCAAGATGTGTAAAAAGATTTGTCTGTAAATCGAGCGGACGGAAAACCACCACATCGATTTGAAAATTAGGATTAATCAACCGCAATTGGGCTATAATCGGTAAATCGTTCGGTCACATTTCGATCGACGAGTAAATTCAGTTCTGGTGGAAATTTAACCATCAGAGGCAAGAGGGAAAGTTTGGTGCAAAGCCAACGCTGTCCCGCAACTGTAACCTAACCGATCGAGTCTATAGTTAGGAAGTCAGAACACCTGCTGATTTGCCACATCCACATCAGTACAATTCAATCTCTGCGAGGAACAGAAACTATGATGCAAAAATCTACCGTAACCCTGCCCCAACAGGCAATTAATGCTACTCTTTCTACCCCCGTTCAATCGGGTTTGTACATGTCACTTTGTGCGTTGACACTGTGGACTGTCTACTTCACCACCAGCCCCGCGATTCATGACAGCGTACATTCCAGCCGTCACCACACACTACTAGTGAGTTGCCACTAGGACTGAAAGTTAAATTTAGCAGATTGAATCATTCAGCCCGTAACTAAAGACATGTCCAAATTTAACCTCCCTTCGCTCATCAGCAGTTCTGGCTTGATGAGCTTATTTGCCATAGGCTGCCTTAACGCCCCAGCAAAATCGGCTCCAGCTACCGTCAGATTGACTACCGAACCGTCACTAGATCGAGTTGTCCCCTACGAAGCGGAATCAGAAACAACACAGCAGCCAGTCAAATTGACGCTCCAAGCGATCGATAGTACAGGATCGCCCCTCACCAATGTGCGGATGAGAGCAAAGCTAATGGCTCCAGCTCCCACTCCTTGGTTTACGACTGATTTTCCGATCGTTGAGGGGACTCAACTATTCGAGATTCAGGCGGATGCGCCTACCGGAAAATTGCAGTTACAGCAGATGTTTCCGATTCGGGGTAACTATCAGTTGCAAGTCACCGCTACCCCGCTCGGTGTTACTGGGGGCGAAGCTATTCAGCAGACTATCACCATAACTGTTCCCGAAAATTCAATCAAGTACCAAAATTTTGCGATCGTCGCACTGCTGCTCACTGGAGCTGGATTAGGTGGTGGCTGGGTAATTGGAGCCAGACGAATCACCAAAGCTGGTGAGGTTGCGCCGCAACCAGTGCGATTGCTGCTCAGTGGTGCTAGTTTAGTCGCGATTGCTGCGCTACTGTATGTCAATGTCAGTGCAGAAATGGCTCAATCCGAAATTTCTCAACCCATGTCCCACATGGGAAAAGAACACGAGCATGGTGCAAGTCACAAACACACCCATCAATCCATTCCAGCTAGTAGCATCATTAGTCAAGGCATTAAGCTAGCTATTACAGGCGATAAAAGTGCAACCGTCGGTAAAATTGCCAACTTCCAAGTCAAAGCTGTTGATGCAAAGACAAATAAGCCTGTCGCTGGAAATGTCAGTATTCAAACTATCAATACTGAAAAAGCAGATAAATGGACAGCTTTTGGTTATCAAGGTGCGATCGATAATGGTCAATTAGCTTGGCAATCGGGGCTATTTGATGGCTCTGGACATCAGGTGAATGTAGAATTTACCCCCGCAGCAGTTGGACAGCAAGGGACAAAGGTTAAAGTTGCTCAACCAGTTGATGTAGAAGGAGTCGCCCCACCGCTGTATGTGCGGTTGATTAGTTTGGGTTATATGACTGGAATTGTGGCTAGTGCTTTTCTAGTAGCATTCTGGCTGCGGCGACGACAGGATTCTCGGTTGGAGACTGTTTAGTCGGAATGAGTGGCGATCGATCGACGACTTGTACCGATCGATCGCATCCTGAAGTTTGCCTGTCTGAGCTAATCTGCATTTGACTTAACCCCAAACAACAGCACAGTTGATACCAGCGCACAACCTGCTGAAAATTCAAAGGCAACTGTAGCCCCAGCATTTTCATAGAACCAACCAAAAATAATCGACGCAGGTAGTAACATCATGCCGCTGGCGAGATTAAACCAGCCATAAGCAGTTCCCACCATTGCTGAGGGTGCTAAATCTGCTACCAACGCCTTTTCGACTCCCTCTGTCGCTGCTAGAAACAAACCATAAAAGGCAAACAAACCAAACAGTAAAACTGGGTTTCCAGGTGACAAAAAGCCCAAGCATAAATAGAATAATCCATAAGCTAACCAGCCCGCCGCGATCGAACGAATTCGCCCAAACCTGTCGGATAATGCTGATAATGGGGTGCCAAATAACATCGCAATTGCTGAAATAGTCGCCCAAGCCAGTGGTACTTGAGCTTCTGGTAAGCCCAATTCCCGAGCGCGGAGCAGTAAGAACATATTGGAAGAGTTACCCAAACTGAAGATTACTACAGCCAAAAGATAGCGTTTAAAATTGGTTGGCAACCCCTGGAGATTCCAGCTAAAATTACCCTTGCGAGTAGTAGTTAGCACATTTTTAGGTTCCCTAATCAGTAGTGACATCCCCAGACAGAGGATCGCGGGGACGATCGAAATGACAAATAGATCCCGAACTTTAAATCCTCCACCCAGCAATACCGCCGCTAAAATTGGCCCCAGTACCGCGCCAGCATTGTCCATCGATCGATGTAATCCAAAAGCCAAACCGCGACGCTCTGGTGGGACGCTGGCAGCCAGTAGTGCGTCGCGAGGCGAACTCCGTAAGCCTTTACCGATTCGATCGAGTATCCGAATCCCCAGCACTCCTACCCAGCTAGTCGCAATCGATATCAGTGGGCGACTAAATCCTGCTAACCCATAGCCCCAAACAATCCAAGGCTTGGTACGGTTAGTTTTATCTACCAGCACCCCCGATACTAGTTTCAAAATACTGCTAGTCGCTTCAGCAATCCCCTCTATTATCCCCAAAGCTTTCGGCCCAGACATCAAGACAGATGATAGATATAGGGGGATGAGCGGATACAACAGATCGCTGGCGGTATCATTGAGCAAGCTAATTACACCAATCAGCCAAACATTGGGCGGTAGTCGCCGGAGCGCGGTGAGCAAAATTTAGACCTCATCATTTGACTTGAATTGTAGCTCTAGTCAGGGTCAACCTCTACAATAGCCTTAGTATAAAACCAAGTTCCTAAATCTAGCATCCAATTTCATGGCTCAAGCAAAACCTTATCAACCGCTGGCTTTGAGGCTGCTACACGGATCGATCGCCGCTTTGATTATTTTAGCGATCTTTACTGGTGTCGCCATCTACAATATCTATGATGGGCGGATTGGACATTTACCAATTC
>ENA-OFCX01000080-OFCX01000080.1-metagenomes-genome-assembly--contig:-NODE-80-length-49421-cov-4.676437_pt1 | contig 49421 bp, 33 predicted proteins | sample MGYA00153384_OFCX01 | MGnify analysis MGYA00153384
GATCGATGGACGCGCGCGGCTGGCGCGTCGCCGGTGAACGAGGCTGTGCTGCGTGCCGCGGATGTCGAAGGCGTGCACCTGCTGGCTCCGGCCGTGCGCGCCGCCGGCACGCTCGTCGAGAGCATCGAGATCGGCGAGGCGGACTGGCTCCTGACGCAGGTCGTGCGAGCCGCTGGTGCCAGCGACCTGCCCGCCGACCCGTGGATCACGATTCCGGTGCGCGAACGCCGCGTCGCGCCACGCCTCAACGATCCGTATGCACCGGTCATGCGCCTGCTGCAACAACTCGCCGACCTCCCCGGCGTTCCGGGGCAGGAGTGGCGCGTGCGCGAAGCCATCGAGGCGCAACTCCCCGCGTGGGCGAAGGCAATCGCGACAGTCGACGACGCGGGCAACCTCATCGTGAGCACGGGACCAGCCCGCGACACGGTGGTGTTCATGGCACACATGGACGAGGTGTCGTACGACGTGCAGTCGATCGCGCGCGATGGAACAGTCACGCTGCGCGGCCGCGGCGGCGTCGCGAACAGCGCGTGGGAAGGACAGGCGGCGCTGCTGCACCTGCCGCGACCGGCCAGCGGCGTGCCGGATACGCTGCCGGGCATCTTCGTGCCGCGTGAGAACGGGCGCGTGCGCACGGCGCTCACGGTGACCGCATTCTTCGGGATGGATTCTGCGGCACTCGTCGCGCGCGGCGTACGGATCGGTGACGGTGTCACGAGTCCGAAGACCAGCGTGCGCCTCGCTGGATCGCGCTTCACGGGGCGCAGCATGGACGACCGCGCCGGCAGTACGGCGCTGCTGCTGGCCGTGCGCGGCATCGATCCAAAGATGCTCGACCACGCGGTGATGTTCGTCTGGACGACGAGCGAAGAGACCGGTCTCGCTGGGGCGATCGCACTGGCGAATCGCGTCGGCGCGACCGTGCGGCGCGCCTACAGCATCGACACGTTCGTCAGCTCGGAGACGCCGCTCGAGTCATCGCACTTCGCGTTCGTGTCGCTCGGCGGCGGGCCGGTGCTGCGCGCGATCGAGACCAGCAGCGTCTCGCCGCGCTCGATCCGGCGCGGTGTCGAGGCGGCGGCGCGCACATCGCGCATTCCGTTGCAGACGGGGCTCACGCAGGGCGGCACCGATGGTACGGCCTTCACGTTCTTCGGCGCGCCGAACACCGGCCTGTCGTGGCCCGGCCGCTACAGCCATACGCCGGCCGAGATGCTCGACCTGCAGGACCTGCAGCAGCTGGCGACACTGATTCGTGCTCTCGCGATGCAGCGGCCCTGAGCGACGCACCGTGCCTGCCTCATCGCGCCTGCCTGACCGCGCGCGCCAACCGCATGCCGGCGCGGATCTGGTCCGCTCAACTCGTCAGGATGGCCTGCAGGTTGCCGCTCGTACGTGTGGTCGTGCTGTGCACCGGGGCCGACAACGTGTGGCCCGACGTGAGCAGGGCCTGCAGCTCCGCCGCCGGCAGCGGGCGGGCAAAGAGGTAGCCCTGCGCGAATCGGCAGCCCATCGCCAGCAGGCGTTCGCGCTGCGCTTCGTGTTCCACGCCTTCGGCGACCATCGCCAGGCCCAGTGAGTCGCCGAGCCCGATGATCATCCGCGCCAGCGCCGCATCCTGCGGACGTGACGCCAGATGATCCACGAAGCTCTTGTCGATCTTCAGCACATCGATCGGGAACTGCTGCAGGTAGCGCAGCGACGAGTATCCGGTGCCGAAATCGTCGACGGCCAGTCGCACGCCGAGTGCCTTCAGCGAACACAGGATTCGCAGCGCGGTCGCCGTGTCCTGCATCAGCACACTCTCGGTGATCTCGAGCGTGAGCTGTGTGGCGCGAAGCCCCGATGCATCGAGCGCCGACTGCACCTCGGCCAGCAGGTGCGGATGCATCAACTGCCGCCACGACACGTTGACGCTCACCGACAGCGGTTCGCCCGATGCCGCACGCGGCCACTGCGCCGCGGCGTTGCAGGCGGTGCCGAGGGCCCACTGTCCGATGTCCAGGATCACGCCGCTCGCCTCAGCCAGCGGAATGAATCGCGCGGGACTGATGGCGCCCCGGGTCGGATGCATCCAGCGCATCAGCGCCTCCGCCCCGACCACGGCGCCTGTCGCGACGTCGATGATCGGCTGGTAGGCGAGACTGAGCTCATCATGTGCGCGTGCCAGCGCAATGCCATGCTCGAGATCGAGCCGTTCCTCATCTGCGGCCACGAGCTCCGGGTCGAACACCACGTAGCGTCCCTTGCCCTCCGCCTTTGCGCGGTACATGGCGGCGTCGGCGTTCCGCAGCAGGTCGGTCGCGTCGAGCGGGCCATTCATAAATGCGATGCCGATGCTCGCGCTGACGCTCGCTTCGCGCGGATGTTCCTCATCACCCACCGGCACTGGCTGGCGCAGCGCGGCCGTGATGCGATCGGCCACGACATACGCATCGTCGGCCGCGCGCATGTTCTCGAGTAGTACCGCGAATTCATCGCCACCGAGCCGCGCGACCGTGTCGCAGCCGCGCGTTGCATTCAGCAGGCGACTCGACACGATGCGCAGCAGCTGGTCGCCCGCGTGATGGCCAAGCGAGTCGTTGACGTGCTTGAAGTTGTCGAGGTCCAGAAACAGCACGGCGACCTTCGGATCAGCGATCACCTCACCCACGCCGGACGGCATGCGATTCGCGCGCGTCAAGCGCTGCAGCGATATCACAACCCGGTCATGGAACAGTACGCGATTGGCCAGTCCGGTGAGCGCATCGTGCAGCGCCTGCCGGCTGAGTGCAATCTCGAGCCGCCGCTGCTGCTGGAATCGCCACAGCCGCACCACACCGCCAACACCGAGCAGCACCATCGTGATCCGTGCCCACCAGGTGCCCCACAGCGGTGGCTCGATGATCAGCGCGAGTGATGTGGCATTCTCGTTCCACACTCCGTCACCATTTGCGGCGCGCACCTCGAGCGTGTATGTGCCCGGTGCGAGGTTGGTGTACGACGCGGCATGCTGTGTACCCACGAGCTGCCAGTCCTCGTCGAACCCGACGAGCCGGTATGCGTATTGTGCTTTCTCAGGCGCGCTGAAGTCGAGCGCGGCGAACTCGAAGGTGACCACGTTCTGCGCATGCGAGAGCCGCAGCGACCGCGTCTCGTGAAACGCGCGCAGCAGCGGCGAGTGCTTGCTCGTGGGCGTGACCAGCTTGTTGAACAGCAGCAGGTTCGTGAACACCACCCGTGGCGCGCGTTCGTCTGCGATCACCAGCTTGGGATGAATGGCATTGAAGCCCTGGTTGCCACCGAAATACAACGTGCCATCGCGCGAGCGGAACGCAGACCGCATGAGGAACTCGTTGCCCTGCAGCCCATCCAGTCGCGTGAGCGTGTGCGCAGTGCTGCCGTCGCTGCTGCGCCGCGTGATGCCCCGATCAGTGCTGATCCACACCTGCCCCATGGCATCGCCGACGATGCCAAGCACGGTGTTGCTGGCGAGACCGTCGGATGTGCCGAGGTGCCGGTGCGCGCCTGTACGAAGCTCCACGATGTCGATGCCGGCGTCGGTGCCGATCCAGAGCGTGCCCGGTGACGCTTCCCACAGCGCATGAACGGAGTTGCTCGCCAGTGCGCCGCCGCCGCGCGGGTTTGCGGCGATGTAGCGCCGTGCACCCGTGCGTGTGTCCAGGATGGTGATGCCGCCGTCACGCAGCCCCGCCACGAGTCGTCCGTCGGCGAGTTCACGCAGCAACAGCACCGACGACGGATCGAGTCCGGGTGCCACGAGCCGGTACGGCGCGTCGAACCGTCGGTGTGCCCTGTCAAATTGGGCGACCATGCCGTTATCGGTTCCGACCCACAGGTCGCCGCGCCGCGTTCGCAGCACCTCGTACAGGTTATCGTCGGGGATGTTGCTGTTCGCCGTCGTGAATGCCGTCGTGCGACGCGTGGCGACATCGAGGTGGTTCAACCCTCCGGCCCATGTCGCGAGCCACACGCTGCCATCGTCGTCCGGTGCAATCGAGAGCACGGCATCCGACGTGAGACCGGCGTTCTGCACGGTGAAGCGCGTCAGTCGCCGCGACGTGGGAGCCATCCGGTTCACACCGCCGCCATCCGTCGCGATCCACATTGCACCGTGACGGTCCTCGGCGAATGCCGGAACGGCATTGAAGCTCAAACTCGTCGGGTCGCCCCTGAGGCTCTGGAACAGCTTGATCGCATGGCCGCTGCGCATCGAAATGTCGAGCCCACCCGAGAAGGTACCGGCCCACAGCAACCCGCCCTGATCCTGATAGAGCGCCCAGACGGAATTGGACCGCAGGCTGCCCGGATCGTTCGGATCGTGGCGGTGATGCACGAATGTTTTCGAATTCGGCCCGATGTAATCCAGGCCGGCATTCTCCACGGCGATCCACATGCCGCCGCGCACGCGATCATGCACGATGCGCATGACGCGGTCGCTACCGAGGCTGCGCGGGTCGCCGGAGTCATGCTGGAACAACGCGTGCTGCGCCGACTGTGGATCGTAGCGCACGATGCCCTTGCCGTATGTCCCGACCCAGATGTGTCCCTGGCTGTCCTGACTCAGTGAGCGCACGTACAGCGCCGGCAGGCGCAGCGCACCGCGGCCCGCAGTCGCGCCGGTCGAGGACTGCGCTGCCGTGCCAAGTGTGAACAGACCGGTGCGAGTGCCGACCCAGATCTCCCCGGTCCTGTCCTCGAACAGTGCCGTGATGTACGGAGGCTCCACGCGCATGGACTCGCCTGACAACGGCACGCGAACCGCGGCGCCCGATGCCGGGTCGAGCGCGAACAGTCCCACAGATGTGCCGACCAGCACGCGTCCCAACCGATCCTGGGTGACGCTGGTCACCTGCGTTCGCAGCCGCGTTCCGTAACGCGGCGCGCCCGCCCGCCCGATCCATGGTCCTGCGCGGGCCACGATGGAGTCACCGCGATAGCTGATGAAGTCGTCGCGCGACCCCTCATAGCGGCTCAGGCCCTGCGCGGTGACCGCCCAGATCCTGCCGGTGTGGTCCTCATGCAGATCGTCGATCATGGCGCCCTGCAGCCCGTCACTGCCGCCCCGCGCGGGCGCATACGTACGGAAATCGTGTCCGTCGTACCGGCTGACACCCTGTGCCGTGCCGATCCAGATGAACCCGCGACGGTCTTGCAGCACGTGACTGACGAGGGAACTGGGCAGCCCGTCGTCAACGCCGAGGTGCCGAAATGCGATGTGCTGCGCCTGCAAGCTGGCCGCAAGCAGGACGCTCGCCGCAAGCAGCGGCACAGACCGACGACGCACAACGCACCGCCTCGCCATCAGGCAGGCAATGCGTGACCAACAGCGCAGCAGCAGGCGTCGTGGCGGAGACATGAAACATCAGTGTCGGCTGCTGCGCGACGGGAGCACACCGGCCGATCGAACATCACCGGACCTCGCCTCACCTGATCGGCAAGGGCGCAGCTACGACATGATGCCCGCTACGGCTTTTGCGGCGGCGTCGCCACGCCGCTGGACCGCTTCGCCGAAAACTCGTCCTGCATCTGCCCCGCGATATCCACTATGCCCTTCATCTCGTTGCCGGCGAGCGTGGCCGACATTGTCATCGCCAGCGGGCTGCCGTTGTAGTTCAGCATGTAGCGGAACTTCACGTCATTGCCCTTGATCGTACCCTCCAGCGGCAGGTCGCCCGCTGTGCGCCTTACGGTGCCCGTCAGCTTCTCGCCCTCCTGCACGAACAGAATCCTGAAGGGGCGCGGTCCACCCGGCGTGTTCATCGACGCATCCCATTCGCCGGAGACCGACTGCGCGCCGGCCGTGCCCAATGCGGCGAACCCGAGGACCAGCGCCAGCAACATTTTCTTCATGGACTGCACTCCGAAAAAATTCACGATTGATTCACGCACGATGTTGTGTCGCACCGCAGGCTCGCGTGCGCCGCTTCTGCACCGCATTGCCATCGTTTTCAACCCGAGAGCACCGACCGCAGTTCCGAGAGTTCCGCGGCAGAAATCGCGCCGTCGCGCCGACACGATGCGTGAAGGTGCGGCGATATGCCCAGGAAGTCGCCTGCATTTGCCGCACGCACGCCGCCCCCGGGCACGACCTCCACCGCCCTCACGCCATACCTGAGCGCCGCGGCCTCCGCCTGCTGCACATCGGCCGCCAGCACGGCCAGTCGCTCGGTCATCGTCAGCACGGCCGCGTCCCAGCCCAGCACACCCGCCGTCACCACGCGCGTCATGCCCAGCGCGGTGATGTCGTCCATGCCGCGCCGTCGATCGACGAGCAGATCGAACGAACGCAGGAAGGCCACGATCATTCCATGGTTGCGTGCCACGTCACGCATTCGCGCGCAGGCCTCCATGTCCACGTGCCCGTCGGCCGTCAGCAGCCCGATGGCGACCGAGTGCGCGCCTGCCTTCGCGCTGGCCTCGATCTCGCGCAGTGCATCCTCCAGAATACGCGGCGTTGTGGTGAAGGCTGCCACGTCGAGCGCGGCACTGTTGTTCGCACTCCGCGGGCGAATCATGCTCACGAGGCTCGTGCGCGCCGGGTCGATGCGCTCGCTCGCAGCGGCAATCAGCGCTGCGGTCGGCGTCCAGCCCTCGCTCGACAGGTCGTCGCATAGTTCCAGTCGGTCGGCGAAAGGCGCAGCCAGGATGGCGGCCTCGATGGTGTCGAGCGGGACTTCGAGCGTACGGGTCATGAGGCGATGGCGTAAGCGAGACTGAGTGGGTCTGCAAACGTACCCGACTACCACCATCGTCGGCTTCAGCCCTGTGCCGCTTGCGAATGGCCCGCGGCGGCCTAGCTATACCGCATGAGCCACGACGCCCACTCTGTCGACACACTCGCCTGCCACTGGCGGGACATTTCCGTGCCGCTCGGCGCCGGACTTCCCACCTGGCCCGGTGATCCGTTGCTCGCGATCTCGCACTTCGGCAGCTACGATCGCGGTCACATTTTTCAGGCCACCCAGCTCTCCTTGTCTGCGCACACCGGCACGCACATGGATTCCATGCGGCACTTCGTGCGCGGCGGACGCACGATGAGCGACTGGCAGCCGGCCGACACCGTGGGTACGGCTCGTGTGATCGAGATCGCGCACGACGAGGCGATCCCCGTCGAGGAACTCGCCGCACATGACCTGCAGGCTGGTGAACGCGTGCTGATACGCACCCGTAACTCCCGGCAGCCCTGGTTCACTCGACCCTTCGACGAACGGTTCGTCTGCTTTACCGTCGATTCCGCCGCCTATCTGGCATCGCGAAAGGTGCGCGCGGTCGGCATCGACTACCTCTCCGTCGGCAACACCACCAATGGCGTGGCCGTGCACAACCACATCCTCGGCGCGGGCATCTGGATCATCGAGGGGCTGTACTTGCACGACGTGCCGCCGGGACGATACGAGATGCTCTGCCTGCCGGTGCACCTTGCCGATGCCGACGGCGTGCCATGCCGCGCGCTGATCCGTCCGGCTTGACAGCTGCGTGCCGGTCGCGTGGGGGCACGACGTCGTACGACCGCTCAACGCTTCGCACCGTTACCGCGCATCGCTGTCGTGATGCGCACACGCTGCCATGCACAGCTTCACATCCGCATGACCGACTCGCCACTCCAATTCGCCGTCATGTCATTCCGCACCTCGCTCCTCGCGCCGCTCTTCCTGCTGCCGGTGACGCTTGCGCCCACGCCACCGCACTTCACGCCACTGCAGCCCGATCTTCTCGCAGCTGGCACGAGCTTCACCAACGCGGCGGCCGACTACGACGGCGACGGTGACCTGGACCTGTTCGTAGGCTTCGGCGGCGCGCCGAACCGCCTCTATCGCAACGATGCCGGCACACTTGTCGACGTGGCTGCAGCGGCCGGCGTGAACGATGCGCGCGGTGTACGGTCGGCAGCCTGGGCCGATTACGACAGCGATGGCGATCCAGACCTGCTGGTCGGTTTCGCTCCCGGTGCGACCTCGGTGCTCACGCTGTACCGCAACGATGCTGGACGCTTCACCAACGTGACGGCCAACGCGAACGTCGCCGTGGCCACCGGCGGCGTGCGGCAGTGCAGCTTCGTCGACATCGACGGCGACGGTGACCTCGATCTCTTCGTCGCCTTCCGCGACCGCGCGAACATGCTCTTTCGGAACACCACGAATCACTTCGTGGAGATGGCGGACAGCGTCGGGCTGGCTGATGCACGCAAGAGCGTCGGCGCACTCTTCCTCGATGCCGACGAGGATGGTGACCTGGATCTTCTGGTCGCCAATCAGGACGGCGACGCGAATGCGCTCTTTCGTAACGATGGCGCGCGCTTCACCGATGTGGCGGAGGCACTTGGTGCACAGTGGGGTGGCCGCGCACCCAGGCTGGCCATCAACGGCACGGTGCGGCCATGCGCCGCCGATGTGGACGGCGACGGGCACTTCGATCTGTTCTTCGCGAATTACGGCCCGAACGGTCTGCTGCTCAAGCGCGACGGCGTCTTCGCTGACGTCTCTGCCGCATGGGGCATCGGCACCGACGGCCGCTACGACACCTGCGCGTTTGCCGACATCGATCATGACCAGCAGCTGGACCTGTATGTGAACGGCACCGTCACGGGTGGTACGAACTATCCCGACTTCCTGTACATGAACGGGGGTGATCGCTTCACCGACGTGACACCGGCGAACATCACCGCACTGCAGGCGGATCATGGCGCGCTCTGGTTCGACATCGATCGTGACGGCGATCTCGATCTTGCGCTGACCGGTGCGCAGCCCGCAGGCATGCATTTCGTGCTGCGCAACGATCTGCCCGCCGCAATCGCGCGACGTTCACTTGCAGTGCGCGTCGTGGACGGGCAGGGCAGGGCGACGCGCGCCGGTGCCGAGGTGCGCCTGTTCGCACCGGGCACGCGTCGGCTGCTGGGTACGCGACTCATGGACACGGGCTCAGGCTACAACGCGCAGAGCGACATGCCGGTGCACTTTGGTCTCGCGCAACGGAAGCTGGTCGATGTGGAGATCACCTGGCCGCGTCGCGGCACTCGACAGCGCGTCATGGTGCGCAATGTCGCGCCGGCCAGGTATGCGGGCACCGCGCTCATTGTGAAGGTGCCATGATCTCACCAGCCACATGGCGACGCTGGCACCGCTGGGTTGGCGTGCCGGCCGCACTCTTTCTGCTGTTCGCGTCGTCCACCGGATTGGTGCTCGCGTTCACCGAGTTCTTCGGCGCAGACGAGGCCTTGCGTGAAGCCACGCGTGATCTCGTCAGCACCGCCCGGGTCTCCGCACCTGCATCCGTCACCGATCCAGTGGCACGGGCGCTCGCCACGATCGCGGCGCAGGCGGCAGGCGCGCCGATCGACAAGGTCATCGTGCAGCTCAAGGGCAACGCACCGACCGTCACGGTCTTCACCGGCAAGCCCGCCGGCGGCGAGGATCGCACGTTCGTGGTGAATGCCTCCACCGGCGCGCTGCTGACCGTACAGGAGTACGTGGATAAGCCGTTCATCAACCGGCTCCATAGCGGTGAGGCGTTCGGTGACGGTGGGCTCGTAGGCGCGATGTTCTGGGCGCTCGCGCTCATTGCGCTCACCGTCACAGGCATTGCCGTCATGTGGCGAATGCGCAGAAAGAACGTCACCGGCTGGCGGCGCTACTTCTTCTGATCGCGTGCTGGCGCGCACGCATGACACTGCGACCGCGCACACGATTCCGGTGGTGCGTGCCGTCAGCTCACCGCGCGAATCAGGTGGCGGGCTGCTGCACGCGCATGCACGTCCGGATCCTTCAACATCGCACGCAGCAATGGCACCGAGGCACCGAGCCGCGCCGAGGCCAGCGCCTCCGCCGCCGCGATCCTGAACTCGGACGGACGGTATTTGCCTTCGGTCGAGCAGAGACGGATCAGCTTCTGCACCGCTTCAGGTGTGGCCAGGGTGCCGAGCGCGTACAGGAACTCGACTTGCACGTCCAGCTCCGTCTCGCGTCCAAGTGCCTTGAGCAGCTTCTCCGCGTTCACGGGCGCACCTTCTTCGACCAGGAAGCCACGCACCGCACGGCGGCGGACCTCAGGCGCCTTGTCGTGAATCGCACCGCGTACCGCAGCCCGTGCCGTGGGCGTATCGAGCTGCAGCAGTGCCGCGACCACGGCAGCGCGCACGCGCTCGTCGGCGTGCGTGAGGGCACGCGTCAGCTCCGGCTCGGAGGTGCGTGACTGGTACGCGCCAAGCAGGCAGGCGGCGTTGCGCGCCACGAACCACTGCGCATGCTCCAGCAGGCTCACGAGGCGGTCGGTCCCGCGGCGTACGTGCACGAGCGCATCGTAGCACGCCCGCCGCACGTCGATCGATTCCGACTGCAGCAGCTGCTCGATCAGCACGTCGGCGCCGGCGTCGCCAGCGCGCTTCAACACCGCGATCGACGTGGCGACGTGATGGCCGCTGGTCGGCAGCGCGATCACCAGCGTGCGCAGGACCTCGCCTGTTGCCAACTGATCGAATGCGTTGGTCCACTGCGCCTTCAGATCACAATTCGCGGTCGCCTTCTCGATGCGCGCCATGTTCGCCAGAATCCCTGCAAGCGATGGCACATCCGTCGATGCGATCGCGGCGGTCGCGTCGCGCTGCATCGCCCTGATGCTCGTCGCCACGTCGTCCGGCGCCTCGAGGTGCGCCGCGGCGGGCGTCGTCGTGTCGGTGTCGGTGCCGGCTGTGGCGCGCAGCACCTGGATATACCACAGCGAGGCGTCGCGAATCTCCTCGAAGATGCTGGCCTCGGTATTCTCCTGCGGTTTCGGCCTGACCAGGGCCATGGCGAGCTTCAGCAGCTCGCGCGGCACCGCACCCGGATTGAGGATGATCCGGCCGACCTCGTGCGTCGTCATGGCGAGCACGATGCGCCGCAGCGCCTGATCAGGCTTCTGCGGCTTCTCGCCGTTCACGATCAGGCTCCCCGCCGACAGCTCGAGCGTCAGCCCATGCGAACGCGAGAACCGGCGCACGCGCAGCAGCCCGCTGCGAACCATCGTCATGTCTGCCGCGGACTGCACTTCCTCGAGCAGGGTTGCGATCGACTTTGCGAACAGGATCGAGTTAGGCATTCGGCACCTGGCGTGGGCAGGCGGCAAATGCCACCAGCTACGCGGTGTGAGCCGCGCTGCCTGTGGGAGTATCGGTTGCTCGAGCTCGAATCCGGCGAGGCCGTGCGGCAGGGGCGCTCGACGGGCCGGCGCGTGCGATCGGGCGATCGCTGCAAGCGCGCGGCAAGCCCGAACGACAGGGTGCGTCCCGGGGGGTGTTGGGCGTGGACAAGAACGCGCTCCATCTGCAACGACCTTGCGTTGCGCGCACGTCTTCGTGCGTGGGCGGTACCGGCAGGCTTTGCGCGCGCACTGTACGGCTGCTATCCTCGCACTTCGAGTGCCGCGAGACACATCTGTCGCCGTGGATAGGACGCGATGGGCTGTCGGGTCGCGACATGGTGACCGCCGGCCAGGCTGCGCAACAACAATTTCAGGTCGAGGGACAGGAATCAATGCGTCTCTTCCGTCAGTGCGTGGCCGTGGCTGCGATGTGCATCGCCGCCGCGCCCGCGCTTCTCGCTCAACGCCGCATCACCGGTCGCGTCACCGACGAGGGAGCCGGCTCCCCGCTGGCCAGCGTCAGTGTGCAGGTCACCGGCACCACCACCGGTACCTACACCAGCGCCGACGGCGCATTTTCGCTGGCCGTGCCGAACGGCGCGATTTCCCTTCGGGTGCGCCGGATCGGCTACTCGCTGCGCACGGTGCTGGTGCAGGCCAACCAGTCCACGGTCAACGTCGCGCTGAAGAAGGACGTGCTGCAGCTCGAGACGCAGATCATCACGGGGCAGCAGGGCACACTCGATCGCCGCAACGCCGCAACGGCCGTCGTGCAGGTCACCTCGGAGGACCTGAACCGCGTGCCGGCGCAGAGCCTCGAGCAGGTGCTGCAGGGCAAGGTCGTCGGCGCACGCATCAACATGAACAGCGGTGCACCGGGCGGCGGCGGACAGATCCAGTTCCGCGGCGTGACCTCCGTGCTCGGCAACGGCGAGCCGCTGTTCGTGATCGATGGCGTGCTGATGTCCAATGCATCCATCGCAAGCGGCGCGAACACGCTCACTCGGGCCGCGGGTGCGGCCGGCAACATCGCCAGCGTGCAGGACAATCGCACCAATCGACTCGCCGACTTGAATCCGAACGAGATCGACGATGTGCAGGTGCTGAAGGGTGCCGCCGCGTCGGCCCTCTACGGGTCGCGCGCCACGAATGGCGTGGTGATCATCACCACCAAGCGCGGCAAGACGGGCACGCCGCGCTGGAGCCTGTCGCAGCGTGTGGGACAGTCGTCGCTGCTGCGTGACGTGGGCCAGCGGTGCTTCCGCGATACCACCGATGCACTGACGGCCGGAACGGCATCGTCCAACGCCGCGATTGCGCGCGAAGTGCTGACCGCAGCGATCAGCGCCAACGGCGGCGTTATCCCGTGCAACAACTTCTCGCGCCAGCTCTTCGGCGACAATGCGCCGGCCTACGAGACGAACCTGCAGGTCTCCGGCGGTAACGACCAGACGCGCTATCTGGCGTCGATCTCGCGCAAGTACGACGCCGGCACGGCAAACAACACCAACGCCACCCGCGACAACGCGCGCATCAACATCGACCAGAACGTCTCGAGCCGCCTGACGGCGCGCCTCGACCTGGCCTACACGCGCAGCCAGTCCAATCGCGGCCTGTCGAACAACGGTAATGATCCAAACACCAGCCCGGGCTATGTCTTCGCCAAGACACCGAGCTTCATCGAGCTGCAGACGCGCGACGCTGCCGGCCTCTTCCCCATCAACCGCTTCGGTGGTGTCGGATCGAACTTCGCCAACACGTCCAATCCGTTCCAGACGTTCGAGTTCATCACCAATAACGAGGATGTGAATCGCGTCGTCGGTGCGGCATCGCTCAACTATCAACTGCTGGCCACCGACCGTCAGCAGCTGCGCGTGGAATACTTCGCCGGCCTTGATCGCTTCGACCAGGTCAACAACATCCTGAGCCCGAGCATCCTGCAGTTCGAGGCCGTCGACGGACTGCCCGGCACCTCCGTGTTCGGCAACGCGGTCAGCCGGCAGGTCAACCAGGCGCTGCGTGCCTACTGGACGGTCACGCCCGCGAAGCTCGGTGCGACATTCAACACGATCGCCGGCGTAACGGAAGAACAGCAGGGCCTGAACGTGACCCGCAACCGCGCGCAGAACCTGCTCTCCGGTGTGCCGAACATCAATCAGGGCCAGCAGCAAAGCTTTCAGAGCCGCGAGTTACAGCGTGATCAGGCGTGGTTCCTGAACCAGAGCGTACTCGCCTTTGACGACAAGCTTTACATGGCCGCAGGCGTCCGCGGCGACCGCTCGAGCAACAACGGCGATGTCGCGAAGTTCTACATCTTCCCGACGGCGCAGGCCTCCTACCGCCTCGTGAACCTGCTGCCGAAGCTCGACGAAACGAAGCTGCGTGCCTCATGGGGCCAGACGGGCAACCGTCCGCTCTACGGTCAGCGCAACATCACCTTCGCGCCGGTCACGCTCATCGGTGGCTTCAACGGCATCGGCGTGAACGCCGGACTTGGCAACCCCGAGGTCGCGCCCGAGCGCAAGACGGAACTCGAGCTGGGCGTCGACGTGACGGCCTTCTCGCGTCGACTCGCATTCGAGTACACCTATGCCGACGCACGCATCGACGACGTGCTCTTCCAGCGCCCGATTCCGCCGACGGCCGGTGTCTCGACGCAGATCTTCAACGGCGGTGTGCTGCGCAACAAGAGTCATGAAGCCGCCGTCACGGTCGTGCCGTTCCAGCGCAATGGGTTCACCTGGGTCTCGCGCACCTCGTTCCAGCGGATTCGCAACGACGTGCAGGAACTGCCGATCCCGCCGTTCGCCGTCGGCAACACCGGCTTCGGCGCAGGATTCGGTCGCGCCCGCGTCACGCAGGGTGTTTCCACGACTGCGATCTGGGGCAACAAGCCGATCATCGTGAAGACGGCGGCCGGGCGTGATTCAATCTTCACGCGCGACACCGTCATCGGGGACGGCAACCCGAATTTTGAATTGTCGTTCACCAACACCTACACCGTCAGCCGTTTCACGCTGAACGTGCAGGTCGATTACCGCAACGGTGGTGACCTGGTGAACCTCACCCAGCAGATCAACGACCAGTTCCAGAACTCGCGCGATTACGATGACCCGTCACCCTGCCGCGGACAGACGGCGGCAAACCTGGACTGCATCCGCAACGCCGGCGGCGTGATCACGCTCCTCGACACCTCCGCCACCGCGCGGCTCGGTGCGTACCGGTTCTCGCGCTGGAACAGCAGCAACAATGCGACACCGTACACGCAGAACGGCAGCTTCGTGAAGTTGCGCGAAATCTCGCTCAACTACGCCGTCCCGACGGAATTCAGCCGCCGGATCTTCGGCAGCCGCGTCAGCGATGTGCGCCTGAACATCGTCGGTCGCAACCTCGGCATCTGGTCGCCATACTGGGGCGTCGATCCCGAAGTGAACAACTTCGGCAACAACAACGTCGGTCGATTCGTCGACCTCGCACCATTCCCGCCGGCTCGGCAGTTCTTCTTCAGCGTCGACCTGGGATTCTGACATCATGACTACCACTTTCGTGCGCCACTTCGGTCACCAGTCCACGCGGCGGCTCGTCGGCGCCGCGGTCGCACTGGTCGCGCTCATCGGCTGCAACGCCGACCGCCTCAGCATCCCGAACTTCAACGAATCACTCGTCGACCAGCCGGCCGATCGTGCGCTGCTGCAGAACGCCGTGTCCGGTATCCTCGGCGAACAGCGCTTACTCATGGCTGGCCTGGTCAGCAATGTCGGCATCTTCGGTCGTGAATCGTACAACTACACCAGTTCCGAACCCCGGAACATCACGCTTTTCCTGGCCACCTTCCCGCTCGACAACTCCGGCTTCACCAACGGGCAGTGGGACGGACGCTTCCGGAACATGCGCAATGCGGTGAACGTGATCCGGCAGGTCGCACCGGCCACGTTCATCAACGATGCCGAAAAGAATGCCGTGCGTGGTTTCGCCAACACCATGCGCGCTCTCGACCTGTTCTATGTCATCGCCACGCGCGATTCGCTCGGTGCGCCCACCATCATCGACTCGCTCGCGCCGACGCCGCAGGCGTTCGTCAATCGTGACTCGGTGTACCGCTTCATCAGCGCAACGCTCGACCAGGCGGCGACACAGCTCAGCAGCGCCGGCACGGCGGCATTCCCTTTCCGCCTGACGACCGGATTCGTCGGCTTCGACACGCCGGCCACGTTCCTGCAGTTCAACCGTGCGCTGGCCGCGCGCGTGCTGGTGTATCGCGGATCCCTGGGCTGCGGCGCCACCTGCTACACGCAGGCGCTGACGGCGTTGACGGGTAGCTTCATCAGCTCCACCGCCACCGCGGACCTGCGACGCGGCGTCTACCATGTGTATTCGCCATCGTCTGGTGACCTGCTGAACGCCATCAGCCGTCAGACCGCACCCGATCAGCTCGCGCATCCGTCCATCCGTCCGGATGCTCAGCGCCAGGCCGGCGGCGTGTTGCTGGACAACCGGTTCATCACCAAGGTCCGGACCATTCCGACGCGAAATGCGCCGGGTGGTATCGCGGTGGGCATTCCGACCGATGTGGATTTCAACCTCTACATCGACCAGACCACGCCGATTCCGATCATCCGCAACGAGGAGCTGATTCTGCTTCGAGCCGAGGCGAACATCGGGTTGGGGTTGTTACCCGCGGCGCTGACCGACATCAACGACATCCGTGCCCGCGCGGGCAGCTTGCCGCCTATCGCTGCCTTCGCCTCGCCGACCGCGGCAATTGATGCTTTGCTCTACGAGCGTCGGTATTCGCTGCTGTGGGAAGGGCACCGCTGGTTCGATCTGCGCCGCTACGATCGGATCGGCACGATCCCGCTCGACATCCCCACGCACTTTCGTGTGCGTGTGATGCCCGTGCCGCAGGCGGAATGCCTCGCGCGTCAGCTGGTCATCGGCGCACAGCCAGCCCTCCGGGCGCCAGGCTGTCCGTAGGAACGCAGCAGTGACTGTGTCGTGATCACGGGCCGGACTGCCATCATGGAGTCCGGCCCGTGGTGCATAGCGGCATGTTTGCGGCGGACGGTCGGTCCAGCTGGGCGCCGCCATCGTCACGGTGGTCGGCGGTCCTGCTACGGGCATCTTTAAGGAACGACCAACGCTAAACTGAGTTGACCACGCGTTTGTCTCGCGCGATGCTGTCGTAATCGCCTGCTGGCTTCCCGAACAAAAATTTCCTGCGTGCTGCGCACTACGCGTTACATCGAAAGGGCGGCGCGGTTGCTTGCAGTGGTCGCGCTCACGGCGTGTACCGACCCGACGGGTCCCGGTGCGCGACCGGGCTTTTTCGGTCTCCGGCAGTACGTCGACAATTCGTTTGTGTGGCAGAGCCTTTTGCAGCGCGAGAATGTGCTCCCGTCCAACTTCTGCCCGCCGTTTGCGGCCTCCGCTCTGCCTGTGACGCGACGCGCGATCTCTGGGACCTCTGCCTCGATCGCGCTGCCGACCACCGCGATTGCGGTGCCCTTCGCGAAAGACAGCGGCGTTGTGTACCGGATCCCCGGCGAGGGACTCATCGGCATGGCCTACGACCTCAATGTGGTGACGAGGCTCGACTTCAGTGATGGACGATCACGGAATGCCATCAGCATCTTTCCGTTGGAGAGCAACTGTGCCGTCAAGGTCGACGGGCGACCGGCGCGATTGTTCGTCACCATCGTGCCACCGTTCAGTCCCGCCGACTCCATGGCATCGGCTCCGATCACCTTCACGCGCTCGATGTTCCTCATCACGACGACACCGACTGGTCGGCTGGTGAACATCACGATCGAAGGCGCCACGGTAACCAACGTCGCGTTTCAGCCGCCTTCGATCGATGACCGCAACTTCGCGATCGGACGATTACTGTCACACGTCGCGTCCATCACATGGTGATCCGCGTTGTCATTACGCACGCCGCCCTGTTGCTGCTGGGTGCCACCGCACTCGGTGCGCAGGCAACCGCGACGTGGGAGCTTGGCTCGGAAGTCATGCAGAGTCTGTCGCCATCGCGCCCCAACGCCGTCTTCGGCGGGCAGGCTTCGGACATCGGCGAATCGGCGCTCTCATTGCGCGCGAGCACGACGCTGCTGCGCCTCGGCTCCGTGCGTCTGCGCTACACGGCGCAGCTGCTGCCGGTCATCAGGCTCTCCGCCGTGGAGCAGTACGGCACCCTCGCCACGTCGGTCTCGACCTTCTACGTGATCACCGGTCGCGCACCAGCGTGGGGCATCGGCCTCGTCCCGCTCGGCCTCGACCTCGACACCCGTCTCGGCCGGCGCGTGCACCTGGGCGTCGGCGTGGGGGTGGGGATCGCCGGATTCAGCCGCCATGTCCCGGTCGCGGCCAGCCGGCGGCGGGCGTTCACGGCGGAATGGGGCACACGGCTCCGCGTCGATCTCGACCATGGCCGGGCGCTGCTGCTCGGTCTTCGCTGGAAGCACACGTCCAACGGACTGACTGCGTGGGAAAATCCGGGCCTGGACAGCCGGATGCTCTCGGCTGGGTTCAGCTGGACCGTCCGGGCGCCGCGGTGACCAGCAACCGCGCAGCGACAGCGTGACGCAGGACAGCGGAGATGGCATGCCGGTGGGCGCCAGCCCCAGGCGCGATCCACCTGACGCCGGTCCCGGACTTTGGTTACAGCCCCACCCTTGAGTCCCGCACCGATCCCCCTTACCTTACCTGACTTGCCCCGATAGCCGTCTGCCTCGGGCACGCTCGCATAGCTCAGTCGGTAGAGCACATCCTTGGTAAGGATGAGGTCATCGGTTCGATCCCGATTGCGAGCTCTGTAGCAATGCTCCACCTGAGCGGATTTGACTTGTGCAGCCACTGCAGAAGCGAACCCGCTCGCTGCGCTAGCCTCGGCATCTCGTGGCCCGCGTCGAAAACAGTACCGTGCATCTCACCACCTCTTTTCCAGGATTGCGCAGTCATGGGCAAGGCAAAGTTCGAGCGCAACAAGCCGCATCTGAACGTGGGCACGATTGGCCACGTGGACCACGGCAAGACGACGTTGACGGCGGCCATCACGGCCATCCAGGCGAAGAAGGGGTTGGCGAGTGCGATGGCGTTCGATCAGATCGACAAGGCGCCCGAGGAGAAGGCGCGTGGCATCACGATCGCGACGGCGCACGTCGAGTACGAGTCGGCGAACCGGCATTACGCGCACGTGGATTGCCCCGGGCATGCCGATTACGTGAAGAACATGATCACGGGCGCGGCGCAGATGGACGGCGCGATCCTGGTGGTGTCGGCGGCCGACGGCCCGATGCCGCAGACGCGCGAGCACATTCTGCTCGCGCGGCAGGTGAACGTGCCGTACATCGTCGTGTTCATGAACAAGGTGGACATGGTCGATGACGAGGAGCTGCTGGACCTGGTGGAGCTCGAGGTCCGCGAGCTGTTGTCGGCCTACAATTTCCCGGGCGACGACACGCCGATCATCAAGGGGTCGGCGCTCAAGGCGCTGGAATCGGGTGATCCGGCCAGTCCGTGGGGCCTGAAGATTCAGGAGTTGATGGATGCGCTGGACACGTACATCCCGCAGCCGGTCCGGGCGACGGATCGTCCGTTCCTGATGCCGGTGGAGGATGTGTTCTCGATCACGGGTCGCGGCACGGTGGCGACGGGGCGGATCGAGCGCGGGATCATCAAGGTGGGCGAGGAAGTGTCGTTGATCGGCTTCAATGCCGAGAAGACGACGGTGGTGACGGGCGTGGAGATGTTTCGCAAGCTGCTCGACAGTGGCGAGGCGGGCGACAATGTCGGCCTGTTGCTGCGCGGCATTGCGAAGGACGACGTGGAGCGCGGGATGGTGCTGGCGAAGAAGGGCAGCATCACGCCGCACACGAAGTTCTACGCCGAGGTGTATGTGTTGACGAAGGAGGAGGGCGGCCGGCATACGCCGTTCTTCAAGGGGTATCGTCCGCAGTTCTACTTCCGCACGACGGACGTGACGGGGAACGTGGAGTTGCCGGACGGGATGGAGATGGTGATGCCGGGCGACAACGTGCAGATGACGATCGAGTTGATCACGCCGATCGCGATGGACGAAGGGCTGCGTTTCGCGATCCGCGAAGGCGGTCGCACGGTCGGCGCCGGTGTCGTCGCCAAGATCCTCGCTTAGTCGCACGAAAGACGGCACAGCCGGGTCCTGCATGCAGGACCCGGCTTTCGTGCCCGGACACGCTGGCTTCACTGTACAGACCCGAAGGAGCAGGCCGTGAGTACCGCTGTTGAAACACCCCGTGCAAGTTTTCCGGTTCGCGTCGTGACGTTCTACAACGACGTCATGGTCGAGATGCGCAAGGTCACCTGGCCTGATTGGCCACAGGTGCGTCAGGCGACGCTTGGCATCATCGCCGTGGTGCTGTTCATCGGCGCCGTGATCGGTCTCATCGATCTCGTCTGCCAGGCGGTGCTCGTGTCAGGACTCCCGCGTCTCTTCGCCCGCTAGTGCCCATGCTTTCCGCCACCAGTCATCGCTGGTATGCAGTCCAGACGACCGCAGGGCACGAGAACAAGGTGCGCACGTTGCTGCAGCGTCGGATCGAGACCGACCCGACGCCGCCCGAAGAGCGCCAGATTCGCCAGGTGATGGTGCCGACGCAGACGATCGTCGAAGTCAAGAACGGCAAGAAGGTCGAAGTCGAACGGAGGACGTTTCCTGGGTACGTGCTGGTGGAAATGGTGGTCAATCAGGACACCCAGCACACCGTGAGCGGGATTCAGGGCGTCATCAAGTTCGTCGGTAAGGACAAGGAGCCGGCACCGCTGCGTGAGGACGAGGTGAAGCGTCTGCTGGGTATCGTGGACGAGAAGACCGCCGCGGCACCCGTCGAGGAGATTCCGTTCCTCATCGGGCAGGCCGTACAGATTGTCGAGGGTCCGTTCACGGACTTCAGTGGTACGGTCGAGGAAGTCGTGCCGGAGAAGGGCAAGGTGCGTGTGTCGGTAAGCCTCTTCGGCCGCCCGACGAGCGTCGAACTCGATTATCTGCAGCTGAAGGGATACTGACGCGGTGCGGGTCTCATGAGCGGGTCGGTGCAAACCGATCCCGTGGTTGACTCTCAGGTGGCAGTGACGGGACGGATGCCGTGCCGGATGTACGCATCACGTGGTAAGGGCAGGGCTGTGACGAACAGGATGTGAACCAGCAGGACGTCGGCGACCACGACGACGCAAAACCCCGTGGGAGTTTCCGATGCCATCACCGTGAGCACGTCGCCCGCGAGTGGGCCGGCATCGCAACGTCAGCGAGGTACAGATGGCCAAGAAGGTCACCGGGTTCGTCAAGCTGCAGATTCCTGCAGGCAAGGCGACTCCGGCCCCTCCAGTAGGTACGGCGCTCGGCCCCCAGGGAATCAACATCATGGGGTTCTGCAAAGAGTTCAACGCTCGGACGCAGGGCCAGGATACGATTCTGCCGGTCGAAGTGACGATCTACGGCGACAAGTCCTTCACCTTCATCCTCAAGACGCCGCCCGCGGCGATCCTGATCAAGAAGGAGCTGGGATTGGCGAGCGGGTCGGGTGCGCCGAACAAGACCAAGGTGGGTTCCATCAGTGAGGCTCAGCTTCGCAAGATCGCGGAGATCAAGATGCCCGACCTGAATTGCGACACCATTGAATCCGCAATCCGCATGATGGCTGGCGCGGCGCGATCGATGGGTGTGGAGGTCAAGGGCTGATGGGCGCTCATGGCAAGAAGTTCACGGCAGCAGCCGCGAAGATCAATGCGACCGAGGCCTACGCGGCTCGTGCGGCGTTGGAAGCAGTGAAGGCTGGCGCATTCGCGAAGTTCGACGAGACTGTCGAAGTCGTCGTGCGCCTCGGCGTCGATCCCCGTCATGCGGATCAGCTGGTGCGCGGCACGGTCGTGCTGCCGGCCGGCACCGGCAAGATGGTGCGTGTCCTCGTGATTGCCGCTGGTGAGAAGGCGAAGGAAGCCGAAGCCGCTGGTGCTGATCTCGTCGGCACGGAGTACATCCAGAAGATCAAGGACGGTTTCCTCGACTTCGACGTGATGATCGCCACACCGGACCAGATGGGTCAGGTCGGTCAGCTCGGTCGCGTGCTCGGCCCTCGTGGCCTGATGCCGAATCCGAAGACCGGCACGGTCACGTTCGATGTGACGCGCGCGGTGAAGGAGACGAAGGCCGGCCGTATCGAATTCCGCGTCGACAAGGGCGGCAATGTGCACGTCCCGATTGGCAAGGTCTCATTCGCGATCGAGGCGCTGGAGCAGAATTTTTCGGCGTTCGTCGATCAGGTCGTCCGCTCGAAGCCAAGTGCGGCCAAGGGTGTCTACGTGCGGACCATCTCGGTCAGCAGCACGATGGGCCCCGGCGTGCTGGTCGATCCCAATCCCTACCGGTAACACGACATGAAGCGATCCGAAAAGGAACAGCTCGTCGTCGAGCTGCGGGACAAGATCAGCGGCGCGGCGGCGTTGTATTACACCGACTTCACGGGACTCAACGTGAAGCGGATGACCGATCTCCGTCGCAAGCTGCGTGCAGCGGGCGTCGAGTACGTGGTCATCAAGAACACGCTCGCCTTGCGTGCGGTGGCTGAGAGTGGGCTGGTCTCGATCAAGTTGAAGGGTCCGACCGGCATCGTGGTGGGCAAGGACGCGTTGCTGGCGGCCAAGGTGCTCACCGACTTTGCGAAGGCGAACGACCAGCGGCCCGAAGTGAAGGGCGGGGTGTACGAGGGCAAGGAAGTCGATGCGGCGATGGTCGCGAAGCTGGCCGCCATTCCGCCACGCGACGTGCTCCTTGCAATGCTGGCCGGTGCTCTGCAGGCTCCTCTTGGAGCGATGCTGGGTGCTCTCGAAGCCCTGAAGGCGGAACGCGAAGGCGTCACCGCAACTGCCTGATCCCAGGCGTACCGATTTTCACGCACCCGGCGCGCAGTCAGCGTCGCCTGGGAACCACGACGGAGATTTGAGAAATGGCGAATAGCACTTTGAGCAAGGACGAGATCCTCGACGCGATCGGCAGCATGTCGGTCATCGAGCTGTCCGAGCTGGTGGAAGCATTCAAGGAGAAGTTCAACGTCACCATTGCTGCAGCCGCTCCGGCTGGCGCAGGTGCCGGTCCCGCAGCCGTCGTTGAAGAGCAGACCGAGTTCTCGGTCGTCCTCAAGGAAGTTGGCGCGAAGAAGATCCAGGTCATCAAGGTGGTTCGCGAAATCACCGGCCTGGGCCTGAAGGAAGCGAAGGATCTGGTCGAGGCAGCCCCGAAGGAAGTCAAGGGCGGCGCCACCAAGGACGACGCGGCCGCAATCAAGGCAAAGCTCGAAGCAGAAGGCGCAGTCGTCGAAGTCAAGTGACGCTGGCGGGGTAGCGACCGCGTCTGAAGGCACTCGGTTCCACGATTGGACGTTAATTTATCGTCCGCTTGGAACCGATGCCCGAGGATGAGGCCGTCCCGCCGCCGACAGGGCCGCCGGATCAACCGGCGACACTCCTGCGGTGTCACTTGATTCTTCGGACGATCGTGCTGACTGTCATTTCCGCTGGTCCTTCCCTGCAGTTTCCCGCCACACCCCGCGTCGCCGAAATTTTTCGGTCGCTGCGAGGGCGTGGCGCTTTTCGCCTGCGCGCGGGTGAGAGATGCCTGACTCGATGAAGCAGATTTCCTTCGGTAAGCTCGACGTGCGGATGACCATGCCGCACCTACTCGACATCCAGACACGCGCGTTCGAAGCGCTGTTGCAATTGGATGCCGCGGCCCATGACCGCGAAGACATTGGTCTCGAACGGGTCTTCAAGGACCTGTTCCCGATCACCGACGCGCACGAGAACTTCAGTCTGGAGTTCAAGAGCTATGCCCTCGGCGAGCCGAAGTACTCGGTCGAAGAGTGCATTGAGCGCGACATGACCTATTCGGCGCCGCTCAAGGCGCGTCTCGCCCTTCGTATCTTCGAGGAAGTCGGCGGCGAGAAGCAGCTCAAGAACGAAATCGAGAAAGAGGTTTATCTCGGCGAACTGCCACTGATCACCAATCTCGGCACCTTCGTCATCAATGGTGCCGAGCGCGTGATCGTGAGTCAGTTGCACCGCTCGCCGGGCGTCGTGTTCGAGGAGAATACGCACCCGAACGGACAACGCCTGATCTCGTCCCGCATCATTCCGTTCCGTGGATCGTGGGTGGAGTTCACCGTGGACATCCACGACGTGATCTTCGTTCACATCGACAAGAAGAAGAAGTTCCCGGCGACCGCGCTTCTGCGCGCCCTGGGCTATGGCGGCAACGAAGACATTTACCGCCTCTTCTTCGGGATTCGCGAACTGGATATCGAGCGGATTCGCGAGAATCGTCAGGACCTGCGCGAGATGGCCGGCGCCATCGTCGCCGAGGAGCTCACGCTCGTCGGTCGCGAGAAGCTGGCCGAGGAAGCGAAGCCGAAGAAGGAAACCAAGAAGGCGCGCGTCGAGCGTGAGTCAGCAGAAGCCGATCGCACCGTCAAGGTCGGCGATGAGCTCGACGATCAGCTCGTCAGCCGTCTCAAGGAAGCCGGCTACAAGAAGGTCAAGGTGTTCGCCAGCTACCACAACGTGGAGCTGCGCGACGAGATGGATGCGTTCGACAACGGTGAGCGCGAGGAACCGCGTGCGCTGGCCATGGACGTCGTGTCCAAGGACGGCGAAGTGATCGCCGAGATGCATCAGGCCCTGAAGCCCGCGCTGATCAAGAAGCTGCGTGCTGCGGGCATCTCGCGCGCCAAGGTGTTTGCGGCCACGGGCCGCATGGAGTCGTCGCTGATCAAGAACACGATCGCGAAGGATCCCACCGATCCGATCCGTCTCGAGCCGAAGGACATCGCGAAGGCCGGCTCTCCGGCTGCCGCCGGCGAAATGACGGCTTTGAACCAGATTTACGCGCTGTTGCGACCGGGCGATGCTCCGAATGCCACCACGGCGAAGGACGCGCTCATGCGCCTGTTCTTCAACCCGAAGCGCTACGACCTCGGTCGCGTCGGTCGGTACAAGATCAACCAGCGCCTCGGTCTCGAGACGGATTCGGCCACCACGGTGCTGACCACCGAGGACTTCGTCGAGATCGTCCGTACGCTCATCGAATTGCATGAAGGCCGTGGCGACACGGACGACATCGATCACTTGGGCAACCGTCGTATCCGCTCGGTTGGTGAGCTCATTGCAAACCAGTTCTCCGTCGGCTTGAGCCGCATGGCGCGACTGGTGAAGGAGCGCATGAGCATCAACACCGATCCCGAGCGCATCTCGCTCGACGACCTGGTGAATGCACGTACCGTCAGCGCCGTGATTCAGGCCTTCTTCGGGTCATCGCAGCTGTCGCAGTTCATGGACCAGACCAATCCACTCGCGGAGCTGACGCACAAGCGTCGTCTCTCGGCGCTTGGCCCGGGCGGTCTGACCCGTGAGCGTGCCGGCTTCGAAGTGCGCGACGTGCATTTCTCGCAGTATGGCCGCATGTGCCCGATCGAAACGCCGGAAGGTCCGAACATTGGCCTGATCACCTCGCTTGCGTGCTTCGCGCGCGTGAACGACCTCGGATTCGTCGAGACGCCGTACCTCATCGTGCGCGAAGGTCGCGTCACCGACGAGATCGAGTGGCTGGACGCGACCCGCGAGGCCAACAAGACCATCGCGCAGGCCAATGCGAAGCTCAATCCCGACGGCACGTTCATCGAGGAATTCGTGCTGGCTCGTCGTGAAGGCGACTTGCCCCTCGTGCCGGGCAAGCGCATCGATTACATGGACGTCGCGCCGGAGCAGCTCGTCTCCATCGCCGCGGCCCTGATCCCGTTCCTCGAGCACGACGACGCCAACCGCGCGTTGATGGGCTCGAACATGCAGCGCCAGGCCGTTCCGCTCCTCAACCCGCGCACGCCGGTCGTGGGCACGGGTCTGGAAGAGAAAGTCGCGCAGGATTCCGGCGCGTGCATCATCGCACGTCGCGGTGGTGTGGTCACACGCGTCACGGCCGATGAGATCATCATCGATGCCGGGCCGGCCGAGCAGACGACTGATCTGTCACGTCCGCTGGCGCGCCTTGGTCAGATCGACCGGTACAAGGTCAAGAAGTACTGGCGCACGAACCAGGACACGTGCATCAACCAGCGTCCGATCGTTCGCCTGGGTCAGAAGGTGAAGGCCGGTCAGGCGCTCGCCGACGGTGCAGCGACCGAGTTCGGTCAGCTCGCGCTGGGTGCAAACGTCACGGTCGCCTTCATGCCGTGGTTTGGCTACAACTTCGAGGACGCCATCGTTCTCAGCGAGCGACTGGTGAAGGAGGACGTGTACTCGTCCATCCACATTCAGGAGCTCGAGTTGCACGTCCGCGACACCAAGCGCGGGCAGGAAGAGATCACGCGTGAAATTCCCAACGTCTCGGACGAGACGCTGGTGGATCTCGACGAGCGCGGCATCGTCCGCATCGGCGCACATGTGAAGCCGGGCGACATCCTCGTCGGCAAGATCACGCCGAAGGGCGAGACGGAGTTGTCACCGGAAGAGAAGCTGCTGACCGCCATCTTCGGCGAGAAGGCGAAGGACGTGAAGGATTCGTCCCTCAAGGTCTCACCGGGCATGGAAGGCGTCGTGATCGACGTCAAGATCTTCTCGCGGATCGAAGATTCGGTCGTCGAGAAGGATCGCGGTGAGCGTATCGGCGAAGTACGTCGCGTGGAGGGCGAGGAGAAGATCCGCGTCAACGAGATCCGTGATGCCGAGCTGGGCGACATTCTCGATGGCGAGACGGTGGCGTTGGCGCTCAAGTCGGGAACGGTCGAGGAGGCCATTCCGCAGGGCACCGCGCTGGATCGTCAGTTCCTGCGCGGCTTCAAGCTGGCCACGCTGGACCTGAAGACGTTCCGCGTCGAGAACAAGAAGGTGAACGACCAGGTCCGCGTGATCCTGGATGCCGCAGCGCAGGAGAAGTCGCGGATCGAGGAGTGGGCGGAGCAGCGCATCGACAGCATTCTGCAGCCTGATGAATTGCCGCCCGGCGTGATCCAGCTGGTGAAGGTTTATCTGGCCGAGAAGCGCAAGATTTCGGTCGGCGACAAGATGGCCGGACGCCACGGCAACAAGGGTATCGTTGCCCGTATCGTGCCCGAGGAGGACATGCCGTTCCTCCCGGATGGACGCCCGGTGGACATCGTGCTGAACCCGCTCGGCGTTCCGAGCCGCATGAATGTGGGTCAGATCCTGGAAACGCACCTCGGCTGGGCGGCGAAGCTGCTTGGCTTCTACGCCAAGACACCCGTGTTCCAGGGTGCGAATGAGCGCGAGATCGGTTTGATGCTGCGATTGGCAGCGTTGAGTTGGACGCGCAAGGCACTCGAACTGCAGTCCACGGCGCCACTGGTCATCAGTGATGCCGATCTGGCCTCGATCGTCGCCGACGTGAAGCCGTCGACGGAAGATGCCGAGAAGGTGACCTTGCTCGTCGACGCACGGATCGCCGATCTCAATGTTCGCACGATGTCGCCGCAGACGAAGGAAGTGCACGCACGCGTGGCGACGTACATCCTGTCTGCCGCACGTGAACTGGCCGAGCGCGAGCGGTCGGAACTGGGCCAGCAGGTCACGGCTCATGAAACGATGCTCACCGATATGGCCGCTGGTCAACCGCGCGAGGATCTCGAGGCGGGTGCACAGCTCGTGGCGGCCGCGCAGGCCGGTGGTGACAGCGACCTGCTGGCGCGTCATGAGCTGCGCGCGCTGGCGGCAGCAACGTCGGGCAAGAAAGGCGACCTCGATCTCGACGCCGCCTGTGATGAGCTCCTGCGACTGGCCGGTACTACGCCGGCGGGTAAGATCTGGCTGCGGGATGGCCGGAGTGGCGAGACGTTCTCGTCGCCGGTGACCGTGGGCGAGGTTTACATGCTGAAGCTCAGCCACCTCGTCGACGACAAGATCCACGCCCGCAGCATTGGCCCGTATTCCCTCGTCACGCAGCAGCCGCTGGCTGGCAAGGCGCAATTCGGTGGTCAGCGTTTCGGAGAAATGGAAGTCTGGGCGCTGGAAGCCTACGGCGCCGCGCATGTGCTGCAGGAGATCCTCACGGTCAAGTCCGACGACGTGAACGGTCGCAGCCGAGTGTACGAAGCCATCGTGAAGGGTCAGAACCTGCCGGAACCGGGCACGCCTGAGTCGTTCAACGTGCTGGTGAAGGAACTGCAGGCTCTCGGTATCTACGTGAAGATGGGAGCCAAGGGTGATGGATTCACGCCCAATGCCCTGCTGGACGGCACTGGCGCCGGCAACGCCAGCGAGGAGTAGACGCGATGATTGACTTTCGAAATGCGCGCGAAGCCCGCGCGTCGAGTTTTGACTATATCCGGATCCGGATCGCCTCCCCCGAGGAGATCCGTGGTCCCAAGGACCCGAAGGAGCGTGAGCGGCTGGAGCTCGCGGGCCTCCGGACCTGGTGGTCATGGGGTGAGGTCACCAAGCCCGAAACCATCAACTACCGCAGTTTCAAGCCGGAAAAGGATGGCCTCTTCTGCGAGCGGATCTTCGGACCGGTCAAGGATTGGGAGTGCCATTGCGGCAAGTACAAGCGCATCCGTTATCGCGGCGTGATCTGCGACCGTTGCGGCGTCGAGGTGACGCTGGCAAAGGTGCGTCGTGAGCGCATGGGTCACATCGAACTGGCCGTGCCGGTCGCGCACATCTGGTTCTTCAAGACCCTGCCGTCGCCGATGGGCAACCTGATCGACGTCACGCTGCGTGATCTCGAGAAGGTGATCTATTACAGCAACTACATCTGCATCGACCCGGGTTCGCAGGAAGTCCGTGCGAATCAGCTGCTGAACGAGGATGAATTCCTCGACCTCCGCACCCGTGCGAAGGAACAGGGTGATACTGCGTTTCTGGCGGACATCGGTGCACCGGCCGTGCGTGAGTTGCTCAAGCGTCTCGATGTCGATACGCTGGCCGACTCGCTCCGCCTGTCACTGACGACCGAGACGAGCCAGCATCGCAAGAAGCAGATGCTGAAGCGCCTGAAGATCGTCGACGCGTTCCGCAACTCGGGCGACAATGGCGAGCAGCGGAACCGTCCGGAATGGATGATCATGGACGTCATTCCGGTGTTGCCGCCGGATCTGCGTCCGCTCGTTCCGCTCGATGGTGGTCGTTTCGCCACGTCGGACCTGAACGATCTGTATCGTCGCGTCATCAATCGCAACAACCGTCTGCAGAAGCTGATCCTGCATCGCGCCCCGGAAGTCATTCTCCGGAACGAGAAGCGCATGCTGCAGGAAGCCGTCGATGCGTTGTTCGACAACGGCCGCCGCTCGAAGGCGATCCGTGGTCGTGGCAAGCGACCGCTGAAGTCGCTGTCAGACATGTTGAAGGGCAAGCAGGGCCGGTTCCGTCAGAACCTGCTCGGCAAGCGCGTGGACTATTCCGGCCGCTCGGTGATCGTGGTGGGTCCGGAGCTCAAGCTGCACCAGTGCGGTCTGCCGAAGGCGATGGCACTGGAACTCTTCAAGCCGTTCATCATCCACAAGCTGGTCGACAAGGGTATTGCGGAGACGGTCAAGCGCGCCAAGAAAATCGTGGAGCGCGAAAGCCCCGAGGTGTACGAAATCCTCGAGGAGATCATCCGCGACCACCCGGTGCTGCTGAACCGTGCACCGACGCTGCATCGTCTTGGCATCCAGGCTTTCGAGCCGGTGCTTGTGGAAGGCAAGGCAATCCGTATTCACCCGCTCGTCTGCGCGGCGTTCAATGCCGACTTCGACGGTGACCAGATGGCCGTGCACGTGCCGCTGTCGTTCGAGGCGCAGATCGAAGCGCGTGTGCTGATGCTGTCGTCGAACAACATCCTCAAGCCGGCCGACGGTCGCCCGGTGGCCGAGCCGTCGCAGGACATCGTGCTCGGTTGCTACGTCGCCACCAAGGCGCCGGCTGATTTTGATCAGACGGCGAAGGATCCACAGAAGTTCAACGCCCTCAAGCACTTCAGCGCACATGCTGATGTGGAGACGGCGCTGACCCTCGGCAAGGTGATCCGCAAGGACGTGATCCGGTACATGCACGAGAAGCAGTGGATCACCACGACCGCCGGCCGCGTGCTGTTCAACGCGATCGTGCCGAAGGAGCTTGGATTCCAGAACAAGGACATGAAGAAGAAGGTGCTCGGTGAGCTCGTGTTCGAGAGCTACCGTCGCGCCGGGCTGGCCGAGACCGTGATGTTCCTCGATCGCCTGAAGGAGTTCGGGTTCACCAATGCGACGCGTTCCGGCGTGTCCATCGGCATCGAGGACCTGCACATCCCGAAGGAGAAGGACGAGTTGCTGAAGGAAGCGGGCGAGCGAGTGGATCGCTTCCAGCGCGCCTACCAGACAGGCAACATCACCAACGGCGAGCGATACAACAAAGTCATCGACACCTGGACGCACGCCAACACGGACATCGCCAACGCGATGATCGATGCCATGCGCACGTCACAGGGCGGGTTCAACCCCGTATTCATGATGTTCGATTCGGGCGCGCGAGGTTCACGCGACCAGATCCGTCAGCTGGCCGGCATGCGCGGCCTGATGGCGAAGCCGCAGAAGAAGCTCACCGGTGGTCTCGGTGAAATCATCGAAAGCCCGATCAAGTCGAACTTCCGTGAAGGCTTGTCGGTGCACGAGTACTTCATCTCCACGCACGGAGCCCGAAAGGGTCTGGCCGACACGGCACTCAAGACGGCCGACGCCGGCTATCTGACGCGTCGTCTCTGCGACGTGGCACAGGACGTGACGATCGCCGAGGAGGATTGCGGCACGCTGCTGGGCATCGACGCCGAGGCGCTGAAGGAAGGCGAGGACGTGATCGAGTCGCTGAGCGAGCGCATCGTCGGCAGCTTTGCTGGCGAGGACGTCTACGATCCGTTCGAGCGTGATGAAAGCGGTCGTCCGCGCCTGCTGGTCGAGGCAGGCATGATGATCGACGAGGACATGGCGAAGGTGATCGAGGAGTCGAGCATCGAGAAGGTGAAGATCCGCTCGGTCCTCACCTGCGAGAGCAAGCGTGGTCTCTGCCGCATGTGCTACGGTCGCAACCTGGCCACGATGGCCGTGGTCGACCTTGGCGAGGCAGTCGGCATCATCGCTGCGCAATCGATCGGTGAGCCGGGTACGCAGCTCACGCTGCGCACCTTCCACATCGGTGGTGCAGCTGCACGTATCGCCGAGAACACGGTCAAGAAGACGAAGGTGCCGGGTGTCGTGGAGTATGGCGATCGCCTGACCTTCGTGACGGACAAGGATGGCAAGAGTATCGTCACGTCGTACGAGGGCGAGCTCACCATCAAGGGATCGGCCGAAGCCAGCTATGGTGTCGGTGCCCGCCTGCTGGTGCCGCTCGGCGCCGAGCTGATGGTCACCGAAGGACAGGTCGTGAAGAAGGACGACACGATCTTCAGCTGGGACCCGTATTCGAATCCGATCATCGTGGATGTCAGCGGTGAGGTCCGGTTCGTGGACCTGGTCGAGGACGAGTCGATGTCGGACGAGCTGGATGAATTGACCGGCATGCGCGAACGCCGTGTCATCGAGGATCGTGACAAGAAGCTGCACCCGCACATCGAGATCATCGATGCCAAGGGCGTGCGAATCCGCGACTTCGTGGTGCCGGTGGGTGCGAAGCTGGAAGTGAAGGACGAGCAGATGATCAGCGCCGGCACGATCATCGCCAAGGTGAACCGCGAGGCCTACAAGACGCGCGACATCACCGGTGGTCTGCCGCGTGTGGCCGAACTCTTCGAGGCACGTCGTCCGAAGGATCCGGCAACGATCACGGAAATCGACGGTGTGGTGCGGTTCGGCGACATCAAGCGCGGCAAGCGCGAGATTCGCGTGTACCCGGCCGATCCGAAGAACGCGTGGGCGGAAGTGGAATCGGCCGAGCCGAAGCAGTATGAAGTGCCGTCCGGCAAGCATCTCCGAGTGCACGAGGGTGACCGCGTGCGCGCTGGCGACCGTCTGTCGGAAGGCCCGGTCAATCCGCACGACATCCTCGCGATCAAGGGCCCCCGCGCAGTGCAGGAGTACCTCCTGAACGAAGTGCAGGAGGTCTACCGTCTGCAGGGTGTGAAGATCAATGACAAGCACATCGGCGTGATCGTGCGCCAGATGCTGCAGAAGGTCCGGATTTCGGAAAGCGGCAACACGGAGTTCCTGGAAGGGGAGCACGTGGAGCGCGCGATCTGGCTGGCGGAGAACCTGGTCGTCGAGGGCAAGGGCATGACGCCGTCGCAGGCCGAGCCGCTGCTGCTGGGTATCACGAAGGCGTCACTCACGACGCAGTCGTTCATCTCGGCTGCCAGCTTCCAGGAGACCACGCGAGTCCTCACCGATGCCGCCATCCGCGGCTCGCAGGACGACCTGCTGGGTCTCAAGGAGAACATCATCATCGGGCATCTCATCCCGGCGGGTACTGGTGTGTACCGGTACAACGACGTGGAGATCGACGGCCTGGAAGCGCCGCCGGCCCCCGAGACACCGTACGACGCCAGCGCTTCCTATCTGGAGCCGCCGGCAACCACGCCACTGTCGATGCCTGTTGCGGCAGCGGTCGCGGACGAGAGGTAGGTCACACGCAGTCTGCAGTGAGGAACGGCCCGGAGCGTCATGCTCCGGGCCGTTCTGTGTCTGAAGGTGTGTTCACGTGTGCGCACGCCCGGTTGGTGGCGATTGGATCGTATCGGTGATTGGGAAATCTGGGCGACGAATCACTGGGTCAGAGCAGGGACCAAGGGGTCAGAAATCTTGATTCCCACGATCAACGGGGTCAGATCCTGCTCTGAGCAAGGGATGAGGAATCCTGATTCCTGAGCAAGATTTCCGGGAATTGAAGAGCAAGATTTCTGATCCCTTGCTGGACCGGAGCACGATCGCTGACCTCATGTTCTGCGGATGCCGGACCAACACCTGGCTGGACCGCGTGCTGGACCGACTTCATGCTGATCCCGCGCTCGGATCTTCGCGAAGGCGTGAACGCGTGTCTAGGGATTCGCCTGGGTAATCTGCATTGACACGATTTCGTAGCGGATCTTCAGTCTGCCCCTTCCGCGTGCATTTTTGACGCATGACACAGCACTCTCTCGCTCGATTGCTCCAGGTCGCCGCCGTCGTCGGCGCGCTCGCTGGCTGCAAGGCCGCCGGCCCCGAAAAGCTTGTCGAGGGCAGGGACGCGCCGCGGCTACCGACTGGCGCTCGTCTCGACCCCGCCGGTCCCCGAACGAATGTCGGCGCGCTGCCGCTGGCGGCGGTGCTCTCGCCCGATTCATCGCATATCCTGCTGCTGCTGAATGGATGGCGTCAGCAGGGCGTGCAGGTGGTGAACCGGACGTCAGGCGCCGTGACGCAGACGCTGGATCAGCCGGCGGCATTCATCGGGCTGACGTTCGCTCCTGATGGTCGCACACTGTACGCGTCGGGCGGCAACACCGACGCGATCTATCGCTATGACTGGGCATCGTCGAGGCTGACGCTGCGCGATTCCATCATCGTGCGTGCGCGGCCCAGCCCACGCAGCAGCGGCAGCAGTTATCCGGCCGGCATCGCCACCAGCCGCGATGGCCGGTTGCTGTATGTGGCCGAGAACCTGGCCGACTCGCTCGCCGTCATCGACTTGTCCACTGGCCGCGTGACGCAGCGGCTCGGGGCGGGGCGCTACCCGTATGGCGTGGTCGTGAACAACGATGGCACCGTGTATGTGTCCAGCTGGGGCACGCAGCAGGTGCACGTGTACACGCCGGACGGTGCGCGGCTGCGCGATCGCAAGCCGATCGACGTGGCTCGACATCCATCCACGATGCTCCTGAATGCCGACGGCACGCGGCTGTTCGCGACGTCGGCTTCGACAGACGCGATCAGCGTGATTGATACTCGCAGCAACGCGGTGGTCAGCACGCTGCGCGACCCGACCCCTGCCAATCTGGGCCAAGGGAGTACACCGATCGGCATGTTGCTCTCGCGCGACGGCACGCAGCTGTACGTGACGGAGGGCGACAACAATGCGGTCGCACTCTTCACACTCAGCGCGCGGACGGCCGGCACGGGCAGTGGCACGCGTGACTCGCTGCTCGGCCGCGCACCGGTTGGCTGGTATCCATCGGCACTGCTGCAGGTGGGCGACACGCTGCATGTGGTCGACGCCAAGGGTCGCGGCACCGCGCCGAACCCGAAGCTTCCGCAGCCTGGCGCGACGGGCAGGCCCGAGGACCGCGCGAACAGCTATACGTCGGGCCAGATCAACGGCACCATCACGAAGCTCGCACTCGCGCAGTTCGCATCACCATCGCTCGCGGCACTGTCGGGACGCGTGGCGCGCGCAAACAATTGGGATGCACCGTCCGTGCGCAGCGGCATGCCGCCGATCACGCATGTGATCTACGTGATCAAGGAGAACCGCACCTACGACCAGGTGCTCAGCGACCTGCCGGCCGGTGATGGCGACACGACGTTGCTCTTCTTCCCGCGCCGCATGTCGCCCAATCATCACGCACTTGCCGAGCGCTTCGGCCTGTACGATCGCTTCTTCGTGAACGCGGAAGTCAGTGCCGATGGGCACAACTGGAGCACGGCGGCATACACCACCGATTACACGCAGAAGACCGTGCCGTCGAACTACTCGGGACGTGGGCGTTCGTACGACTACGAAGGCACCAATCGTGGCCGCGTGCCGTCAGACGACGATGACGACGACGTGGCAGAGCCGGCAAAGGGCTATCTCTGGGATCTCGCGAAGCGAAAGGGTATCACCTTCCGCAACTTCGGCGAGTTCGTCGTGCCGGACGGTGCGACGGGCACCGCGCCCGAGGGCTATCGCGGCGTGAAGCCGTTCCTCGTGGCGAACACCAGTCGCGAGTTTCCGGGTTACAACCTCGATATCCAGGACCAGCGGCGTGCCGATATCTGGATCAAGGAGCTGAACGGCTGGGTTGCAGCGGGCGAGATGCCGCAGCTGCAGATCGTCAGGCTGCCGAATGACCACACACATGGTGCATCCGCCAACAAGCCGACACCGCAGGCGCACATGGCGGACAACGATCTCGCGCTTGGCCGCATGGTGGAGGCGGTCTCGAAGACGAAATTCTGGGCGAGCACCGCGATCTTCGTGCTCGAGGACGATGCGCAGAATGGGCCGGATCATGTGGACTCGCATCGCTCGCTGCTCTTCGTGGTGTCTCCATGGGCGACGTCCGAAGCGCAGCATCGCTTCGTGAACACCACTGATGTGATCGCGACCATGGAGGCACTCCTCGGCCTCGATGCACTGTCACCGTATGATCACTATGGTCGACCACTGCGCGAGATCTGGCGCAGCGCACCGGATGTGCGCCCGTATGTCGCGCTCGTACCGAGTACGCCGTTGACCGATCGCAACCCGGCGCGCGGCACCGGCGCGATCGAGTCGCGCAAGCTGGACCTGCGCTACGAGGACGTGGCGGAGGAGGATGCATTCAACCGCATCCTCTGGCATGCAATCAAGGGCACGAAAGTGCCGTACCCCGGGCCGACGCGCATGTCGGCCGCGGAGGTCGTGCGCAGCTGGTGACGCCTTATGGCGCCACCTCGTGGAACTGCAGCGCGGTCACGCGATCCACCGTCCAGCGCTGCGCCCACTCGCTTTCGAACAGGATCACGGCATTGCCTGACGCATCGTAGATGCGCAGGCGGCCGGGTTCAGCGGCCAGTCGGTCAATGTCGGCCTCCGCACCCGTCACCCAGCGCGGATAGCGCGCACTGATCGGCTCCAGCTTGCAGCGCACGCCGTACTCGTGCTCGAGGCGGTGCAGCATCACGTCGAACTGCAGCACGCCGACTGCGCCGACGATCGGTGTGGGGCCCACGACATCGCTTTGCGATGTGTAGAATACCTGAGCCGCGCCCTCTTCCGTGAGCTGCCGCAGTCCGGCGTCCAGCTGCTTGCGCTTGATCGGATCCTTCAGCACGACGCGCGCGAAGTGCTCGGGCGGGAAGCGCGGAATGTCACTGAACTCGAGCTTCTCGCCTTCCGTCAACGAGTCGCCGATGCGCAGGTTGCCGCGATCCATGATGCCGATCACGTCACCGGGCCAGGCTTCCTCGATGATGGTGCGTTCACGCGCCATGAACTGCTGCGGGGCGTTGAGGCGTACGGTCTTTCCGGTGCGCACGTGCAGCGCCGGCATGCCCGCCTCGAACTTGCCCGAGCAGACGCGCACGAACGCAATGCGGTCGCGGTGCTTGGGGTCCATGTTTGCCTGGATCTTGAACACGAAGCCCGTGAACTCCTCCTGCGTCGGCTCGACTGACCCGATCGTCGATTCACGCGGTGTCGGTGCCGGCGCCAGTTCCAGGAACTCACGGAAGAACGGCTCGACGCCGAAATTCGTCAGTGCGCTGCCGAAGAATATCGGCACCAGCGCACCGGACAGGATCTCGTCGTGATCGAACGGATGGCCTGCGGCGTCCAGCAGCTCGAGGTCATGCCGCAGCTGCTGGTGGGCCTCCGGGCCGAGAAGATCCACCATGTCGGGACTGTCCAGTCGGCCCTCGTGGCCGGTGGCGCGCTTGGCGCCATGGTCGTCGCTGCGATCGAACAGGTAGACCAGCTCCTTGCGACGATCGTACACGCCCACGAATGAACCGTCGCGGTGAATCGGCCACGTGACGGGATGACAGTTGATGCCGAGGTCCGTCTCCACGTCGCTGATCAGCTTCAACGGATCCTCACCAACGCGGTCGCACTTGTTGACCAGCGCGAAGATCGGCATGCGGCGGCGCTTGCAGACCTGAAACAGCTGCCGCGTGCGATCCTCCACGCCTTTGCGGTTGTCCAGCAGCATCATCGCGCTGTCCGCGGCCACCAGCGTGCGATACGTGTCCTCCGAAAAGTCCTCGTGGCCCGGTGTATCGAGGAGATTGATGTGATACCCCGCCCAGTTGAACTGCATCACGCTGGACGTGACGGAGATGCCGCGCTCCTGCTCCAGCGCCATCCAGTCGGACGTCGCGTGTCGCTGGGCACGACGAGCCTTCACCGAGCCTGCCAGATGAATTGCACCACCATAGAGCAGCAGCTTCTCGGTGAGCGTCGTCTTGCCGGCGTCAGGGTGACTGATGATGGCGAATGTCCGGCGTCGCTCGATCGTGCTGGCGATGACGGCGGAAGTCACGGGTGCGGACATGGATGGGATTCAGGTGGCGAGTGCGAGACGCACACGTCAAGATACCGAACCCAGCTCCGTCACGCTCCGGGGTGTCGTGGTCGCTCGCCCCACGTGGGGAACGACGCAGCGCCGTCGCGGAACCCGGTCGAGGCATTCCACGCGATGCTCGGATGCATCCGGCGCACGATCGTCGTGCCGCCGGTGCGCGGCACGCGCACGCACACGTCAGGCGGCCTCTGCGCGCAGTGCCTTTCGGCGATGCTTCTCTACATACTGCGCCTCGTCGGCGTTACGCAGCAGCACTTCGACATCCGTCGGCGTGTCGGGGTCGAAGTAGGCTGCGCCGAGGCTGATACCGAGGTGCCACGCCGTTTGGGCGTCATCACGCCGCTCGAAATTCGACGCAGTGACCGCGTTGTCGAGACGCTCGAGGAGAAGCGAGACGTCTTCCGGACGAACGTCGATGAGGAGCATCGTGAACTCGTCGCCGCCAAGCCGCGCCACGAGATCGGTTTCGCGGAAGGTCGTGTTCAAGAGGCCGGCCATCGTTTGCAGCGCTGCGTCACCGGCGTCGTGTCCAAAACCGTCGTTGATCGACTTGAACGAGTCGAGGTCACCGTAGAGCAGTGCGCAGGGCACGCCCTGGCGCGCCGAGAGCCGCAGCGTCGTGTCCGCCTGCTCCAGAAAACCGCGTCGATTGTACAGCGCCGTGAGTTCGTCGCGCAGCGAGAGGTACTTGAGCCACTCCTCGCTCGCCTTGCGCTCGGTGATGTCGCGCGCCAGTGCGACCAGACCGCCGTGCGGCAACAGCGTCAGCGACAGCTCCTGCGGGTACGGGCTCCCATCGTGATGCCGGCCCGTTGCTTCACCTTGCCAGAATCCGACCTGTGTGACCTCCGGCATCGCTTCGCGTACCAGTCGCTGCGCCTCGACCGGCTCGTAGAGCGCGGCCCATGGCGTGTGCAGCATTTCCGTGACCGTGTTCCCGTGCATCCGTGCGAAGGCCTGGTTCACGAACTCCAGCGCGCCACTGACATCGGTGATGGCGATGCCGTCGGCAGTGACCGCCACCGCGGCAGCCAACTGCTGCCGTTCGCGATCAGCGTTGCGTCGTGCCGTGATATCGCGAGAGAGCACCACGAAGCCAGTGCTGGAGTTGTCGCCCCTGCGCGTCGGCGTGACAGTGAGCTCGATCCAGTACGGCCGACCATCCTTGCGATAGTTGAGCAGTTCGCCCCTCCAGCGTTCGCCGCTGCTGATCGCGGCAGCCAGGCCGGTCATGTCCTCGGGACGAGTGTGGGTGCCGTGCAGCAGCGTACCGGGACACCGCCCGATTACGTCGGCCAGCGTGTACCCGGACAGGCTTTCCCACGCGGCATTGACCCACGTGGCGTGGCCTGTCCGGTCCAGCATCAGTATCGCATGATCGCTCTGTCGTGCCACCAGCGACAGCGTCTCGAGCTCGCGCGCCGCAGCCAGTGACGCCGTGATGTCGGTGAACGTCGCCACGGCCGCGGCCTGATCCGACAGGCCGCCGTTCGGCACCGGCCGGGCATTCACCGACAGCCACGCCAGTGATCCGTCGCCACGATGGACGCCCATGACCTCGCCATCGATCGACAGACCCTCGGCGCGCGCACGAGAAATCGGATGTCGCTCGCTGGGCAGCATGGCACCCTGAGCGTCAGTGGCATGCCAGCTGGCATCCATCGAGGTGCGCCCTTCCAGCTGATCGGCCGTCAGCCCCAGGATGCGTTCCGCGCCGGCATTCCACTGGATGATCTGGCCGTTGCCATCCTGCACGATGACGCCTTCCGCCAGCGCTTCCACGATGGAACGGGTGCGCGCCTCGTCGGCCGCGAGCTTTGCCTGCAACGTCTTCTGCTCGGTGATGTCCTGAAGCATCACGGTCACCGAGGCGACCCGGCCACCACTGGCGCGGTGCGCCAGCAGCGTCTGCATTACGATGCGATCAACACCGTCGCGACGTCGCAAACGTGCCTCACCCTGCGAGATGCCACGCCGGATTGCACGCGGAAATGCGACATCGCGCAGGTGGCGCACGGATTCGGGTGTCAGCAGGTGCGCGGCGTGTGTCCAATTGCGTTTGCGCATGTGGTGCGTGTGCTGCTCGGCCGCGGCATTGGTGTAAAGCACTTCGCCCGACAGCGCGAACACTGCCACCGCATCGGGCATTGCGTCGAGAATGGCCGTCAATCGCGAGAGTTCGGTGGCACGCTGCTCGAGATGGTCGCGGTGCTCGATCAGCGTCGACTGCTGCGCCATCAGCTCTTCCTGCTGGTCGAGTAACGTCTGCCGTTGCGTCTGCAGTGTTTCGTTCTGGATCTCCTGCTGGACCGAGTACTGGTACATCATCTCGGCCTTCGCGTAGAGTTCCACCCGCACGGCCTCCTGATCGTGGATCAGCTGGCCGATGGCACGGGTTGCAGGCTGAAAGACGAAGCGCGCTTCCGCAGCCAGCAGCAGCAGCAGCAGGCAGGTGAAGCCGGCGGCGATGTACTGCGTCGCCTGCACGGAGCGCCGGTGGCGGGTGTCGAGCGTCCGCACATACGTGTCGAGCCGGGCAATCAGCAGCGTGCCCGATGCGTTGACGGAATCGGCGAGTGCTGGCAGCGTCCGTGCACCGCTGCTGGTGGCGAGGCTGGCCGCAGCCAGGACGAGCTGCGTCCGGAGTGGTTGCATCCCATCGAGTTCCGGCGCGTCGTCGGCAAGCATCGGCGGCAATCCCTCGAGGGGCGACCCGTACCGTAGCGCGTCGAACGCCGTATTCCACTTGGATACGCCCAGGGTCAATGCGGCAACCGCGTGTTCATGTGCGGCAGTGCCACGCGTGCCAGCAGATGCCGCGCGGAACGCTTCCGTGATGACGCGCTGCGTCAGCATGCGTTGCCGGCCGGCGAGATTGGTGCGCAGTGCCGAGGTGCGCTCTGTGGCGGCGTGCACGCTGACGATTCCCGCCGCCGCGATACCGAGCGCGGCAATGAGGGTCAGCCCGAGCGCATAACTGCGCCCAAGGTGCCTCATGCCACGTGCTGATGTCTGAGGGACGGGCGAGTCCATGGCGCACGTGGTTCCACTGAATGTGTGGTGCGGCTCAGGCTGTCTGCTTCATCCGCGTATGCCTGGGGAAATCTCGGAACGTCAGCACGACTTCTTGAGCCGCGACGGCTGCTTCGGGTGCTCGTGCGAGAGGCCCCGGTTCGTTACGATCCGGCTTGACGCCAGCAGCCAGGACGCGTATGCTTTCAAGCTTGTTCCGTGCCGCCCCCACCCCCGGGAGGCGATTCACGTAGATGTCGGGGTCCGAACACTCAGAGGCAATGCCTACCATCAATCAGCTCGTCCGCCGGTCCCGCAAGGACGTGGTGGAGAACAGCAAGTCGCCGGCGCTCAAGTCGAATCCGTTCAAGCGTGGCGTCTGCACGCGCGTCTACACGACGACGCCGAAGAAGCCGAACTCGGCGCTCCGTAAGGTCGCCAAGGTTCGCTTGACGAACCAGATCGAGATCATCGCGTACATCCCGGGTGAAGGCCACAACCTGCAGGAGCACTCGATCGTGCTCGTGCGCGGTGGTCGTGTGAAGGACCTGCCGGGCGTACGCTACCACATCGTACGCGGTTCGCTCGACGCTTCGGGCGTGAACGGCCGCAATCAGAGCCGTTCCAAGTACGGCACCAAGAAGCCGAAGCCGGGCCAGGCCGCCGCGGCCGCCGGTAAGGGAGGCAAGAAGAAGTGAGCCGCCGCAAAAAGTCAGTCAAGCGCATCATCCTGCCTGATGCACGCTACGACAGCCAGACTGTCAGCAAGTTCATCAACAACCTGATGCTGCAGGGCCGCAAGGCCACATCGGAGAAGATCTTCTACGCCGCGATGGACCTGGTCGAGGCTCGCACCAGCCAGCCGGGCGTGAACATCTTCAAGCAGGCGCTCACCAATTTGAAGCCTGTCGTTGAGGTGAAGAGCCGCCGCGTCGGTGGTGCGACGTATCAGGTGCCGGTCGAAGTTCGTCCGGATCGGCGTACGGCACTCGCCATGCGCTGGTTGATCAGCTACTCGCGCGATCGCAACGAGAAGTCGATGCCGGAGCGTCTGGCCGCCGAAGTCATCTCCGCCAGCAAGGGTGAAGGCAACGCGATCAAGAAGAAGGAAGACACGCACCGCATGGCCGAGGCCAACAAGGCCTTTGCGCACTACCGCTGGTAGTCGTTGCGTCTGCTGCATATGGAACGCCTCCCGGTCTCACCGGGAGGCGTTCTGTGTTGGTGCCGGCGCTCAGGTTCATGCACGTGGCTGACTCTTCCGCCGCGCGATCGACTGGGTCGTGACACGTCCGGCTTGCGTCCCTGCCTCACATTCCCGACCGTTCTGCATGACTCGACTCACATTCTCGCGCTCCGCCGCCGTCGCGCTCATCATCGCCGCGTGCCTTGCCACTGCGGACTCCGGCGCGCAGGCCGACCCGCGCACATGGCCCGAACGTGCCATCCGTCGCGACATTCCGATGACCGACGCGATCCGCGCCGCGCACGCCGCCGGCACTCGTGACTCCACGGGACGTCCCGGCGCGAAGTATTGGCAATTGCGCACCGACTATACCATCCGCGCGCGGCTCGATGTGCCGGCACAGCGATTGAGCGGCTTCGAGACGATCACGCTGCACAACGACAGTCCCGATCCATTGTCGCAGATCGCGCTGCGTCTCGACGCGAATCACTTCATCGGCACCAACCCCCGCGCTCTGCCGTGGGTGCCGGCGCAACTCACCGACGGCATGGTGGTGACTGCGATGCGCGTGAACGGTACGCCGGTGTCGCTCGATGCCGCTCCGCCGCCGCGCAACCAGCCACTGGCCGCACCGATCGCGATCAACCTGCGCTCCACGCTGGCCCGCGTGCTCCTTGCCACCGCCATCGCGCCGCGTACGACGGCCACGATCGAGATCGAGTGGAATCATGCCATCCCCGGTGGCCCTGGCTCCGGGCACCGAATGACACAGCGCTGGGCCGACTCGCTCTTTCAGCCGACACAGTGGTTTCCACGCGTCGCTGTCTATGACGACCTGCGGGGATGGGATCCCGAGCAGTACCTCGGCCCCTCGGAGTTCTACAACAACTTCGGCCGGTTCGACGTGAAGCTCGATGTGCCGGCCGGGTGGCTCGTGAGCGGCACGGGATTGTTGCAGAATCCGGCTGAGGTGCTGACGGCTGCAGCGCGCGCTCGACTCGCCACCGTGCTGTCCAGCGACTCCGTCACCACCATCGTCGGACCCGACGAAATCGGCCCCGGCCGCGCGACGGCCGCAGGCGATCGGCTCGTCTGGCACATGGTCGCCGATAGCGTGAACGACTTTGCATGGGCAACCGCGCGGAAGTTCATCTGGCAGGCGACGCGTGCCGCGATACCGGGCAAGGGATACGTGCCGGTGCATCAGTTCTTCCTGCCCGGTCGCGCACCGCTTTTCGCCAGCGCGCTGACGACGACCCGACATGCACTCGAGTTCTACTCCGGACTCTGGTTCCCGTATCAATTCCCGCAACTCACGCTGCAGGATGGTCCGAGCGCCGGCATGGAGTACCCCATGGTCATCAACAGCAACGTCGGTGCGGCCGATCACGAGACGGGCCATCAGTGGTGGCCCATGGTCGTGAGCAACAACGAGACGTGGTATGGCTGGATGGATGAAGGCTTCAACCAGTACATGAACATCCTGTCGGCTGCAGACAAGGCGCAGCGCACGCCGAACCTGGATTTGCTGGGCCAGTCATATGGACAGACCAGCGGCAGCGAGAGCGAATCGCCGATGATGTGGAACGCGAACTTTGCCGGCCCGTCGTACAGCTTCACGACGTATGGCAAGGCGCCGCTCATGCTGTCCATGCTCGGTGGCGTGGTCGGCGACAGCGCGGTGCAGCGTGCGCATCGCGAATGGGCACAAGCATGGATGTTCAAGCATCCGTCGCCATGGGACTACATGTTCTTCATGAACAAGGCGCTCAATCGCGATCTTGGATGGTTCTGGAACGCGTGGCTGTTCACGACCGACCGGGTGGACGGCAGCATCACGCAGATGCAGGTGAAGGGCGACCGCACCACGGTCACCGTGCGGCAGGAGGGCCAGATGCCGTCGCCGGTCGTGTTGCGCGTTCGCTTTGCATCTGCCGGACCGGCAATCCGCCGCATGTCCAATGCGGTCATGCAGGACAGCGTGACCGCAATCGTCACCTTCCCCGTGGAGGTGTGGTTCAGCGGACGCCGCACCTACGATGCGGTGCTGCTCTTCGGGAAGCGTCCCATTGATGAAGTCCTCCTCGATCCAGGCTGTCGCTTTCCTGATCGCGAGCTTGCGGACAACGTCTGGCCCCGCCGACCCGTCGCGACGACAAGCGCCTCGGGCGCCAAGCCCTCAACTCTCTGCACACGATGACGCCGTTCCGACACATCCGCCGATCATCCTTTCGCGTCTTGATGGCGCTGCTGACCATCGCCCTGCCCACCGCACTGTTCGCGCAGACGGCAATGTTGCTGCGACCCGCACGCGTCTTCGACGGCAGCGGAAGCGCGCCGGTGAGCGGCGTCGTGGTGCTGGTGCAGAACGGCCGCATCACCGCCGTCGGCACGCCGGATATGGTGAAGGCGCCGTCGGATGCGGTGGTCGTAGACCTGCCGGGCATGACGCTGATGCCGGGCATGATCGATCTCCACTCGCACGTGCTGCTGCACCCGTACAACGAGACGAACTGGAACGATCAGGTCCTGAAGGAATCACTCGGGCTTCGCGTGGCACGAGCCACGGTGCACATGCAGCGCACGCTGCGTGCAGGGTTCACCACGCTGCGCGACCTCGGCACCGAGGGTGCGGGTGATGCGGACGTGGGACTGAAAAAGGCGGTGGAGCAGGGCATCATCGAAGGACCACGCCTCGTCGTCACGACGCGTGCGATCGTGATGCGCGGTTCGTACGGGCCGAGCGGATTCGCTCCCGAAGTCGATGTGCCGCAGGGCGCACAGGAAGCGGGCGGTCCCGAGGAACTCGCGCGCGTGGTGCGCGACCAGATTCGCCGCGGTGCTGACTGGATCAAGATTTACGCCGACTACCGGTGGGGTGCAAACGGCACGGCACGTCCGGCCTTCACGCAGGCCGAGATGGCGCTGGCCGTGGAGATCGCCGAGATGAGCGGTCGGCATGTCGTCGCACATGCCACGTCGCCGGAAGGCATGCGGCGCGCAATCATGGCGGGCGTCAGGACCATCGACCACGGCGACGACGGCACGCCTGAGATATTCCGGCTGATGAAGGAGCGTGGCGTGTATCTCGTGCCGACGGTCGCCGCCGGTGATGCGGTGCTGCAGTACGGTGGGTGGAAGAAGGGCACCGGCGTTGAGCCGGAACGCATCGTGGCCAAGCGCGCGAGCGTGCGCGCGGCAATGGCGGCCGGCGTCATGATCGCCAATGGCAGCGACGTCGGAGTCTTCGCGCACGGCAGCAATGCGCGCGAGCTCGAACTGATGGTCGATTACGGCATGACGCCCACACAGGCGCTCGTCTCCGCGACCTCCACGGCAGCAAGAGTGCTGGACATGGGCGACCGGCTCGGCATGGTCGCGCCGAACATGATCGCAGACCTCGTGGCCGTCGATGGCGACCCGACGCGCGAGATCGCGGCGGTCAGTCGCGTGCGCTTCGTGATGAAGGACGGCAGGGCGGTATCCGGTGTCGCGGTCGCGTCAACTCCGCGTACGCCGTGAACGGCATCGGTGGCCGTGCGGCATCTTTAGGAACGCCGAGTCGCCGCGCCGGCCATTGCAGTGGCAATCAAAATCGCGGGGTGATGGACGCGATCGAGACGCATCAACTGACTGGTTTCCATGCGCGGATTCACGCGTCAACGACTTGATGATGCGCCCCGAGACCCTGGTGTGATGCCGCTTCCCATACCGCACCCCGACGTGATCGCGCGCGCGCTCCCTGACGGCAGCGTGCTGTTTCATTCGTCGACAGAGGTGTACTTCGGACTGAACGAGACCGGGACGCTGATCTGGAATGCGCTCGCCGAGGGTGCTGGGAGTGAGGAGGCGTTGACGGCAGCGGTGCTGACGCGCTGGCCTGACGCGTCGGCTGGCGATGTGAGTTGCCACGTGCGCGAGTTGCTGGCCGACCTGTCCGCCGAAGGGTTGGTCGTTGACCCTGAAGCCGGCGTGTTGCGACGTTGATCCTGGCGCGGAAGGCTCGCGCCGCAGCTGACGTCGCCATCGCACTGCGCGCCGTCTTTCAGGCCAGGCGGCGGTCGGCTCGCACTCCAGTCGGCTCCTTCGTGGAGCGCTGCGGCGAGCGACCGAAACACACCGCGCAGGTGATGGCTGCCGGTCGCCTGTCCGAGACGGAGCAACGGTGCGGATTGCGCTGGGCTGCCGCCGTGGATCGGGTGCTGCACTGGGTACCGGGTGACTCGGCCTGTCTCGTGCGCGCCGCGGCGATCAGGGAGTTGGTCCGTACACGCGGGCTGCCGGATGCGGAGGTGCAGATCGGCGTCCGGCGCGGGCCGGGTGGATTCCAGGCGCATGCATGGGTGGCGCAGCATGGCGAACCGATTGCCGAGCCGGGCGAGCTGCGGAATCTGTTCTCGAGGCTCGACGGCGTGACGATTCGCTGAGTTGACGCGTATCCACAGGGGCGTCCCTGCTGCAGGGCTTGTACCCGCAACCGCGACTCGACACCTTCAATCGCATGATGTCCGCTGCTCCTACGTATGAACGCCCGCTCCTCGAGCGATACGGCACCTTTCGCGAGCTGACGCAGGTGTCGTTGAACCTCGGTGCGTTTGCGCTCAATACGAATGTGCTGAACGGTTCGGCGGCATCGTGTGACTGCGTGCCTGGAGAAGCGCCGCCGGGTGGCGGGTCGCGTTCCTGACCTGATGCGCTCTGCCTCAGGCGCGGCTGGTGTGCCTGATCCTGTTCGCGTCTTCGGTGCCACGCTGGTTGCTGATCGCCCGCTGCCTTCGCTGCCAGTCGCCCTGGTTCCGCGCGACGAACATCGTCCGTTCTGGACATTGTGTACGCACGACATCGCCGCGCCGAACCTGAGTGTACGCGCCGACGCTGTGCAACTTGGCCAGTTCCGTTATTCGACGGGTACGCTCGTTACGCTGGCCGCACATGGTACGGGGCATGACATCACCATCGCCGACACGGGTCGTTTCACCCTGTCAAACGATGGCTGCACGATCAGGCATGATGCGCCGCCCGACGTTGACCGGGCGGCGGTCGTCCTGGACCTGATCGGGGTAGTACTCCCCTTCGTGCTGCATCGCGACGGTGCCTGGTGCCTGCATGCCAGCGCCGTCGCCACGCCGGACGGCGTGATCGTGTTCCTCGCACCCCGTGGTCTGGGGAAATCCACGCTGGCCACCGCGTGCGCGACGGCAGGCTGTGCACTCGTGGCCGACGACGTCGTCGTGATGCGGCAGCACGCGCATGGTGTGACCGTGACGCCCGCCGGCGTGCCACTGCGATTGCATGCCGCGACTGCGCACGCGATTGGCGTGGCAGCACGCGATGAGGACGAATGGGGCAAGGTGCACGTAATTGCCGACAGCGCGGTCACTGACCTGCCCCTGGCCGCGATTTACGTGCTTGCACCGGTCAATGCGATGGACGCGGTCGTGCGGGAAGCGCGTGCCACGCGCGCGGCCGCACTCGCGCTCGTGGCGAACGGCAAGATCACCGAACTGCTCGGCGGTGACGTCGAGGGTGATGTGCTCTCCCGCTGCGTGGCGATGGCACACGTGACACGCATGTATGACCTAGCCGTGCCTCGCGACCTTGCACGACTCGACGAGGTCGCGCGTGCATTGCTCGCGTGGCATGGCGGCCCGGTGGCGAACGTCGACGACGCGGTGACGGCGGTGGACGGCGATTTATGAGTACCCGGACCGGCGACGCGATCACGGTGCACGACGTCACGAAGTCGTTCCGCGCCGATCGGAGCCTGTGGCGACGGTTGCGGCGCGTGCCTGGCACCGCGTCGCGCGCCGTGCTCGATAAAGTCTGCGTTTCGGTGACGCGCGGCGAGATCTTCGGCCTCGTCGGCGCGAACGGTGCAGGCAAGACGACGCTGCTGAAGATCCTCTCCACGGTGCTCATTCCCGAGTGCGGCAGCGTGATGATCGACGGAATTGACGGACTTGCGGACCCGGCGCAGGTGCGCCGGCGCCTGGCGGTCGTCCCGGCGGACGAACGCGCACTCTTCTGGCGTGTCAGTGCGACCGAAAACGTGCGCCTGTTCGCCTCGCTGTACGGGCTCACGGGACGTGAGCGCGACGATGCCGTTGCACGGGCGCTGGAGCTCGTGGGACTTGGTGATGTCGGTCGGCAGCATGTCGGCAGTTTCTCGTCCGGCATGCGGCAGCGCACGCTCATTGCCCGCGCGCTGGTCACGCGTCCCCCGATTCTCATCATGGACGAGCCGACACGCAGCCTCGATCCCGTCACGGCACGCGAGCTGCGCCGCTTCATTCGCGACGTGCTGTGCACGCAGCTTGGCGCGACGATTCTGCTGGCAACGCACAGCACCGAGGAAGCGATGCAGCTCTGCGATCGTGCCGCACTGTTGGTGCGCGGACGTGTCGTCGCGACCGATACCCTGAGCAACCTGCAGCATTCGATAGGCGGCGCACGCGTGCGGGTGCGCATCGATGCATTGTCTGAGGCGCGTGCACGCGCGCTGCTCCACCTGCCCACCACTACGACCACGCCGACCGTGGACGGCATGATCACCCTCGAGGCCAGGCTGCCGGACATCGCGCATGCACCTGTCGTGGTTGAGGCACTCGTGCGCGCTGGCGTGCGCATCGCGGAGTTCGGGCCCGTACCGCTCACGCTTGCCGACCTGCTCGATGCCGCAGCGGCACCTGCGCGTGCGAAGAACGACGAGCACCATGCATAGGATGCTCGCCGTGGCGCGTGCGTACTCGCTGAGCATGTTCACATATCGGACGCGCACACTCGTCAGCCTGCTGTCGGTGCTGCTTGCGGTCATCCCCGTGTACTTCATCGCCGGTGCGCTGCAGCCGCTGGCAGCTGGCGCCATCGCCAGCGAGTCCACGGAATACTTCACGTATCTCATCGTGGGATCTGTCGCGGCATTCGTGATCACCGAGGCGGTATCGGCCATTCCGTCGCTGATCAACAGCTACATCACATCGGGGACACTCGAACAGTTGCTCACGACGCCGCTCCGGTGGCCGGCACTTGTCGGTGGCCTCTCAGTTTACGGGTTCTGCTGGGTCGCCGTGCGCGCGCTGGTGTTGCTGGTGACTGCATGGATCTGGGCGACGTCGACGATCGCGTGGCCACGCATGCTGGAGTTCACGATCATCATGGCGCTGCTCGGCACGGCTTTCATCGGCGTTGGCCTGATCGCGGGCGCACTCGTGCTGCTGGTGCGCTCGACGCTGTTCGTCCCGCAAGCCGTCGGTACGCTGGCGGCACTGCTCGGTACGGTCTATTTCCCGTCGTCCGTACTGCCTCCTGCGTTTGCGCCGTATGCGGCATTCGTTCCCACTACTGGTGCACTGCGCGCCGCACGACAGATCCTGCTGCGCAACCAACCGCTGTCGGCGGTGATGCCGGAACTTCTCGCGCTCTGTGCGTGGGCGGCCGGCGGTCTGCTGATTGGCAGCCTGGTTTTTCACATGGCGCTGCAGCACGCGCGGCGCGCCGGAACGCTCACGCAATACTGACCGGCCATGCTCGCCCCGCTGACCCCGATCGCGGCCCGCGCCCTGCTGTCGCCATCGGCGCGCGTGCTGCTCACTGCGGCGCTGGGCGAGCATTCCGCGGCATCGGTCGCGGCACTGCCGTGGGGTCACGTGCACTGGCCGACACTGGTCTCGCTGGCGTTACACGAGCGGGCTGAGACGCACCTGACGTCGCTGCTGCAACAGGCGCCCCCGGGTGTCGTGCCCACAGATGTTCTGCAGGCCATGGCTGGCATCGCGCGGGTGGCACGGTTCCGGAGCAGCGAGCTGGCTGCGGCTGCCGGCGTCGCGGTCGATGCGCTGGCAGCGGCGGGGATCACCGCACTCTGGCTCAAGGGTGCCGCGCTCGCGATGCAGCGGCCGGAGGGGTTCCTGGTGCGCGGCATGGGTGACCTGGATCTGCTGATCGACGAGTTGGCCCAGCCGGCCGCGCGTGCGGCGCTTCGGATGGCCGGCTGGGCGGATTCCGGGCCCGGTGAGCGGTACGAGGCGCACCATCACGACGCCCCGATGCGTTGGCGCGGCGGACTTCGGCTGGAGCTTCACACCGGGCTTTTCCCCCCTGGTCATCCGTTCACCCCCTGCTCGGTGAATGATTGGCTGACGCGGGCCATGGCGATCCGATGGGAGGGTCGGGACGTGCTGGTGCTGCAGCCGGCGTGGCATCTGACGCACGCGTCCGTGCATTGGGCGTGGAGTCATGAGGGCGAGGTCGGGACGTGGCAGTACGTGCACGATACGTGTGTCCTGAGCGAGTCAGTCCGTGCCAGTGATGCGGGATGGGCGTCGGTGCAGCGCGCGTCCGCAGAGCTCGGGGCTGGAGCACCGGTCGGGTGGGCGCTCTGGTTCGCGCAGATGATGGGTTCGCTGGACAGCGCAGCGCTTTTCACGGACGAGCGGAGCGGTACGGCCGGGCTGCTTGGCGGTCTGCTGGAGCGTGAGTGGATCGTTCGGGCCTGGTACTCTCCATCGGCGAGCCCATCCGTCAAGTGGTCCAGATTCTGGTGGCGCCGGTCGATGAACGGGCTCGGTAGCCGTCAGCGAGCGTGGCCCTGGCGGCTTGGCCGAATGGTTGTGCCCGCTTTGACGTCTTCTGATAGTAAGACCGGCAACATCGGGCAGCGACCATCAGTCGTCATGGTCCGGCGCTGGCGACGACATCTGGCGCGTGTGCTTGGCGGTTGAGGGCAGACATGCACGCAGCGGTACCTGACGGGCATTGACTTGCAGGGCCTCAGCACTACTTTCTGTGTTCTGTCTCGAACATCGGTGTCGTTGGCGCCTCATGGCTGCCGCGAAGCCTCCAAATGAGACGCCGCCATTGGCGGAACGGTCTGCCTGACGC
>ENA-OFCX01000082-OFCX01000082.1-metagenomes-genome-assembly--contig:-NODE-82-length-49238-cov-4.635504_pt1 | contig 49238 bp, 37 predicted proteins | sample MGYA00153384_OFCX01 | MGnify analysis MGYA00153384
ACACGTAGAACAGCGTGACCTTCACGTGTCATGTCGTCGATGTCATGTCGATGATTGATGCGATGTCTCCGCAGTCGCAGTGCGCCAGACGACATACCACCACCACGCGTATGCGCGCATGCGCGGATGCGCATCAGCGCACGATATGCCCGTGCCGGCTATGCGCTCGCCGCGGCCGACTTCCGGCCGACATCCATCAACGCGCGGGCGCTGGCACGGAGCGCCCAGGCAATGCCACGCTCAGCCACAGCCGGCGCCACGATGGAGTTCCCGAGGTAATAGCCGGCACGCTCCGGAATCACATGCCGCTCGACGGTCCGAGCATCGTCACTCGTGCCATCCGAGAGCCAGCGCAGACGCAGTCCCAATCCGGTGCGATCCAGGTCCGGACCGATCGTGCGTGCGAGCAGCGGTTCCAGTTCGCGAATCCGTGCGTACTGGCGACGACCATAGCCCAGGTACTCCCACGGGGCGTAACCGGCACAGACGGCCTGCGCGGCTTGCGTCGCCAGGCCCTCGTTCACCAGCAGTTCGCGCAGCGTGGCACGCTTGCCCGTGTCCCAGAACGAGTAGTACCCACCATTTTCGGCTACCAGCCGGCGCATGTCGCTGTCGCTGTCCTTGGCCGTGTACCGCACACCGTGGGCAATCTCGTGCGCCAGCCACGGCGGGATCAGCGCCGGGTCCAGACCCAGCGAGTCCGTCTCGGGATTCCGCTCGCCGGTGAAGTGCTCCAGGCAGATGAAAGCCACTGCGCGACCGTCTACCACCAACTCGCCGGCATTCGCCGCGCCGACGCCGACCATCAGCACCACGTCCGGCTCATCGGTCAACTCCAGCGTGCTCATCGCCTGCGCCATCGTCTGTCGCGCTCGGAGCACGAGCGGCTCGCGATCCAGCACACCCAGCAGGTCCGTTCGGTCTGCTGCGACCGTCTTGCGGATGATCTCGCCAACGTGCGGTCCCGTGGGATCGACGACGTAATTGTCCCAGTACGCCGTGAGGAGCGCCTTGTTGGCCGCAAAGTAGCGCTCGTATGCCGCCACCCTGTCTGCACTTTGCAGCACGGCCAGAAAGTCGGGAAGCAGGTTGATCAGCATTTAACCCGTGTTCGAATGTCGTGCAACGCACACGCGGCGAGGTCGCGGTGCGGAGGTGATTCTACGCCCCGACAGCGACACGTACAAGTGAGCAAATCGTATCAGGCAAGCAGTCTCTTCGAATACCGACGGCCATGTGGTGTGCACAGGATGGCGGCAGCGCGAGCGGTCAGCAGCGAAGTCGACGCTCGAGACGACGCTCGAGACGACGCGTCAAGCGAACGCGTGTGCCGAGGGATTCCGTCAGCGCGTCCCGAACAGTCGGTCGCCGGCATCGCCCAGTCCCGGCACGATGTACCCCTGCGCATTGAGCTCGCGATCGATCGCGGCACAGATGATGTGCACATCAGGATGCGCCGCACGCAGCCGACGAATGCCTTCGGGTGCTGCGACGATGCACATGAACGTGATTCGTTCCGCGCCCGCCTTCTTCAACGACGCCACGGCGGCGACGGCGCTTCCGCCCGTCGCAAGCATCGGGTCAAGCACGATGAAGGCTCGGTCCGCTGCATCGCCGGGCACCTTGAAGTAGTAGTCTACCGGCTCCAGCGTGCGATGATCGCGGTAGAGTCCGATGTGCCCCACGCGAGCTCCCGGTACCAGGCGCAGCACACCTTCCACCATGCCGAGTCCGGCGCGCAGAATGGGTACCACGGTGAGCTTCTTGCCCCGTACGGTGACGCCGGTATGGGTTTCGAGCGGCGTGTCGACGGGATACGGCTCGAGCTGCAGCGTCGCGGTCGCTTCGTAAGCGAGCAGCATCGCAATCTCGTCGACCAGCTCCTTGAACAGCTTGGTCGGTGCGGCGCGGTCGCGCAGACGCGTGACCTTATGCTGCACGAGCGGGTGTCGGACGAGGGTGACGCCGTCGAAGTCGGGTGGGGTGGTCTGGGTTGGCACGCTGTCAAGATGCCGAGTGGATCCCTGCCTGCGGAAGGTGCGATGTTCGATGGCGGTATGCGCCGGAGCGATCGCCCGACTTCCCGTTGACCGGCCCATGGTGTAGGTAAGCTCTGCGCAACTGTGATGCGCATGTCGCGATCGGTGCCTCTGTATTCTCCTGTCAACGCCAATCACCACACGGGATGAAGCTCACATTCAGCGGCGCCGCCCGGGAAGTCACGGGATCGTGTCACATCCTCGAAGTCGGCGGACGCACGGTGCTGCTGGACTGCGGCCTCTTTCAGGGTCGACGCGCCGAATCGCGGCGCAAGAACGAGGTACTGCCGCTGCCGGTGGAAAGCATCGATGCGGTCGTGCTGAGTCACGCGCACATCGATCATGCAGGACGACTGCCGTTTCTCGTGCGCTCGGGATACTCGGGGTCCATCCACGCCACCGCCGCGACCCGTGATCTGTGCGCCATCATGCTCGCCGACTCGGCGCGCATTCAGGTCAAGGATGCGGAATTCCTGGAACGTCGGCACAAGCAGCATGCCGAACCGCTGTACGAACCTGATGACGCGACGCAGGTGCTGAAGCAGATGATCGGACTGCCATACGACCGCTGGTTCGATGTCGTGCCGGGAGTGCGCGCGTCATTCGTCGACGCGGGACACATTCTGGGTTCTGCGTCAGTGATGCTGGACTGCACCGAAGGCGACCGCACGGTGCGCGTCGTGTTCTCGGGTGATGTCGGCCGGAAGGATCTCGCGATCATCCGCGATCCGCACCCGCCGATTGGCGCGGATGTCGTGATCATGGAGTCCACGTACGGCAATCGCGACCACCTGCCGCTGGCCGACGCACGTGCGGCGCTGGGCACGGTGGTGCGCGACACCGCCGCTCGCGGTGGGCGCGTGATCATTCCGGCGTTCGCGGTGGGTCGAGTGCAGGAGTTGATCTATGATCTGCATTCGTTGACGCGCGCGAACGAGATTCCGCGCGTACCCATCTACATCGACAGCCCCCTCGCGACCAGCGCGACCGAGGTGTTCGAGCGGCATCCCGAGTGCTTCGATCGCACCGAGGACCTGGTACGTACCGTGGAAAAACTTTTCCAGTTCGACCTCGTGCACTACACACGCGACGTGCAGGAGAGCAAGGCACTGAACCAGATGCACGGTCCCATGATCATCATCTCGCCGTCGGGCATGGCCGAGTCGGGACGCGTGCTGCATCACCTGTCGCATGCGGCGGGTGACCAGCGCAACACCATCCTCGTGGTCGGATTCATGGCGGAGCACACGCTCGGACGGCGCATCGTGGAGCGTCGCCCGAATCTGCGGATCTTCGGGTCCGATGTTCCGTTGAACGCGCATGTCGAGGTGCTCGACGGCTATTCGGCGCATGCCGATCGCGGCGAGCTCACGGCATGGCTGGACCAGGTGAAGGCCACGTCACCCACACTCTCGAAGGTGATGCTGGTGCATGGCGAACCGCCGGCGCAGGAATCGCTCCGTGCATCGCTCACGGCCCGCGGCTTCACGGTGACGGTGCCGGCGCCCGGTGATCAGTGCGCGCTCTGATGCACGCGGGGGGAGGAGGGCCATGACCACGCGCGACACGCCCACGGGCACGACGCGCGGTGCCGCCTCCGGTCGCATTCTGGAGGCCACCAGCGCCTGCATCATTCAAAAAGGTGCGGCCGATGTCAGCCTGCAGGATGTCGCCGAGGCTGCAGGTGTCAGCAAGGCGCTCATTCATTATCACTTCCATGACAAGGGCGAACTGCTGGCCCGACTGGTGGAGTGGCTGCGCGTGGCACTTGTCGCGCGGCAGGAAACGGCGCTGGAAGGTGTGTCGGCGTCGGCGGCGCTCGACGCACTCTGGCAGTGGCTGTCCGACGAGCTCGAACGCGGTGACCTGCGCGCCCTGCTCGACTTGACGCTGGTGCAGGGCACGGCGGTGCAGGCCGCAGTGCATGCGACTGCGGCCGCGCGACGTGAAGCCGCTGGCAGCGTGACCATGCAGCTGTTCGAGGCGCTGGGCCTCAGGCCGCGTGTGCCGACATCGCTGATCGCAGATGCGTTCATCGCCTTCGTCGACGGCCTTGCCCTGGATCGCGTCGTCGCACCCGAGCGCAACGCGCGCATTTCGTTCGACGTCTTCTGGCTCGCAATGCTCAGCCTCACGGATTAGCACGCTTATCATTCAGGTGTGGCTCGCCGTCAACGCTCGTTCACTGCAGGAGTGTCCCGGCTCGTCGGCCGGTTGCTTCTGCTGCTCCTCGGATGCTGGATCCTGTCGGTCGCGTCGGTGCTGGCGGTCGGCAACCTCGACGACGCACAGCCGGCCGATGCGATCGTGGTGCTCGGCGCCGCGCAATACGCAGGCCGACCGTCACCGGTGCTCGAGGCACGCCTGGATCATGCGGTGCAGCTCTATCGCCGAAAGATCGCGACGCGGCTGATCGTGACAGGTGGACGCGCGCGCGGCGACATCAGCAGCGAAGCTGAAACCAGCGCACGGTACGCGCGTCGTCGGGGTGTGCCGGCGTCGGCAATCATCATCGAGAACGAGAGTCGCAGCACCTCGGAGCAGATGCATGCCGTGGCTCGCATCGCCCGACAGCAGCAGCTTGGCAGCGTTGTGCTGGTGAGCGACCGGTTTCACATGCTGCGGCTGCTGCTCACGGCGTGGAAGCTCGGGGTGCCGGCGCATGGATCACCGACGCGCAGCAGCCCGATTGCGCTTACTGACATGGCCGGCGTCAGGTACGTGCTGGCCGAATCGGTGAAGGCGCCGCTCGCATTTATTCTGGAGGACGGCGGCGCATCGAACGACGGTACGACGCGAGGAACGGCCGCGAAGTAGCCCGCGTCAATCCACGACGAAGTCGATGCCCGAGAGCCGCGCCATCTCGGCGCGCCATGCGTCGTGCAGTGCGCGGAATCGTGGTGAGCGACCCTGTCCGCCTATGGTTGAGCCGTCGAGCTGCGTGATGGGCACCACACCGCGAATGGAGCTGCAGGCACAAGCTGCATCGGCGTGAAGCAGCGCGCCGATCGGCGCTTCGGCCTCATGCACGGTGAGGCCGATGCCGGGCGCCAGGGAGCGCAGCAGGCCGAGTGTCGTGCCCGCGAGCGCGCCCGTGGCGGCGGCGGGCGTGAAAAGTGTCGCGTCGACGAACCAGCAGATGTTCGATGCGGTGCAGCCGACGATGCGGTCGTCGGTGTTGAGCACCAGCGCGTCGTCGACACTTTGGCCGTGCGCCTCGCGCAAGGCCAGCACATTGGCGGTGTAGTCCAGCGACTTGATGCCCGCCGTGGGCGACCGTGCGCTCCAGCGCCATTGGCTCGTGATGAGCGTCAATCCGCGATCGATCACTTCGTCGCGCACGGCGATTCGCGGGGTCAGCGTGACGATCGATCGAGCGGCGCCGCCGCTCAGGCCTGCCATGCCCGGCAGCGCATCACCGCGCGTGAGCGTGATCCGAAGGACCGCGTCGGGTGTCTGCATTTGTTCGGCGGCCGCGGCGGCTTCCGAAATGTGTTCGCCCAGTCGCGTCGGCATCACAAGCCCGAGGCGCTCGGCCCCCAGTGTGAGGCGGGCGAGGTGTGCGGGCGCCATCGGTGCCACGCCACCCAGCACGCGGATCGTCTCGAACACGCCGTCGCCCAGCATGAGACCTCGATCGAATGCCGAAACCGCATGGCTTGCGTCTTCGATCAGGTCGCCGTCAACCCAGACGCGGAACGGGGAAGCGTCGCTCATCGTGCAGTCCTGACGGAGCGATGAGGACGCCTCGGCGATGCGGTGAAGCACGCCGGCCGCGGCAATCTGGCCGTGAAAGGCAACCCTGGACGGATCGTGCGCAACACATTCTCCGGAGATGATGTGGCGGTGATTGAGCTGCGCGCGCGGCTGCTGGCGATAGACCTGCACCGTCAGGATAATGCGTGCGCGGCGTAGTGCATCCGGTGACGCTGTTTGCGGACGGCCATCGCGCTGATATGCATGAGCACGCATTGGTCTGCATGGACGACTTGTCCTGGGCCCGCTGCTACCGAGAGTATGTCTTGAACCTTGCGACAGGCGACAGGTGTACAAGTAATCGAGTTCGTGCTGCTTACCGAGAACGCTCTATCATAGCGCGTGATCGCGGAAACGGTGGTTTAGGAACGAGTCTTGCTCGTGACATACCCATATCAGTGACGCGTCACTTTCGCGCCACTGATTTCAGGATCGTCTTGTGTGGATTCTGGCGCCATGCCTTTGGATTCACTCGGATTTCATGGTTGGCATGGCGAGAACGGGCTCGGTGACATCCGGTTGGCATGCCACCAACAGCGGTTTCAATCAATGCTTCTCACGGGAGTTGTCTGGATGAAGAAAATTCTTGTCGGTGCTGCGATTCTCGCAGCAGTCATCGTTGCAGCGCCTGCAGGCGCGCAGCAAGCCTCATCGTCGTCGATCACTTACGGCATCTCCGGTGGTCTGGTGCTTCCGACGGGCGATATAGGCAACACGAACGGTGCAGGCTTCAACATTCAGGGTCATGCTGGTTTCCGTCCGGCTTCGATGCCGTTCGGGTTGCGCGGTGACTTGGGCCTGTGGACAACGCCGGGCAAGACGATCACGCCCATCTCGGGTGGCTCGTCGACGTCGTACCCGGGTGTGACCTGGTTTACGGCGAACGCCAATGCGGTGCTCAATTTCGAGTCGCAGAAAGATGCGACATTTGTGCCCTATGTCATCGGTGGTGCCGGCCTTTATAACGGGTCGGAAGGGATTGGAACGAAGTTCGGTCTCAATGCCGGCGGTGGTGTGACGTTCAAGCTTTCGGGCTTCGATGCATTTGCGGAAGCACGCTTCCACAACATCTTCACCGATGGAAATGCGTCGCGGCTCATCCCCGTGTCGTTCGGTGTCAATTTCCGCCCATAGCATTCTCGGTCATGCTGGTCAAAGCGTCCGGCTCGCAGGCATTCTGCGGGCCGGACGCTTTTTTGTGAGATCGTGGAGCCGGGATCGAAAGATCGTCGACGGTTTTGACGCAGAACTGCTTGGCGTAGAACAGCCGTGTTGTCGTGCTGGCCTGGAGAGAATTGCCGCTGAACGGCTGATGGCCGGTGCATGATGCGGCGGTTGCTGGTGGTCGAATCGGTGGGTGTCGAGAACTTCGACTCCGACTCCGATTGTCACTGCAACGGCGACTGCAGTGGCAATGGTAGTGATGACAGCGACGCCAGCGGCGTTGGCGACTGGAGAGGCGATGGTATTCTCGGTCGTGGTGACGGCGTGGACTCGAGACTTCTGCGGCGAGATTGCATGGCAAATGGCGCTGGCGAGGGCAGCAGCGAACCGATGTGCCGATGGTTGCAGGCGCCGGGTGGCGTGTACGGGTGGGTGCGTGTGGCGTCGCTCACTGGTCAGCCGGGGCAACGTGCGCTTTCATTCGACTTTCGCAAACGTCGGCCACCTGTGCGGCGCTCACGTGGCGCAGCAGGTGAGGAACCGCATCTGGAGCTGAGAGTCGATGGCTGAGCAACCACATTCCTCCATGCCGGGCCAGCCGTCGCCCGGCGTTCCCGGCAGTACCACCACGACGTTCGACGAAGCGGAGCTCGCGTTCATGACGAGCGAGCAGTCGGACTCCGATTCGGAGCTTGGAACCGACAGTACGCTCTGGGCGGTGGTCTTCGCCGGTGGCATCGGGACGCGGTTCTGGCCGCTCAGTACGCCGTTGCGTCCCAAGCCACTGCTCTGCCTGGTTGGTGACCGACCGTTGATAGCGGACACGCTGCGCCGGCTGCAGCCGCTGATTCCGCCAGAACGGACACTGGTACTGACGAGCGCAGACATTGCCGATGCCGTCCGCGCGGCAATTCCAGACCTGCCCGAGAAAAACATGCTCGTCGAGCCGCGGCCGCTTGGCACCGCGGCGGCGCTGGCATGGGGAGCACAGGAAATCATCAACCGCACCGGTCGCAGCACGGTCTTCTGCGCGCTGCACGCCGACCTGTCGGCGCAGTACGAAGACGAGTTTCGGCGTTCGATCCGGCGCGCCGCCACGCATGCCACGGCTGATGATGCTCCCCTGGTCGCCATCGGAACCCGTCCCACACGACCTGATACAGGTTTTGGCTACATGCTGGGCGGTGCCGAGCTGGAGCCCGGCATCACGATGTCCGAGGGTGGTGCCTGCACCGTCGCGCGGTTCGTCGAAAAGCCGGGTCCGCTGCAAGCCGAGGAATTCATTGCAGAAGGTGCGATGTGGAATGCGGGCATTTACGTGTGGCAGGCCGGCGCCGTCATGGATGCGCTGCAGGCCCACACGACAGAGCTGGCCGACGGCTTGGCGTATCTGACGTCAGGCAAGGTGGATCGATTCTTCGGCATGGTGCAGTCAGTGTCCATCGAGCGCGGCCTGCTCGAGCGCATCGATTCGCTCGTCTGTATTCCGTCGTCATTCGGTTGGGACGACGTTGGGACGTGGGCATGCCTTCGTCGCGTCCGCGAGCTGGATGACACCGGCAACGGTGTGATCGGCGACGCGCTGCTGGTGGATGCGGAGTCGAACGTGGTGCATACCGAAGCGGGTCGCGTGGTCGTGTACGGCGTCAATTCGCTGCTGGTCGTGAGCCTGCCGGGCGTGACGTTTGTCACCAGCCTTGAAAAAGCGGCGGAGCTGACGCCGCTGTTCGAGGGTCTGCCCAAGGAGCTGCGCCGGAATCCTGTCGCGGATCTCTAGCTCGTGTTTCCTCCACTCCGCCTCGCACCTTCCGCGCTTTGTGCGCCAAGTGGCGGTCTGAGGTGGGCATGACTTCCTTGTCTCACTTCGCGGTTCGAAGGCACGGAGACTGAGAGAACGGCAGCTGTGCTGTTCACGGATGCGACGGCGTCGTGATCGCGCAGAGAATGACGAAGCGTCTCGGGACCTGCGTGCGCAGGCTCTCCGCCCCTGGGAGCCTTGCGCCTGTCCGTGCCTGACGAGTGCGGCCGTCAGGTGCGTTCGTCCTGACCCTGCGTGAGGCTTGAGCGGCGCTTGATGCAGCGCATGCGCAGCAGAAGCGACCACGCCCGCCGTGGCTCCGCAACTCCGTGTGAGAAGAGGAACAGCCGCAGCCCAGCAGAAGCCCGAGATCTGCACCAGAACGCGACATGACCGTGTCACTCAAAGAGGACATGAACGAGTGGGCAGAAAACGCAACTGCCTGTGCGACATGGATTTACGCACGCAAAGGCGACGGCACTCGCTGTGCTTCTGCTGAGGTGCACGCATTACAGCCGCGCTTTCGCTGCGGAACCTTCACGGAGAACTGCCATGTCCGCTCGCCGTATGACACTCGCGTCACTCGTACTCCTCGCATCCGCTACGCCGCTCGTTGCGCAGCAGCGGCAGGCGCCGATCTTCAGCGTCGAAGGCGGCGCCAACTTCCAGGCGCTGCAGGGAAACGTTTATTCGGACCTGAACGACGGGCGCGGCGCCGAGGCCATGTTCACGGTCGGCATCAGCAACCTCTCGGTTTCGGCGGGCTATCAGCGCTCATGGCATGACGTCGCAGGCGCGTCGCGACAGGCCACGCTGTCGGGCTTCTTCGTCGAGCCGCGACTCGCACTGCCGTTCGCCGCGTCGAACTTCACGCCATACCTGTACGGTCGCGGCGGCGTGCTGGAACGCGCGGAGACCATTGGCGGTGCGGAATTCACATCGAACAGCACGCAGCTTGGCGGTGGCGTCGGCTCGCTGATCTTCCTTGCCAAAGGCGTGCAGCTGAATGTGGGCGGCGGCTATCAGTATTTGCGTGCCGGCAAGCGTATCGCTGATGACACGCGCGCCAAGGGTGGCGCATTCGTGATGCGAGCGGGGCTGACGCTGGGTGGTTCGTCGGGTTGGGCGCGCGACCCGGGTTACTGACTCGAATATGGGCTCCTCGGCCTCGCGTGCTCACAGGCAGGCGAGAGTTCCGGACCGTGGTACTGCACGGGATGGCCGCACGCCACGCAATGTCGTCGCACGGAGATTTGATCAGACCTCGCAGCGCAGATGCGTTGCGGGGTCGGTATCTTTGAGGGCATATGCAGATACCGATTGAAACCGAGACGCTCGCCAACGGACTCCGTGTCACCTATTCTGAGGATCATGTCGCGCCGCTCGTCGCGGTGAACCTCTGGTACCACGTGGGCAGTGCGAACGAACGCGAAGGTCGGACAGGCTTCGCACATCTTTTCGAGCACATGCTTTTTCAGGGCTCGGCCAACGTCGAGGCCAACGAGCACTTCGAGTTGGTGCAGCGGGCTGGTGGCACGCTCAACGGATCCACCTGGCTGGATCGCACGAATTATTACGAGACGGTGCCGAGCAACCAGCTCGCGATTGCATTGTGGCTGGAGGCCGACCGCATGGGGAGCCTGCTGCCGGCGATGACGCAGCAGAAGCTGGACACGCAGCGTGACGTGGTGAAGAACGAGCGACGCTGGAGCGTGGACAACCAGCCATACGGCACGTGGTGGGAAAAGCTTCCGGCGCTCACGTTTCCGTCCACACATCCGTATCACCACTCGCTGATCGGGTCTATGGAGCACCTCAGCGAAGCCTCGCTGCAGGATGTGGCCGAGTTTTTCGCGACCTGGTACACGCCCGACAATGCAGTGCTGACCATCGCTGGTGATTTCGATCCTGCCGAGGCGCGCGCGTTGGTGCATCAGTATTTCGGCGCGATTCCGCGCAATGCATCGCCGCCATCGCGTCCTGACTTTGCGGTGCCGCCTCGATTCGAACGCCCGATGCGTGAAGTGGTGGAAGACGATGTGCAGCTGCCGCGCGCAATCGTCGCGATGCGCATTCCGCCGTCTGGCAGTGATGCGTGGTATGCAGCGAGTGTCGCTGCCGCGGTGCTTGGCATGCGCAAGGGCAGTCGCCTGTATCGCCGACTCGTGCGTGAGTTGCAGGTCGCGGCCGATGCGGGCGCGTACACCTTCGACCTGACCAAAGGCGCCGACCTGTTCGTGGTGGACGCAACGGCGAATGCGAACGTGACGCCTGACCGGCTGGAGCAGGCGGTACACGACGAGCTGGATGCGTTTGCGCTGGATGGGGTGACAGACGCGGAAATCGCGCGCGCGCTGGCGCTGATCGAGACGGACTTCGTGTCGTCGCTGCAGAGTGCGCAGGAACGCGCGGATACGCTGTCGAAATTTGCGACTTACTTCGGTGACGCGGCGTTGGTGAACGAGCAGCCCGCGCGCTACCAGCGCGTGACGGCGTCCGAGGTCACTGCGTTCGCGAAGGAATGGTGCACCGCAGACAACCGCGCGACGCTGCTGTATGTGCCCCAACAGCCGGCAGCACAGGAGGAAGCCGCGTGACCGCGATCGACATGTCGGTGCGTCCGACACCGGGCGCTCCGCGCGCCTACACCTTTCCTGCATTTGAAAGTGTCACGCTGCCGAACGGCTTGCGCATCGTGATCGCGCCGCAGCGGAAGCTGCCGTTGGTGACGGTGCTGGCGCTGGTCGATGCCGGTTCCGTCGCGGACCCCGTCGGGCAGGAAGGTGTCGCGCAGCTGACCGCGAGTCTGGTTACCGAAGGCACGGGTGACCTGACCGGTGCGGCGCTGGCCGAACTGGTGGAGCTGATGGGCAGCTCGCTCGATTCCGGTGCGGATTGGGATTCGAGCGTGGTAAAGCTCACCACGCTGTCGTCGCGTCTGCCCGAGGCGATCTCGGTGCTGGCGCGGGTGCTGACCGATCCGTCGCTGCCGGAGGACGAGTTTCAGCGCCTGCGTACGGAGCGCCTGGCCGACCTGCTGCAGCAGCGCAGCGAGCCGCGGTCACTGGCGGACGAAGCGTTCGCGCAGGTGATCTACGCGCCGGGCGCGCGCTATGCGAAGCCGGATGGCGGCACCGAGCAGTCGGTGCGCGCGCTGACGCTGGATCAGCTGCGCGCCTTTCACGCGGATCGGTACTCGCCAGTGGTGACGACCGTCGTGCTGGTGGGCGATGTGTCGGTTGACGGGGGAATCGCGCTGGTAACGAAAGTGCTCGGCGACTGGACCGGAACGCGCCCGTCCGACTCATCGGCGCCCGACACCACCCTGCTGACAGCGCGGGGCGTGCGAATCGTGCGGAAGATCGACGCGCCGCAGAGCGAGCTGCGGGTTGGGCATGTGGGACCAAGGCGCCTCACGCCGGACTATTTCCCGCTGGTGCTCTGCAACGCGATCCTGGGCGGACTCTTTTCCAGCCGGCTGAATTTGAACCTGCGCGAAGAGCATGCCTACACGTACGGCGCGCATAGCGGGTTCGACTGGCGTCGCTGGGCCGGTCCGTTCTCGATGGACGCGGCCGTGCAGAGCGACGTGAGCGCGAAGGCCGTGCGTGAGATTCTGAACGAGTTCGAGAAGATCAGGGCCGAACCCGTGACGGCGAGCGAGCTGTCGCTGGCGCAGAGCTACCTCGACGGCGTCTTTCCGATACGGTTCGAGAGCACGAGGGCCATTGCATCGGCGCTGGCGAGCCAGTCGATCTTCGGGTTGCCGGCAGATTACTACGACACCTATCGCGCCAGTATCAGGGCAGTGACTGCAGAGCAGATCCTGAAGGCCTCACAGGTGCATCTGCACCCCGATCGGCTGCAGGTCGTCGCGGTCGGTGATGCGGACTCGATCAGCTCGGACCTGTCGGCGTTGGGACATGGGCTGGTGACGGTGGTGGATCCAATCGACGCTTTGGGGCAGTGACCGCTCTGCGTGAGGCACGGCTTCAGCTCTCGCGTGGTTCGTTCGGTACAACTCGCGCTGGCGACGCCAGCGAGTCGGGCACGCATTTCCGTGAAGGGGTCGGAGATCTTGTTGAACTCCTTGATCACCGATCGGGCGTGCGTCGACGCCGTTGAGCGGGACGTCACCCATACAGCAAGCATGATGACAGACCAGAACAGAGCGGGCGCCATTGAGCCCGGGCAGGTTTCCACCCGTCGCGCATACACCGGACGCGTGATCAGCCTGGACCTCGACACCGTCCGCTATCCGGACGGTTCCGTGGGAGAGCTGGAGATTGTTCGACATCCTGGTGCGAGCGCGATCGTGCCGTTTCTGAGTGATCCCACCGGTCCCGATCCGCAGCTCATGCTGATCAAGCAGTACCGGTACGCGGCGCTTGATTTTCTGTACGAGATTCCGGCCGGTCGGCTCGAGGATGGCGAGGCGCCGGAGGTGTGCGCCGCGCGTGAATTGCATGAGGAGACGGGGTGCACTGCCGGCGTGCTCGAGCACATGCACACGATGTTTACGACGCCGGGCTTCACCGACGAAAAGATTCACCTCTTTCTCGCGTATGACCTGACCCGTGGGGAGGCGCAGATGGAGGCAGACGAGTTCATCTCGGTCGAGATTGTACCGCTGAGTCAGGCCTTGGAGATGGTGCGGAATGGGCGAATCAAGGACGCGAAGACGGCGCTGGGAATTCTGTACGCGGCGGGGTTTCGGGTGTGAGCTGAATTGCCGAGGCGATGCGTATGTCGCACCGGCATCTTCACGCGGACAGCTCGCATCGTGCAGTCGACGGCAAACGTTTCCCCGGGTTGCGTTCGCAACTTGCCCGTTGTCGGTACGGGCTTGAGGCAACAAGATGCGCTCCATCCGACGCCAGACGCTGTCCTGAGGGCAGGTCAGAACTTCTGCCGAAATGTCCAGAAAAATAGACAGGTCGTCGTCTTTGCCATTGAAGGCGATCTGCAAGTCGTTGTAGATACGAGACTTACAGAATTTTATCACGCCGGAGAATCCGCGGCACGCGCCGTGCCGTAGTTGGTAGGGAACATCTGACGGTCCGTCAGCATGATCGACCACCGATGTCGTACTTCTGCCGGGAGATTCACATGGCCGAGCTCGCACGTAAGACCGGAGTCCTGTCGCTGCACTCGCAGTCGAAGGCGCTAGCCAGCGCGCCAGCTCCCACGCGTCGTGAGCGGATGCGTGCAGCTGACGATGCAGACGTCGTCGCGGCGTTCCTGGCAGGTGAAGAGATTGCGTTTGAATTGCTCGTGGAGCGCTATCAGACGCGACTGTTGAATTTCATCTACCGGACGATCGGAGATCGGGAGAAGGCTGAAGACCTGGTGCAGGAGGTTTTCATCCGAGTGTACCGCCACCTCCACCGTTTCGATGCGTCTAAGAAGTTCAGTACGTGGATCTACACCATCGCGTCGAACCTGGCCAAGAACGAACTGCGCAATCGCTCGCGCAATCCACTGGTCCTGTTTCAGTCGGTTCGCGACAAGTTTGCCGATGACGAGGAGCGTCCGCTCGATTTTGAGGACGTGGCTGCCCGTCCGGATGACGCGTACCACAAGCGTTACCTGCAGGAAGCCGTTGAAGGTGTCGTCGGTACGTTGCCAGCGCATCACCGCGAGGTCTTCGTGTTGCGGGAGCTGGAAGGCAAGAGCTACGAGGAGATTGCCGAAATCACGGGCGTGAACCTTGGCACGGTGAAGTCGCGGCTGAACCGGGCGCGAGCCAGCTTTGCCGAGCGTATTGCTCCGGCGCTTCGGTAACTTGAAATCGGCGCGCGTCGAGGAGAGTTGGTGGTCACCTCGAGGGTGAAAGGCACAATTCGACAGTCCGACCAGCGCTTCCGGAAACTTTCTTCCGGGAGCGTTTGTGCTTTCGCTACACATCGGCTCAATTCCGCGGACTGCTGGAACTGCTGGTGTACCCGTGTGTAGAGTCGGTCACCTATGGATTGCCGCGCCTTTCGATCGTTGCATGGTGACTGGGTCGATGACGTACTCGGCTCACGTGACGCAGACCGCCTCAGCGTGCATCTGGCCGATTGTGCGCCCTGTGCCCGGTTCGATACCTTGGCTCGCCGCGCGCTGCTCGTCGCGCGAAACGCCCCTCCGATCGAATGCTCAGCAGATTTTTCGACACGGCTCGCACAGCGGATCGCCGAAGAACGCCGACATCGGATTGCCGAGGTGAAGCCGTCGCATGCAGAGCGCTCGCTGCGGTTTGGCGGGGGGAAAGTCTGGGCGCGAATCGCTGCGGCGCTGCTGGTGACGGTCGGTGGATCGCTCGTGGCCCGTAGTGGTACGACGAGTGTGTCAGCGGCGTCGCTGTTGCAGACTGGTGCTGCCGGCGGCGAGGCCTCGAGGTACGAGGCGGGTCTTGTTGAAGGGAGCGCGAACCTGGGTGGCATGACGTCGTCCATGGCGAAGGTGCCACTGGGCGCGCCGGTCACGATGCGGCCGATCCGGCCTGAGGGTGGTGCGCTGCTACCGTTATCGGACGATCCGCTGCTTGATGGTGCGGATCTGGCAGGCACCGGTGACGCGACGTCGACGTCACTCGCGGCGACGGCACCACTGTGGCCCGCCGCACAGATGGCCGCGCATGCCGCGTATCGATTCGCGGCAATGGAATTCGGTGACGTGCAGCCTGTGACGTTCAAGGGCGCGATTCGTTAGAGCGGCCGAAGGTGTCTGCGCGGCGACGGCTATATTCGTCGCATGTCGTCGAAGGACATCACGAGGCAATTCCTCACGCAGATCAAGGATCGAGCTTTTGCGCCCGCGTACCTCTTCTGGGGTGACGACGAGTGGCGGAAGGACGCCGCGTTGCGGGCGCTGCTGACGGGCGCGGTGGACGAGGTGACGAAAGACTTCAACCTCGACCAGTTGCGCGGACCCGACCTGGATGCCGATGCCGTGTCGACCATGCTTGGCACGCCACCGATGATGGCTGATCGCCGTGTCGTGGTGATTCGCGACGTGAGCGGGATGAAGAAGCCAGCACGTGCTGCGCTGGATCGATACCTCACGAAGCCTTCCGCCGATCTCGTCGTCGCGCTCACCATGCCGGTGGGCGTGAAGCCCGATGCGCCGCTCACGTCGCGCTGCTTCAGCCTGCAGGTGAACGCCGTCAGCGGCGACGAGCTGACGAAGTGGATCATCAAGCAGACGTCAGAGCGATTTGGCGCGCAGATCACGGCTGGGGCGGCAGCGCTGCTGCAAGGTGCCGTGGGTGACGACGCCGGGTCGCTGATGATGGAGCTGGACAAGGCGGCCAGCTACACGATGGGCGGCGTGATCGACGAGGCGGTGATCGAGGACGTCGTGGGCGTGCGGCATGGCGAGACGTCGAGCGACCTGCTGGATGCGGTCGCGTCGCGCGATGTGACGAAGGCCGTTGCGCTGGTGGGACCGGTGCTCGCGCTGCCGAAGACCACTGGTGTGGGCCTGGCGATGGCGCTCGCGACGCAGACCGCCGCGCTGGGCTGGGGCGCGGCGCAGCGCGCGAAGGGCATCCCGCTGAACCGCCTGGCGAAGGAATATTTCGACTTGCTCAAGCGCACCGGCGCATTCCCGGGACGGCCGTGGGGCGAGGCGACGGCGGCGTGGACGAAGCATGTGCCGCGCTGGACGGTCGCTGAAGCGGAGGCAGGGTTGCGGGCGATACTTCGAGCAGACGAGCGGCTGAAGGACACGCGCGCGTCGAACGACGAGCAGGTGCTGTCGTCACTTGTGCTCGAACTCTGCACATCATCGGAGCAGCGCCGTGGCTGACCTGTCGAATTGCACCATCACCCGATCACGCTCGGCCGTCGCATGTCTTGCGCTGCTGGTGGCGACACTGTGCCCTACCGCCGTCACGTACGCGCAGAATGCGGACGCCGCACACACGGCGCGAGCCGAGGATGTGCTGGCGCGGGTGCGGCGGTATACGTCAGGTGATGTGCAGGCTGCGCGTGCACTGGCTGATTCGCTGGTGAGCGCGCTGCCGGCCGATGCGACGGTGATGCCCGAGGCGCTGTTCGCGAAGGCATCGATCGCGGCCAGCGCTGCCGATGCAGCACGTGATTACTCGCGCATCGTGACTGACTATCGTTTTGCGGCACGCGTGTCGGATGCGCTGATGCGGCTGGCGATTCTGGAGAGTGCGCGCAACAATCGCCTGGGTGCGCTGGGCCACCTGGACCGGCTGCTGCGCGACCATGGCGAGTCGGTGGTGCGGTCGCGCGCGAGCTTGATGGCGGGGCGCATGCGCATGGACATGAACGATCCCGCGCGCGGCTGCGACCTGCTGGCGGCAGCGTTCGCGTCGGCGGGTGCGAACGAGCGTGACGTGATCGACCAGGCGCAGACGGCGGGGGCACGGTGTCCGACGTCGATCGCCGTGATGGCCGAGCGTGAGCCGGCGCCGATGGGCATCACGCGCGCGTCACGCGCAGTGCCTGGCGCGGCCGCCGCACTGGCGTCTGTATCGCCACGCCGCGGGCCGGCGCGCGCGTTGCCAGCGGCAGCGCCCTTGCCCCCGGCGAAAGTCTCGGCGCCAGTGGCACGTCGTGATGACGCGGTCGCGGTGACGCCGGTGATGCCGGTGATGCCAGCGATGCCTGTCGTCCGGCGAGACACGGTGCGTGCGGCCGCGCCGACCGCGGCACCGACCATCGCAGCGACCGTCGTACCGCCAGAACGTCCCGCTGCCGCAGAACGATACGGCGTGCAATTCGCGGCCTACAACGATCGGCCCGGCGCCGCGAGGCTCGCGGCCGTGCTTCAGGAACGAGGGATCTCCGCGCGCGTCGAAGGCACCACCGCGCCGTTTCGCGTGCGCGCCGGTCGGTTCACGACGCGGGCGGAGGCGGCAGCGGCAGCGACGCTCTGGCGCCGCAGCGGGCAGGCCGTGATGATCGTGCCGCTCGGACCCACGCCGTGAGTGGGTCCAGCACGCCATTGATGCAGCAGTATAGGGACATCAAGGCGCGACATCAGGACGCCATTCTGCTGTTCAGGATGGGTGACTTTTACGAGATGTTCTACGAGGACGCGCAGGTCGGGGCGCGCGCGTTGGGCCTCACACTGACGGCGCGCAACAACGGCGGCGCGAATGAGGTGCCGCTGGCGGGTGTGCCGGTCCGCGCGGCGGCGGAGTACGTGCGCCGGCTGGTGCAGCAGGGTTTCCGCGTCGCGATCTGCGAGCAGGTGGAAGATCCGAAGCTGGCCAAGGGCATCGTGCGGCGTGAGGTGGTGGAGACCATCACGCCGGGCGCGGTGTTCGCCGACGATCTGCTGGACGGATCGCGCAACAACTATTTGTGTGCGGTGACGGCGAACGGTACCGATCGCGGTGTGGCGGCGATCGACCTTTCGACGGGCGAGTTCCGCCTTGCGGTGCGCAGCGCGAGTGAGCTGCCGGCACTGCTGGGTCGCCTCGCGCCACGCGAGATGCTGGTCGCCGACTCGGAGACGTCGCGTGCGCCCGATGGCGTGATGCTCACACGTCGCGAGGCGTGGACGTTCGATGCCGCGTGGGCGGTGGACGACCTCACGCGTCGCTTCGGCGTGCACTCGTTGGAAGGGTTCGCGCTGGGTGCGGCGTCGATGCCGGCGCTTGCCGCAGCGGGTGCACTGCTGCGTTACCTGCGCGAGCTGCAGCCGGCCGGCGTGCCGCACCTGATGCGGCCGGTGATGGATGCGGCCGACGGCGTGATGCCGCTGGACGACATGACGCGCCGCAACCTCGAGCTGGTGGAGAGCCTGCGCGGCGGCGGCACCGATGGCACGGTGCTCGAGGTGCTGGATGCGACGCAGACGCCGATGGGCGCGCGTCTGCTGCGTCAGTGGCTGCTCGCGCCGTTGACCTCGCGCGCGGCGATCGAAGCGCGTCACGATGCCGTGTCGCTCTTCGTGGGCGACGGCATCGGACGCGCGGCGCTGCGTGACGCCCTGGACGGGGTGCGCGATGTGGAGCGGTTGGCTGGCAAGGTGTCGGCGTCACGCGCCACACCGCGCGAGGTGCGCGCCCTGGGTGATTCGCTCTGGCGCTTGCCGTCGGTGCGGAGCGCGCTGGAGACGCTGCTGCGCGATGGCGTGCTGCCGGGCGCCGATGCGGGACGTGTGACGGCCGTGCTGGATGGCTGGGACGATGCCGCCGACCTGGCGGATCGGATGCGGACGGAACTCGTCGAGCGACCGCCGCTGCAGATCGGCGATGAGCCGACCATTGCGCCGGGCGTGGATGCGGAGCTGGACAGCCTGCGCGCGCTGCGCGACGGGGGACGTGATGCGATCGCGTCGCTGCAGGCCGACGAGCGCGCGCGAACGGGCATCACGTCGCTCAAGGTCGGCTACAACCGGGTGTTCGGCTACTACATCGAGATCAGCAACGCGAACCGGCAGGCCGTGCCGGCGGACTACCAGCGCCGGCAGACGCTGACCGGGGGTGAGCGCTACATCACGCCGGCGCTGAAGGAGTTCGAGGAGCGGGTGCTGACGGCGGCGGAGCGCATCGACACGCGGGAGCGCGAGCGGTTCGAGGCGCTGCGTGCATCGGTGGCCGTCCACGTGGTGCGGCTGCAACGGATTGCGCGTCGCATCGCGGAGCTGGATGTGCTGGCCGCCTTCGCCGATGTCGCGGCGCGCGAAGGCTATGTGCGGCCGCAGATGACCGACGGGTTCGAGCTGGTGGTGGATGGCGGTCGGCATCCGGTGGTGGAGCGGATGATGCCGCGCGACCAGTTCATTCCAAATGACGTGACGCTGACCGACGAGGCGCGCCTGATCGTGCTGACGGGCCCGAACATGGCCGGCAAGAGCACGACGCTGCGGCAGATCGGGCTCATCGCACTGCTGGCGCAGGTCGGCTGCTTCGTGCCGGCGACGTCGGTGACGCAGGGCATCGTGGACCGGATCTTCACGCGTGTCGGTGCCAGCGACAACCTCGCGCGGGGACAATCCACGTTCATGGTGGAGATGAGCGAGACGAGCGCGATATTGCACACCGCCACCTCGCGGAGCCTGGTACTGCTGGACGAGATCGGGCGTGGCACGAGCACGTTCGACGGTGTGTCAATCGCGTGGAGCGTGACGGAGCACCTGCATGACCACATTGGCTGCAAGGCGGTGTTCGCGACGCATTATCACGAGCTGACGCAACTTGCGGATTCGCTGGTGGCGGCGCGGAACTGGACCGTCGATGTCCGTGAAGTGGGTGACGACGTGCTGTTCCTGCATCGCCTGAAGCCTGGTGGCGCGAGCCGCAGCTACGGGATCGAGGTCGGACGGCTGGCAGGGTTGCCGGCGTCGGTGCTGCTGCGTGCGAAGCAGGTTCTCGCCGGCCTCGAGTCGGAACAGCCGGTGCGGCGTGCGGGGTCGGTCAGTGCGACGCATGTCGAGCAGACGGAGTTGTTCCTGCCCGCTGTGGTGGAGGCGCATCCGCTGATCGCGCAGCTTCGTGCGCTGGATGTGCATGCGCTCACGCCGATCGAGGCGATCGCGCGGCTTGCCGATCTTGCCGCCCAGGCTCGCCAGGGCTGAAACGCTGCATCTCTGGCAGCGCGCCACTGCGGTGCCGCCAGTGCGCGCGCTTCACACACCTGCCTAGATTTCCGGTCGGCATGGCGGATGGACACCATGTCGATTCCCCGACTCACCCCGCCTGCCATGTTGAAGCACACCGTTGAGACGCCAGCCATCGACCCGAGCGTGACGTCGATCGACCTGCTGCGCGCGAAGGCTGATGGATTGTTCCGCACCGCCCAGGAATGCATCCGCCAGCAGGATCGGTGTGCGCATCTTGGTGCGCTTTCCTGTGGCCAGACCGAGAAGCGCCTGGCGCAGAGCGCGGCGCGACACTCGATCGAGGCGCTGGCGACGATGCTCGAGACGTACGAGAAGTCGTCGTCCTCGCTCAAGGTCGATGGTGCCGACGAGGCGTGGTGGCGAAAGGCGAATGCCATCTGGATGGCTGCGCGTGAGTTCGCGCGTCGGCACAGCGGTACCGACGCGGCAGCGAAGAACATCGAGGGTGCTGATCCTGGCCGCTTCGGTGAGCTGGCACTCGACTTCGAGCTTGAGGCGTCCGCACTGCTGGCGTTGCGGCAGGCGGCCGAGTCGTACTGCCAGGTCCGACCTGACGCAGTGTGAGTGATGCTGTGAGCGCGGCGCCCGGTGCGGCGTTGCGCACGCTGGTCGCCGGCGTGGTGGACTACGCCGGACTTTTCCCGCCGGCGTCGCTGGACATGCCGACCGCGGTGCGAAACTTTGCCGACTATCGCGCCAGTGCCGACGCCTGGATGCTGGGCCGGTTCGTGGTGCCGGTGGCACGACTGGGCGAGTGGACTTCAGCCATGCATGCGCTGCCTGCAGAGGGTTCACGCGCCTGGAGCGGGGCTCGGCTTTGCGCGCTACTCACGGGAGAATACGCGCAGGAGGCGGATACGATCAGCGCTTTCAATACGGCGGGCGCGTTCGGCGTTTGCATCGATGTGGCCGAGGGCCGCACTGCGACGCCGGACGCCGTGCTGGCGATGGCGGCAGCGATGCCTGACGACGTGATGCTGTATTGCGAGGTATCGCATCGCGACGATCCGATGCCGCTGCTGCAGGCCGTGCGCAGCGCCGGTGTGCGCGCAAAGATCCGCACGGGTGGCGTGACGCCGGATGCGTTTCCGCCGCCCGAGGAGATCGTTCGGTTCCTGCGCCGCTGCATGGAAGTGGGCGTGACAGCCAAGGCGACTGCGGGCCTGCATCATCCGTTACGTGGTGAGTACCGGCTGACATATGCGCCGGATGCGGTGCGCGGTGTGATGTACGGCTATCTCAACGTGTTCCTCGCGGCCGCCGCGATGCGCGCTGGTGCCCCGGACGATGTCGCGACGGAGATGCTCACGCTCACGGACGCATCGGCGATTGCGATCTCCGCCGCGAGCCTGTCCGTGTGTGGCTTTGAGATTACCGACGCCGTTCTCGCTGCGACACGGACTGACGCACTGGTGGCGTTCGGATCGTGCTCTTTCCGCGAGCCTGTCGATGAGCTGGCTGTCTTGTCCGCGTCACGAGCTTCGTAAACTTCCATCACACGAAGCCGCGGAGTCGCGGAGGTCTCACACGGTACGTGACGGTAATGCATGGGGTGACCTTCCTCATGCGCTTTTTTCTTGCAGTTCGATCGATCGTGCAGACAACGCGGTTTCGCCACTGACTCCGCGTCTTCGCGTGAGCGGAGTTGCAGTTGTTGTTGCCGTTGTAGTTCCTTCTGCACGATGGCCGCTGTGTATGCCGCCTGCACACCGTTGACGAGACCAATGGACACGACGAACGATCCTGCACGCACCAGCTGGGTGACGAGCGCCAACGCGCCGGAGACCGACTTCCCCATACAGAACCTGCCGTTCGGCGTGTTCCGGCGTGCCGGCACGCAGGACGCGCCGCGGGTCGGTGTCGCGATTGGTGACATGGTGCTGGACGTGCATGCTGCCGCGACCAGTGCGCCGACGCAGTTCGAAGGGCTGGCCCTGGCGGTGGGCGCGTGCGCGCATGCATCGCTCAATGCGTTGATGGCGCTGGGGCGCGGGCCGGTGACGCTGCTCCGTGCGGCGCTTGTATCGGCGCTGGATGCGAACAATGGCGAGGCGCAGTCGGTACTGCCTCAGGCGTTGATCCCGATGCAAGATGTGGAGATGATGCTGCCGGCGCAGGTGGGCGACTACACGGACTTCTATGCGTCGGTGTATCACGCGACGAATGTCGGGAGCATGTTCCGCCCGGACAATGCGCTGCTGCCGAACTACAAGCATGTGCCGATCGGCTATCATGGTCGTGCCAGCTCCATCGTCGTCAGCGACACGCCGGTGGTGCGGCCGGTCGGGCAGCGGAAGGGGCCGAACGATGTGGAGCCCACAGTCGGTCCGTCGCGCTCACTGGATTACGAGTGCGAGGTCGGGGTGTTCATCGGTGCCGGAAATGCGCTGGGCGACACCATTCCGCTGCAGTCGGCGGAGCAGCACATGTTCGGGCTCTGCCTGGTGAACGACTGGTCGGCGCGGGATGTACAGGCGTGGGAGTACCAGCCACTGGGGCCGTTTCTGGCGAAGAATTTCGCGACGACGGTCAGCCCGTGGGTCGTGACGCTGGATGCGCTGGAGCCGTTTCGTGCGCCGGCCTTCGTGCGACCGGAGGGTGATCCGACGCCACTGCCATACCTGTTGACAGCCGAGAACGAGGCGCGGGGCGCGGTCAGTATCACACTCGAGGTGCGACTGCAGACATCGGCGATGCGCGCGCGTGGAGAGAAGGCCGAGCCAGTGAGTCGGACCATTTTCACGCATATGTACTGGACGATGGGGCAGCTGGTGACGCACCACGCCATGAACGGTTGCAACCTGCGGCCGGGCGACCTGCTGGCGAGCGGCACCGTGAGTGGACCGTCGAAGGGGGAGCGCGGGTGCCTCCTCGAGCTCACCTGGCGTGGGGCCGAGCCGCTGGTGTTGTCGGGTGGGGAGACGCGGGCGTTTCTGGAGGATGGGGATGTGGTCGAGATTGCCGGGTGGTGCGAGGCACCGGGCATGCGGCGCATCGGGTTCGGCGTGGCGCGCGCGCTGGTGCTGCCGGCGCGCTGAGGTTCGCGGGGCCGGGTCGCCGCTCTGGAGCTGTCGGCGCGCTGAGGTCCACGGGCCGGGTCGTGCTGTCCGGTTGCGATGTCCGGGTGCGATTGCCGGTTGTGATCTCCGGTGCGATGTCCCGTTGCGATGTCCGGGAGTGCTCTGCGTCATGTGCCCGGTCGTGATGACGGGTCGTGCTCTCGGTCCTGCTGGCTGGCATCGTGCCGGACCACGCGTCGTGCATGTCGTCGGGCATCATGCACACCACACGCGCTCGTGTCGTCATCTTTATGTGGCAGCGGCTCGGCGTCCGGGATCGGATGCGCGCCCTGCCACTCGTCGTTCCACACCGCATTTCCTACAGCGCATTTCCACGGCGACGCTTCGGCGGCGCGAGGCTGCTGACATGACTGCTCTCCAATCCACTACTTCCGCGTCGTCGACGCCTGTCGAGCGGCACCGTCGCCCGTACGACTCCGTGCTGGACACCATTGGCTGGACGCCGCTGATCCGGCTGTCACGGGTCGGCCGGGGTATCCGGACGCCGCTGTACGGCAAGGCCGACTACTTCAATCCCGGCGGCAGCGTGAAGGACCGGATCGGCCTGCCAATCATCGAGGCGGCCGAGGCAAGCGGACAGCTCAAGCCAGGCGGCGTGATCGTGGAGGGGACGAGCGGGAACACCGGCATCGGTCTCGCGATTGCGGCGGCGCACAAGGGTTACCGCTGCATCTTCACGATGCCGGACAAGATGAGCCAGGAGAAGGTCCGGCTGCTGAAGGCGTTCGGGGCGGAGGTCATCATCACGCCGACGGCCGTCGCGCACGATCATCCCGACAACTACGTGATGATGGCCAAGCGAATTGCGGCCGAGACGCCGAATGCGGTGCTGGCGAACCAGTTCTACAACCTGGCGAATCCCGACGCGCATTACCGGACCACCGGTCCGGAGCTCTGGGAGCAGACCGAAGGCCGGATCACGCACTTCGTGGCGGCGGCCGGAACCGGTGGGACGATCAGCGGCGTGGGCCGGTTCCTGAAAGAGAAGAATCCGAACATCAAAATCATCGGCGCGGACCCGAATGGTTCTATTCTGGCCGAATACTGGCGCAGTCATGGCCAGAGCATCGTCGATGGCGCGCCGTACAAGGTGGAGGGCATCGGACAGGACAAGGTGCCCGGAACGCTGGACCTGAGCGTCATCGACGACTTCGTGACCGTTGGGGATCGCGAGGCATTCGCCATGTCTCGGCGACTGACGCGCGAGGAGGGGGTGTTCGTTGGCGGGTCGGCCGGGCTGATCGCGCATGCGGCGCTCAACCTCGCGCGACGGGTCGACGACCCCGAGGCGCTGGTCGTGACTTTTCTCTGCGACACCGGCGAGCGGTATCTGTCCAAGCAGTTCAACGACGAGTGGATGCGCGAGAATCAGCTGCTCGATTCCGACCGGGCGACACTGGGCGCGCTGATCTCGCAGAAGGACGTGGCGGCGCCGACGCTGATCAGCGCGACCCCAGGCCAGAGCGTTCGTCAGGCGCTGCGCCTCATGACGCTGCACGACGTGTCGCAGTTGCCGGTGATGGATGGGCAGAATTGCGTGGGCAGCATCAGCGAGTGGTCGCTGACGGGCCGGAGTCTGGAGAACCCGAAGATGCTGGACGCGACCGTGAGCGAGGTGATGGACTCGCCCTACCCGGTCGTCGACGGGACGCAGGTCGTGGACGCCGTGGTGACGCTGCTGTCGAAGACCAATCCGGCCGTCCTCGTGCGCGAGCATGGCAACATCGCCGGCATCGTGACGCGCTCCGACGTGCTCTCCTATCTCATGTCCCGCTGATCGATGCTGCTGACCGTGCTGCTGGGCGGAACGTCAAGTGAACGGAACGTGTCGCTGGCGAGCGGGCTCCGGATGGCGGCGGCGCTGCGCCAGGCGGGGCATGTCGTGCGGCTGCTGGATCCGGCCACGGGCGTGATCGACAGCCCGACCGAGACCGCGTGGCGGGAGCGGACCGTCGGGTCGGCACCGCCGGGTGCGGAGGAGTTGGCGGCGCTCCGTGCAGTCGACCAGACGCCCACGCTCCCCACGCATCCCCTGATCCGGGATGCCGAGTGTGTGGTGCTGGCGTTGCATGGCGGTCAGGGGGAGGACGGGACCGTGCAGGCGCTGCTGGATGTGGCCGGCGTGCCGTACACCGGCAGTGGCGCGATGGCGACCGCGATTGCGATGGACAAGGACATGACCAAGCGGCTGCTGGTGCATGCCGGCGTGCCGACGGCGCCGTGGCGAATGACGCCAGTGCAGTGCGACGAGGCGATCGGCGCGCTGGGGCTGCCGCTGATCGTGAAGCCCAACCGCGAGGGCTCGACGGTGGGGCTGACGATCGTGAAGGAGCGGGGGCAGTTCGACGGGGCGGTGGCCGAGGCGCTGCGATTCGATCGTGAGGTCATGTGCGAGACGTTCGTGCCCGGTCGCGAGCTGACCGTGCCGGTGCTGGCGGGCGAGGCGCTGCCGGTGGGCGAGATCATTCCGGTGAAGGAGATCTACGACTACGAGTGCAAGTACACGCCGGGCATGGCGCGCGAGGAGTTTCCGGCCGACCTGCCCGCCGACGTGACCGCACGGGTGCAGGCAGCAGCCGTGCAGGCGTATGTGGCGCTCAAGCTGCGCGGGTGCGCGCGGATCGATTTCAGGCTCGGCCCGGATGGGATGCTGGCTTGCCTCGAGGCGAACACGCTACCGGGGATGACGGCGTTGAGTCTGGTGCCGCAAAGCGCGGCCGCAGCTGGAGTGAGCTTCGTGGATTTTTGTGATCGGCTGGTGCAGGACGCAGTGCGCTGAGCGGAGCATCGTGCGTCGAGCGGCGGGGACGGGCATCGGGTGTGCAGCCGGTTGCGTGGCAGGGCGTTGCAGCCGACCTTCCTGCGTAGGCTGCAGCGGCAGGAACTGCCTTGCACGCCATGTGTTTCATTGTCGCAGCACGCTGTCGTTCACGCCCCATCGCCGCGGTCGCGCATGTCCAGTCCCATCACTGAGGAGCAGGGTCCCGCCGGCTTGACGCCTGCGGTCCAGTGGCTGCTGATCGCGAACGTCGCGATTTATTTTCTGCAGCAGACGGTCGTGCGTCCGGAAGACATGGCCGGCATGTTTGCGTTCATGTCAGGGAACGTCATCGAACGGTGGTGGACGCCGCTCACGTATGCGTTCGTGCATGGCGGCATCTGGCACATCGCGTTCAACATGATTGCGCTCTGGCAGTTTGGCCCGCGCGTTGAACAGCTGCTGGGCACGATGCGCTTCGTGCGCTTTTATGCACTCTGTGCGCTGGGTGGAGCGGCGGCGCATTACCTGTTCGTGCGCGGCGGTGCGATGGTGGGCGCGAGCGCAGCAGTGTTCGGCGTGATGTACGCCTTCGCGCATGCCTGGCCCCGGACGATGCTGCTGTTCTTTGGCGTGATCCCGATGAAGGTGCGCACGTATGTCTATGGCTTCGCGCTGATCAGCCTGATCTTCGGTGTCACGGGCGGCAATGGCGGTGTGGCTCACTTCGCGCACCTGGGCGGATTCGTGACGGCGATGCTGCTGGTCCGGTTGCCGATGGCACGCCGATTGGGCACCAGTTGGCAGGATCGTTTCAGTCCATCACCGGAGCTGCCCGAGGATGAAGGCTTGCGCTTGCCACGTTCGTCGGCCACGCGGTCACCACGCAGTGAGAGTGGTGATGCAGTGGACGACGTCGTTGCGCGCAGCAATGCGCTGGTGCAGCGCCGTCCACCAGTTGCCGCGACACCGCGGCCGGTCGTGACGGCGACGGTGGCACCGGTGCAGAGTGCGACGGAAGAGCTGAATGCTTTGCTGGACAAGATGTCGAGCGGCGGCGGTCGGGCGAGCCTGACGTCGCGCGAGCAGGAGCGGCTGCGTGAGCTGTCTGACATCATGCGCGCGCAGAGCTGAGTTTCGGCATCCGGTTCAGCGATCCGGTCTTGCGATCCGGTCTTGCGATCGGGTTGAACGATCCGGTTCAGCGATCGAACAGCAACAGCGTCTCACACGGAGGCGCGGAGGCACGGAGAACCTGGTAGCGGGACTGCAGCGCACGCGACCGCGCAAGAAACGACGAACGCTGTGGGAACTGCGTGAGCGAACATGCAGCCTCCACAGCTTTTTCTGTTCTCTGAACAATGCAGATTCTGACGACGTCGCGCTCTGTAATGCCGGCACTGTTTCGTACTGCTGCCGTTTCTCCGCGGCACGGCGGCTCCGTGTGAGAGGTGTTCAGTTGCCGTCTCGTTGGCTCGCCGCTCTGCCGTTCCTCGGCGGCACCGTGGCTCCGTGTGAGAGGTGTTTGGTTGCCGTCTCATCGGCTCCCCAGTGTTCGCCTTCGGAAACAAGGCATGGGTTTGCAGGCCTGCACACCAGGGAAACGAGCACAAAAAAAGAGCCCCCCGGACTTGCCGGGGGGCTGTACCGCCGTGGCGAGGCCTTGGCGGAAATTGGTCTGCGGCATGCACCACAGAACCCATGGACGGCAGGTTAAGGCGCGGTGCAAGAGTCTGCAAGTGGTAGCTGCAGCGGTCGGCACGAGTAGGTGGCCGACCGCGTTTTACGTGAGCGCAGCCGGTGCTCTTTGGATCCCGCTAGCTTGCCAATCGACTGACACCTACACCATTGATTCGCGATGCCGAAGCCAGAACTGCTCGAGACGTTTCCGAACCCGTATGCGGACCGTCCCTACGAAATCCACATGATCTGCCCGGAGTTCACGTCGCTCTGTCCGCTGGGCGGCATCGAGGCCGATGCGACGGATTTGAGCTTGTTGCAGGGCGGAGCTCCGGATTTCGCGACGATGTACCTGACGTACGTTCCGGCGGAGTTCTGCGTGGAGCTCAAGTCGCTCAAGATGTACCTCTGGAGCTTCCGCAACGATGGCATTTTCTACGAGCGGGCGGTGAACCACATTTTGGATGACCTGGTGACGCTGGTGAAGCCGGCGTACTTCGAGGTGAAGGGCGACTTTGCGGTGCGGGGCGGGATCAAGAGCGTGATCACGGCTCGGTATGGGGTGCGGCCCGCGGGGGTGTAAGCGCGGGAGTCGTGCCGGTGCGGCAAGCGGGTGGGTGTGTGGAAGTTGCACCGTAGCGATTCGCTCGGCCTTGAACCTGTCGGGTGCTAGCACGGCAGGTTGCGGGGGCTGCGGGGGCTGCGGGTTGATGGTCCGGGGGTGAGCGCGTAGGTTGATCGGCTTGGCCAGGTAGCTCAGTTGGTAGAGCAGCGGACTGAAAATCCGCGTGTCGGGGGTTCGATTCCCTCCCTGGCTATTGCTTGTACGACAACGACTTACGTGAAAACGGCGCCCGGATTTTTCCGGTGCGCCGTTTTTCGCAGAGAAACATCGCGGAGAATCCGGCTTTTTGAGACGGCCACAGGAGCGCAGCCGCGCTGCATTCGCGCTTTGAGTTGTGCCGGAATTGCCGCGCCGGGCAAAGGTGTGCACTCACAACACCATCGAGCCGAGCCGTACGATCCACAGTTAAACCGCAAGTCTGTGCACGTATCCGACACCGCACGCCTGATCGTCGGCAATCTCACACCATTGCGCGGCCGGATTCCTGGCCACGGTGCGGCAGCTCAGGTACCGATCGCCGAGCATCGTGGCGACACGAAGCGCAGCGACAGGAGCATTGTCGTGCATGACAATGCGTACCGGAGGGCGACATACCGTGGCAAACTGATCCACAAGTCCAGCCGGACTCATCCAGCGGTGGTTTCGCCACAAGCGTTTACACTGCCGGACTGTTCCGGAAAATGACGCCATGCATTCCTGAGTTTGCTGCCAGCGTCCCAATCAGCAAATCGAACTGTAGCATGCGCGGCATGATTCCATCGTCTGCCAAATTCGCGATGACGAGCGTCATCGACACGTGAGCCGTATGTTGCAGGTATGGCTTGTCGCAACATCTGTCGAAGCGTCGAGCCCGCGTCATGCGTAGCAACGTCACTGTGCGCCACCCGCCGAGTTCTGTATTACCTGACGAAGGAGCGCTTTTGCAATCGACGCCCCTGAACGCTGACCTTGTCGCACAGGATCTGCTGGCGTCGATTGGTCTGTCGTCGTCAAGCGTGACTGCCGCCATTGCAAATTCGCAATCGGTCGCGCCGCTCGTCGTAAACGCGTGGCGTGTCATGGGCGTTGCACTCGTGCAATTGTGCGGGCCATTTGCGTATCACGCGGTGCTGGCGCGAGCCGTGAGCCTGGCACAGGTCGCCGTACCCGCCGTGAAACAGTTGCGTCTCGCGGAACCCCCCGCCGTGACGCTCGAAGGGTTTGAAGAAATCGAAACCACGCATGGCGACGCACTGCTGCTGGCCGGTGTGCACGCGCTCCTTGCGGCGGTGATCACCATCCTGGACCGTGTGATTGGCGAGGACTTGGCAACCAGAGTCGTCTCCGATGCGCTCCGTCCGCTTCTTGCAGGTGGCAATGATCCATCCACACGACCGGACGCTGCATCGTGACTGACCCTCGCCTCGTAAACGCCTCGACCGCACAGCGCATGACCACACGAACCAAGAAAGTGTTTCGGCGACTCAGCACTGGAGTTCGCGGGCTTGATCCAGTGCTGGGTGGTGGCATCCCGGACCTTTCGTTCAACGTGATTGCTGGCGAGCCGGGCTCGGGCAAGACCACACTCGCGCTGCAAATGCTCTTCGCCAACTCGACCCCAGAGCGTCCTGGTGTCTTGTTCACAGTGCTCGGCGAGCCGACGCTGAAAATGGTCCGCTATCAACAGCAGTTCGATTTTTTCGATTCTAGCCGCATCGGAGTCGACGTGCATCTGTTCAACCTGAGCGGCGAGGCGGCAACCGGGAATCTGGATGTGGTCCGCGAGCGTATCATGTCAGATGTGGCGCGGGTCAATGCAGGCGTCGTGGTCGTGGACTCGTTCCGGACTCTCGGTCACCGACCGGATGCGACCGAGGCGCTCCACTCGACATCGCTCGACGAATTCGTGCAGCGGCTCGGCCTTGAACTGACGAGTTATGACGCGACGACATTCCTGATCGCGGAATATTCGCCGAACGATCAGCGGCACCCCGTGTTCACCGTCGCTGACGGGATCATCTGGTTGAGCCAGGTTGCCGACCGCAACTCGGTCGTGCGCAAGCTGCAGGTGATCAAGGTGCGGGGACAGGGCTTCATGCCCGGATTTCACACGCTCCGCATATCCGATGGTGGCATCGAGGTCTTTCCACGCATTCCGGAGCAGCAGGCGGACCGCAAGCCCGCCTCTCCACGCCGTCTCGGCACGGGGGTGCCGGGTCTCGATGACATGCTCGGTGGTGGTATCCCCGCCGGCGACGCCGTGATGCTTGCCGGGCCGACAGGCTCGGGGAAGACAACGTTTGCGACGCAATTCGTCGCGGAAGGCATTCGTGCCGGCGACAGTGTCGTCGTCGCGGTGTTCGAGGAGTATCCCGAACGATACATCGAGCACGCACGAGGACGCGGAATCGATTTCCAAAGCATGATTGCTGCCGACCGCCTGAAAGTGATCTACCTGCGTCCGCTCGATCTGTCGGTGGATGAGACGCTGGCCGAGATCCTGCACAGCGTGTCCGAAATTGGTGCGTCGCGAGTGGTGATCGATTCCATGTCAGGGTTCGAGATTGCATTGGCGCCAACCTTTCGCGAAGACTTCCGCGAATCGTTGTACCGACTCGTTGGCGCACTGACCGCGGTGGGCGTCACCGTGCTCATGACGAACGAAGTCGCTGGGGCGGGTCCGACGGGTGCCATGAACTTCGCCGGAGAGCGTGTCTATTTCCTCACGGACGACATCATCATTCAGCGCCATATCGAACTGGAAGGCCAGCTGCGCACCATGGTCGCTGTGATCAAGATGCGCGGCGGCTCGCGGAGTCACGACTTCCGCGAATACACAATCACGGCTGATGGCGCCGTGATCGGTGATACGCTTCACGAGTATCAGAACATATTGACGGGTTTTCCTGAGCTGCGCGTTGCAAAATCGGCCGAGGATCCGGGTGCACGTGCCTAGCCACACGCCACTGCCCCAGTCCGCGAGTGATCGCGCTGATGGGCACGGGAGTGGTCCTTCGTCTGCGCGTTCGGCCGATGACGGGCATGGCACGGGGATGCATTCGCAAACGGCGGCAGCAATGGCGCTCTTCAGGTGCGAGCCCGGTGCGGTCAATGGGGCATCGGACTTCGTCTGCACGTTTGCGAATGCCGGCGCGGCACGGCTGTTCGGGCGGCACGGCGCCGACATGGCGGGATTGTCACTGCAGACCCTGGTGCCGCCCGTTTCTGTTCTCGGGTGCGTGGAAATCCTTCACCGCGTCGCGGCGCTCGGGGTGTCCGAGGAGCATGAATTGCCGGCACTTTGCGCTGGCGAAGGCGTCTCGCTGCACTGGGACATTGCGCCGATGCCCGGCGGAGTGGCCATCGCCCTGACGGATCTGCACGGGCGCAGCGAAATGGATGTGACGATTGCGATGGTGCATGCAGAATCGGCTCGCGCGGATCGGCTCTCTGCACAGGTGCTCGCACAGGTGAGCGACGCGTATCTGCTGCTCGATCATGAACTGCGCGTCGTCACGACGAACCCTGCGGCTGATCGTGCCATCGGCAGATCCGAAGCACTCGTCGATAGCACGTTGTGGAACGTGTCGCCGCCTGGCTGGGCAAAATCTCGTGTGAGCGCGAAGATCGAAGGCGTGCTGGTGGACCGCGCCGAGGCGCACCTGACGCTGCGCGCCCCGATCGGGCCGGCGGAAGGCGAGGGCGGACGCTCGCATGCATCCGACATCGATGTGTATCCCGCTCCGGACGGCGGCGTTGCGATCTTCTGGCGCGACGTCACGGATCGTGTTGCACTCGAGGATTTCCAGCGCGAGTTTGCCGCGCACCTGACGTCGTGGAACCAACAGCTCCAGGCAGGTGCGGAGGAACAGCAACGTCTGCTGTCCGTTGCCGAAGCGATGCGCGCCGATGCGGAGTCTGCCAACAGGGTCAAGACCGAGTTCCTGGCCGTCATGAGTCACGAGCTCCGGACACCGCTGAATGCGATTGGCGGGTACACGGAGCTGCTGGAGCTTGGCCTTCGCGGCCCTGTCACGCCTGAGCAGCGAGAGGACCTTGGTCGCATCCAGCGCAACCAGCAGCATCTGCTTGGGCTCATCACCGCGCTGCTGAACTTCGCGCGATTGGATACAGGGCAGTTGACGTACGACTACTCCGATGTGCCAGTCGCAGACGCGGTGCGGGCAGCGGTATCACTGATTCAGCCACTCGTGGATGCAAAGCAGCTGCAGCTGCGCGTGGACGAGTGCTCGCTCGACGTGCAGATGCGCACCGACGCCGAGAAGCTGCAACAGGTGTTGCTCAACCTGCTGTCGAATGCGATCAAGTTCACGAATGCAGGTGGCGAGATCAACGTTCGCTGTGCACGAGTGAGCGACATGGTGACGATTGCAGTCTCCGACACCGGGGTCGGCATTCCGGAGCGGCACCTTGCGAGAATCTTCGAGCCGTTCGTGCAGGTCGATGTCGGGTTGTCGCGCACTGTGGGCGGTGTGGGGCTTGGCCTGTCCATCTCGGCCAACCTGGCACGCGCGCTGGGGGGAAGCTTGCGCGTCGAGAGTAGCGAGGGGTGTGGGAGTACGTTCACGCTGTCCCTGCCGGTAATCGAGCGCTCATAGCACGCGTGCGGTACGACACGGACCCATGCTTACTCGCTATACCAGCACGTGGTGCACGTCGGCGTTGCCGTGGGTGTCGACGACACGATGACGAAAGCCGTGCGTGCCGCCCGAATGGCGACGTTGGAAATACGGTGGCAGACCAACGGGTCAGACACCATGGTGCACGCGCGCTGACCGATCGCGACACTTGCTGCCATGAACGCCGCGCGTGACGGAGTGCTGCACGAGCGTTCTGATTCGTGCGAGCGCGGGTAGTGACCGAAACAGAAATACGGTGACGATGCACGCATTCTTTTGGAATGCGTGCATCGTCACCGTATTTTCTGTCACCGGAAATCCGGACTCAGAAGCGGTACCGCACTCCGGTCTGCACCTGATACCGGTTGCCCGTCAGCACGCTTTGTCCGAAGGTCGGGTTCACGGCATAGCGGTAGTTGTTCGTGGTGGCATCGAAGCCGGTCACGCGCAACAGCGTCTGGTTGGCTGCCGGCACGACGCGCACCCCGCCGCCCGCCCACGTGTCGTTCAGCCAGCTCAGGGCGTTGAACACATCCACGGTCAGCTCGGCTGACTGCCCGCGGACGGTCGGCAGGCGCTGTGCGAAGCGCAGGTCCATCTGCGTCACGAACGGATTCCGGATGGCGTTCCGGTTCGCGATTTGACCGAGATTCTCGCGCAGGTAGCTACGGGCGCGGTTGGCAGGATTGTTGAGCACCGTCGTCATACCGGCCGCCAGCGCCGGATCGAGACCTGGACGGGCAGGGTCGAAGATGAAGGCGAGGTCGTTCTGGTTGCCGAACGAACCGCCTACGCCCACGTCGTCGTAGTTGATGTCCTGCGCGACGGTCGGCGACCAGACGCTGCCGGACTGCCCGATGACGCGGAAGCTGAGCTTGCCGCCGAAAACCTCTGGCAGCGAGCCGAACAGTACCAGCTTGTGACGGAAGTCGTTGGCACTGGCTCCCCAGGCGAGGTCGCGGGGATCACCCTGCACCGGCGTGAACACCGAGGTGATGGCGATGCAGCAGTTGAACGAGTTGTTGTCGCGGGTGCGATTGAAGGTGAACGACCCACCGATATTGGCACCGCGCGACAGTGACAGGTTGCCGTCGAGGATGAGCGCCTTCTGGATCAACGCCGCATCGGCGCGGAATTCGAGTACGCGTTGGAACTGCGCGAACGGTCGCGCCGCCACGCGTCCCGCCACGCCGGCCTGCGCCGGGTTCGTGATCACCGATGGCGGCACGAAGACCGGGCGGTTGTTCTCGTTGGAGAGGGTGAACGCCGGCGCCGCGGGCAGGTTCAGGTCGTAATACCGATAGTTGTTGCGGGTATCGGCGTACTGACCCGTGATGCCGAGTGAGAGGCGACCGTCCAGGAAGCGCCGCTGGAAGGAGACATCCGACTTCCAGGTCTGCGGGACGCGATAGTCGTCCGCGAAGAGATTCAGGTATGTGGGGCGCGTGCTGCTGCCTGCCGGAATACCGGGGGTGTTGGCAAAGTCCTGCCGGTAGCGCGGGAAGTCGGGCGTCGGGACGGCCGCGCCGGTGAGGAGCAGGTCAGCGAGCTGCGAGCCGTCGTTGAGCAGGTGGTTGATGTGCGCCATGTAGTGCGGCTGGGCGGTGAAGATGCCCGTGCCGATGCGAACCACGTCGGTGCCGCGATTGCCGATGTTCCAGGTGAACTGCCCGCGCGGCTGGATCTGCTGGCTGATCGGCTTGCGATCGGTGCGCTTGCCGAAGGTGCTGAGCGCCGCGGCGTTGGGGTTGGCTCCGGTGAGGAAGGCGGTCACGTCGTAGCGCAGGCCGCCGGCAAATGCCATCGACTCGCGCGGCCGGTACTCGACCTGCGCAAATGCGCCGCCGTCGAACACGTTCTGGCGCATGCGCGGCTCGAGGGTCTTCAGCGGCACCAGTCGCGCAAATGATGACGGGCGACGGGCTTCCAGTGCGGCGAGGTTCGGGAACTGGAAGAGCCCATCGGTCTCGATGGACACGAACATCGACAGGTTCTGGAGTGAATTGTCGGTGCCGAGCGTGTACGACATGTTGCCGCGCTCGAAGCGGGTGATGTTCACGAACTGGAACGACTGTTCCGTCTGGAGTTCGGGGCTCGTGCGCTGCCCGCCGAACTGCAGGATCTGCGGCGCACCGGTACGGCCATCAGGCAGCGTGGACGCCACCGTGACCCAGCCGCGCGGCAGGCGCGTGTTGGGCCGATTTTCGAGAACGCGGTTGGTGTAGCTGAAGCGCATGTCGTTGGTGCCGCTCACGCCCAGGCTCGACTTGAGCGACGCAAGGAACTGGTTCTCGCGTGAGAACTGGTTGCCGCGGCTCTCCAGCACGGAGAGGTCGCGATCGGGAATCGAGTTGCCGTAGACCCAGTCGCTGTAGTTGTGCCGGACCGTGAGGCGGTTGCGGTCGTTGATGGTCCAGTCGGCGCGGGCGAAGACGGTGTTGAGCGTGTTGCCGCGATCGAAGCGACCGGTCTGCTGCCCGCTGGAGAGGCCGTAGCTGTTCCGGAGGATATTGAGGAACCGGTTCACCGAATCGGGTGCAACCTGCAGCCGGGCCCAGTCGGCGGAGTTTGCGACGTCGAGTGCGAAGAACGGCTCGCTGACCTGCTGGCGGTCGTAGGCCACGACGTAATGCAGCTTGTCCTTGACGATCGGACCGGCAATCGACCCGCCAAACTGCCAGTTGGAGAACTGGGCCACGTTCTGGTTCAGGAAGTTCGTGTTGGCCGCGAGATTCTGGTTGCGGTTGTATGCGAACACGGAGCCAGTGGTGCGGTTGGTGCCGCTGAGCGTGGCCACGTTCACCGCACCAGCGCCCTGCCGACCCTGCGAGACGTCGTAGACGTTGGTGACCACCTCGAACTCGCGAATGGCCTCGACGCTGAGCGAATATGGTCCGCGGCCGAAGCCGGTGCCCCAGAGCGTGTTCTTCATCTGCACGCCATCGACGCGGATGTCGGTGCTGGACACTCGGCCGCCGGCAATGGACGACGACGACGTGATGATGCCGCCGGTGCCCGCGCGTGAGGTGGTGGGCGCGAGGATGGAGAGATCCGCGAAGCTGCGGTCGGCGATGGGGAGGTCTCGAATCTTCTGCTGATCCACGATGAAGCTCGCGCCGATGCGCTCGGTACGTTTGGCCTCGCGATCACCCCGCACGTCGATGGCGGCGAGCTGCTGCGCCGCGGGCTTCAGAGTGAATTCGAGAGAAACGCGATCACCGAGATTGAGCGTGATGCCGGTGCGTCGCTGGGCGCCGTAGCCAAGCTTGCGGACGGTGACGGCGTACGGCCCGCCGATGGGCAGCTGGGCGAAGACGAAGCGCCCGCGGGCGTCGGAGCGTCGCACTTCCTGGAACCCGGTGGCATCGTTGCGCGCCGTGACGTTGGCGTCGGCGACCGGGGCGCCGTCCGCGAGACGGATGGAACCGCTGACGTACCCTTCCGTGGCCTGGGCGATGACGCGGGGCGCAGTCAGGGTCGGTACGATGGCGAGCAGCGCAAAGCGCGTCAGCCAGAGGCGAGAGAACAGGCGCATGTGTCTCATGAGTGACAGTGAAAACGTGCACGCGATGACGCGTGAAACAAAGAGAGCCTGTCAGGGCGATCGATGGGCGGGGCTCATGTCACTGATTGGTCAAGAAATGTTGACGAATGCGTGAATGCAGCGGGAAATGCAGTACCAGTGCACCAGTTCTGAAAGCACGCGAACAAAAAATGGTGACGAAGCACGAATTCTTTCACACAAATAACGATGACAGTGCACGACGTCTGTACGAGTTCGTGTACCGTCACCGTTCTCCACCATTCTCCCAGGCATTCACCTCGGCAATTCGTACGCCGTCACCGAAAGTCACCGGAATTCAGCGGAATTAGTCACTGGAACTGGTGTGGATGCCACCCGTCTGCCCGACGCTGCGACACCGCACCGCTGGCGGACTCGATACGGTACAGGAACAGCCACTCATGCTCCACCAGCTGGCGAACGATGGTGTGCTTCGCGATGATGCCGTCGATCGCGTCACCCGGCGCCTCGATGAACACCGAGAGCCGCAGCGGCTCGTGCATCCAGCGCCGCCCGTCATGCACCGACTGCCGCGCCAGCCCGATGCGCAGGTCACCGCCCGCGCCTTCCATCACGCCGATGTGACCGCCCACCACGTTGTGCAGCACCTTGTTGCCGCTGCCGTAGCGCTGCGGGTCCACCGTGGAGGCGTAGTACTGGAGGTTGATCCAGTGTGTCACGATCATTGGTGCGGTGATGATCAGTTCCAGCACGCCGAAGCCCGTGTCCTGCTCCCAGCGATAGTCGTGCAGGAACGAGCGGCCGCCGAGGTCGATGTGGCGCGTTCGCTCGCGTGGCGCCACGATGAACGCGGCGTTGTTCGCGAGTCCCCACTCCGGACGCACCTCGGCCCAGTCGCGCGCGCGTGTGCGGATGGCGCGTTCGAGCGTTGCGTCCGACGCGCCTGCGAGACCGAGCGCGTCGGCGCGCTCGCGTCGTGCACCGGTACCAGCGGCGGCGAGGTGTGCGGCGAGTTCCGACAGCTGTGCCACATGTGAGGCGGGTACGCGATCGAGATCGTACAGCGTCACCGCGTCGGTCGTGGTGTCGTGCAGTCCCGCGACGACATGCGTTCCGGTCAGGTCGATGCCGTCCGCCACGAGACCGGCGCGCACGGCAGGCTCATTCAGCAGCGCGGCAAGTGCGCGCGCATTCACTTCGCCTGTCTGCCCGCCACACGCACCGCAGTGAAGACCGGCGGCGAGCGGATTGTTCTCGCTCGAGGCGCCATGCCCGATCACGGCGAGCAGTGGCGCGAAGCCACTGGAGAGGCTCATTGCGCGCAGGATACCGGCGGCGAGCGCAACGCGCGCTGACAGCTCCAGCGCGCTGCCGTCGGCGCGGCGCGCAAGCTCCGGGCGCAACGCACCATGTGCCTTGGCCGATGTCCGCAGTGCATCACCGCTGCGCGCGCCGAAACCGAAGCCATCGCGCACCAATGATGCCGCCGCAGCAATGCCCGTGGCCTCAACGAACGAGAAGGTCGAGGCGGCGGTGGTGGCGAGCGACTTCCACGCCGTCTTTTCGCCAACGCTGCGCGCCGTGTCGGCCGACGCCGCGTCGCGACCGGCGCCCTCATCCACGATCAGTATCGATGGCGAGAGAAGTCCAGGCAGCTGCGCGCGCGCTGGCCCCGCCAGCGGCAGGTAGGCCACCGGCAAGCCGAAGAAGCCGGCAAAGCCGAGCGTCTGCACCGACGGCGTGACGCGCTCGACGGCGCGACGGAACACCTCGGAGCGCACATCGATGCAGAACACCGCCTGTGCGGTCGTGACGACAGGCGCGCGGGTTGGGGCCGGCGCGCGGAGCGCGCGCGCCACACCGTCCTGATACGCGATTTCGATGGCACGCTGCAGCAGCCAGCGGTCGTCACCCGTGACTTCCGCTGCAGGCGCGGCCGACGTCCACTGCTGTCGCGCGGCGCGCCATGCGGCCGGCACCGTCACCTGATCGGCAAGGCGCAGCAGCAGAAGCTCCCACGCCAGGCGAACGGCGAGCAGGTGCACGAGCTGATCGTCATCGCTGCCCGCGAGGCGTGCGTCCCATCGGCGGAACGCGCATGCAGACGCCCAGCCGTTCACCGACAGGAGCAGCGCAGTGAGGTATTGCTCACGCGCCTCCGACGGTACCGCCAGCTCCGCCAGCGCCTCGGCGATCAATACACGCGGATCATCAGGCAGTGAGGCAGCTGCCGCACGGAAACCGCGAAGCGCCATGAGCAACCGTGGTCCACCGTCGTGCGACGCGAGCTCGCGCCAGAGCGGATAAAGGCCCGTCGCGCGATCGGGCATCCATTGCGCCTGTCCCTCATCGAAGCAGGCGGCGCAGGTCTGGCTGATGTGGCGCGTCACGAACTCGCCCCACGGCATCGCATGTCCAAGGTCGCGGCCCACGTCGGCAGCATCGGTCATCAGCTGCCAGGTCGCCGGCGCAGCATCATCGCGTGCGAGTGACGTCATGACGTCCGGAACGGAGCGCGTGGACCCGCTGATCGCGATCGCCTGCGCCACATGCCGCTCGGTAAACCGTCCCGCTTCCAACTGGTCGCGATACCAGCGCTGCGGCATCAGCAGCGTCGCTCCCGACAGCGCGTGCAACTCAGCGGCGGCCTGCTGCATGGGCGCCTGCACGAAGCCCCAGAACGGGTTCACGGCAATCAGGCGATCCAGCGGCCACGACGGCGCGACGCGGTCGCAGGCACGCGTGATCGCCTGCAGTACATCGGGCGTCACCGGCACTGCCGTCACGGTGCCGTTCGACGTCGACATGCGTGCGGGGGCGAGGGGCAGCGTGGGAGTCGTCATGCAATCACCTTACTGATTACTGCGGTGGACAGTGGTGCGACGCGCGACGTCAGCTGCAGTGGGCGCGGCGGCCAGATGCGGAAGGTGAGGCGGGTCCAGATTTCGTCGAGATAGAAGCCGGCGAAGCATGCCGGATACAGCGCGCGCGCGAACCGTCCCGCCGGATTTGCGGCAATCGTCGCCTGCACGATGTAGAGCGCGATGAATGCGCTCGCGACGATGATCAGGCGCACGACATCCATCGTCGGTGTGCCCGGTTCGTGTGGCGCAATCGAGACGAAGAACGCGTGGCCGAGTGAGTAGCTCGAGACGAGCACGATGGCGGCGACAGTCCCGCGGAGCGTGGCGAGTGCGCCGCCCGCGAGACCGCGTACGAAGAGCGGCGCGAGTGCGAGGGCCAGGATCAGCGCCGCGGCGCGCGTGCCCGTCTCGCCGTCCATGCGCAGCCCCAGCATGCCGCCTACGGTGAGCACTGTCGCGACGGCGGCTGCGGTTCCAAGCATCCAGTGCAGCGCCGTTGCACGCGCCGGCTGATGCGCCATGCGGCGGAGCAGGTGCTGGTCGACGACGCGTCCCGACGAGAGGAAGGCGTGCGCCTTGTACAGCGAGTGCGCGACAAGGTGCAGCAGTGCCAGGCCGTACGCGCCAAGCCCGCACTCGAGCAGCATGAAGCCCATTTGCGCGCAGGTGGACCAGGCGAGCGACACCTTCACGCTCACGCGCGTGGTCATGACGAGTGCCGCGAGCACGGCGGTGCAGGTGCCGGCGATGACGAGCAGCGTCTGCGCCACTTCCAGCTGTGCGAAGAGCCCACCCAGCCGGATCAGTACGAAGCCACCGATGTTCACGATGCCGGCGTGCAGGAACGCCGACACCGGCGTGGGCGCTTCCATGACCTGAATCAGCCAGCCGTGGAACGGGAGCTGGGCCGAGCGGATGCCGACGCCTGTGGCGAGCAGGATGCCGGCCATCTGCAGTGCGAGCGGCACGTCGCGCATCACCGCGGCCTGGGCGAGCAGCTCGTCGATGCGCTGCGTTCCCATCACACGCCAGATCAGCGCGACCGATGCAACGATGGCGACGTCGGCCACTCGGCTCAGCAGAAACTTCTTGTGTGCGGCGATCAGCGCGGGCGCGCGGTCAGCATAGAATGTCAGCAGCCGGTGCAGCGTGAGGCTGGACGTCGTCCACGCGAGCGCCAGAATGGCGAGGTCGTTGGTGACGACGAGCAGCGAGACCGCCGCCATGGTCGCGAGGAAAAGGCGCATATATCGCGACAGTCCAGCCTCACCATCGAGGTAGCGTCGCGAGAAGCGCAGGATCACGGCAGCGACGCTGGTGATCAGCACGAGCATCACGGCGGTCAGCGCATCGAGGCGAACGCCGAGCGTCACGCCGGGCGTGTTGCCGAGCGTGATTTCTGCGATGCCTGCGCCCTGCGTGACGAGGGTTCCGGCGGCGACGAGGGCAAGGAGCCAAGCGGCGGCAGACGCGAAGATGGACGCGGTCCAGCGGCGTTCCGGGAGACGGGCGAAGCATTGCTCGGGAAGCAGCGCTGCCCCCAAGTACGTCAGGGGAACGAGCAGGAGCAGGACTTGTACGGGCGGCATCGACGTGTCTCGGTTCGAGTGGACACCTGCAAGCTACCGAGTCTGGTGTGGTCTGGAACACACAGTGTTCACGGCCGCGCATGGCACCAATCGCAACCACCTCACGCCGGGTGACATGCGTCGTTGGTCCGAGGGGCGTCTCTACACCAAGCGACGCCTTGAATCACGAAGCAGAGGTGCGCTCATCAACGCGCTGTTCCCGCAATTGACGCACGGCATATCCGTTCACACATCGTGTCACAGGTATCCTTGCGACGATGCATTCGGCGTCTCTCTGCGTGCTTGCCTCAAACCAATTGTGGCGAAGCGACCACACCCCGCACCGCCGTTCGGCTCAAACCCGACATAAGCCCTGTCCGTATCCAGCGACCGCAGGTCGAAGAACGTCTGCAGCCGATTGACTCCCACATCCAGAAACGCGCCAGGACAGCGAGGGAGCAATTTTGCGAGAAGCGCAGACATCCAGCTCGGCTTCCAGCGCTCGATATCAATTGCCGCCGGAATCAGGAAGTCGTTCATTCCGACTGTGTGACGAACCAACACTCCCTCACCACACGCCTTCCGGACCCGGTAGGGAAGACGGAGAAATGCTTCGTCGCCGATGGTGATGGGCAATACTGACATACGGCGCCGGGTGTTTGTGAGGTCTGATTGGTCCCGGACACTTTTAATAGTGTCTTATAATGACCAAATACCAGCGGATACCTTCGAGAAGCCTGCGGTACGAACGTAGAATGCGCATGGGCAGACAGCAGCAAGACAGACTACTGCAAACCGATCGTGTACGGTCACCGAATTGCACTCGAATTCAACCTTGGAGTACGGTCAATGTCTCACTGCGACCTCGCATTCGTCTGCGACAAGCGACTGAACGACCTCGCACCGACCGATCGCATGGATGCGCGCCACTGCAGCGACTGCAACAAGCATGTCTTCATGGTCAGCACGGACGAGGAGATCACAGTGGCGAAGGTGCTGCGCCGCTGTACCGCGATCACGTGGGGCGCTCTCGAAGTCGGCGGCCCGATGGAATACTGCGCCCCCGATGTGCAGACGCTGCATGCGGTCGGCGTCAGGCTGGTGGAACGGATCACGGACGAGCGCATTGCGGAGCTTCGTCTCTCGTTTCCCGGGCTCTTCGACGGGGCGGAGACCGAGAGCCTGCTGCGCGACCGTGCGCTGATCCCGCTCGGGAAATTCGAGGAGGGCATCGCCGTACTTCTCGACAAGGAGTTCTGCACGGCAGCGCCGGAGCTACTGATACTGGGAGCGGACGAAGAGGCTGAACAGATGCTCGCGTCGTCGTGGTACCGCGCAAAGCTGCGGAGCCTTCTCGATCCAGACGAATAGCGGGCATGCCGGGGTGTCAGGACAGCTGCGGCGGCACCCGCCTGACGCGGAAGCCTTTCCTGACGCCCTCCCGACGGTGATGATGCGTTCGGTCACGCCCGCTGTTCTCGTCGCCTGCCGCCCCGTCTCATGCTCCTCACCCGCACTGCCCTCGCGGCCTGCCTGATTGCCGTCGCCACCGCGGCCGCCCCGGCGCCCCTCACCGGGCAACCGCTCCCGACATCCGGGACCACGACCACAGCGCCCCCCCGCTCGTACGATCGCCAGCTCGAGATCCTCGAAAAGAAGGTCGACGACCTGGAATGGCGTGCCCGCACCGACGACATCGCGGTGATGGACAAGTGGTGGATCACCTCACCGGTGCCGGTCCGCACATCCAACCCCACCGGACAGGGCGCGGGCAACCCACTGCGCTTCCCGGTCTACTCCTTCACGCCCAAGTCCCTCGGCACCCGCAAGGCGCCGTTGCTGATCCTGGTGCACGGCTACGTGCATGGCTCGTTCGACCGCTACTACTCGCACATCCTTCGTGAACTGCTGGAGCAGGGCTACGTGGTGGTTGCGCCGGAATACCGCGGCAGCACGGGGTACGGCGCGGAACTCTACGACGCGATCGACTACGGGGGCGGCGAGATCGACGACGTGAAGGCGGCGCGCGACTGGGCGGTGGACAATCTGCCCAACGTGGACCCGGCACGCGTGGGCATCCTGGGATGGAGCCACGGCGGTTACCTCACACTCTTCAATGCGTTCAACTATCCGGACGCGTACAAGGTGGCTTACGCGGGTGTGCCGGTCTCGGACCTGATCCAGCGCATGGGCTACAAGGGCGCGGGCTATCAGGCGACGTTCACGGAATTCATCGGCAAGAGTGCGATCGACGATCCGGCTGAATACCGGCGTCGCTCACCGGTGAACTCAGTCGCAAAGCTGCGCATTCCGCTGCTGATCCATACCAATACGATCGATGAGGACGTGAACGTGATGGAAGTGCAGCACCTGATCGAAGCGCTCAAGGCAGCCGGGAAGACGTTTGACGCCAAAGTGTACGAGGCAGCGCCTGGTGGGCATGAGTTCAACCGGATCGATACGCGACTGGCGAGAGAGTCGCGGAAAGAGATCTGGGCGTTCCTGGCGCGTTATCTGAAGCCGGGGACCTGAACTGCATCCGCGTTGACGCAGAATTTTCGCTGCGCAAAACTGCACTCGAACCGGGCACTGCATGGCCGCAGAAATGCGGACGGCCTGGGCAATGGCACCTGCACCTGCTGCAGCGCGTGTGACGTAGTGAATGGGTAGCGAATCGGCACTCGACACAGGCATGGGAAACCACGAGCGATGCGGACGCCCGCAGGCGCGAGCGACATGCCGCGGCAGTCCAGTTCTCCGTTCAAGGCGGTTCCGTGCAGTTGCAGTACATAAGTGAAAAGCTGGTCATCAAACCTCCACAGAACAGAACAATGCGCATTGCACGGTTCGCAGCAGCAGCGTCGATGATGCTTGTCACGCTCGGATCAACAGTCGGAGCACAGCGCAACAGCCTGCCCGACGCCAAGATCCGGTGGGACCGCCTGTGCCAGATGCGCAAGGAGAAGTTCGATCACATCCTGCCGGAAGCGATGCGGGAGAACGGCATCGACATGTGGATCGTTGCGCAGAAGGAAGGGCATGATGATCCGCTGGCACCGCTGCTCGGCGGCGGCTACACGGGCTCGGTGGGCTACTTCATCTTTACCGACAAGGGCGGTGAGCGCATCGAGCGCGCGGTGCTCGGCATCACGGATCATCATCGCGAGGTGTGCGGTGCGTATGACGTCGCCGACGGCAATGCAGGCGACCTGCTGACGTTCGTGCAGGCGCGCAACCCGAAGCGCATCGGCATCAACATGTCAGCTGAGATTGGCATGGCCGACGGCCTGTCGCACATGATCCGCGAGCAGATGGTGCGCACGCTGGGCCCACAGTTCTCGTCGCGCCTGGTGAGCGCGGAGAAGCTGGTCTCCGACTTTTCGTCGCGGCGCACGGCATCCGAGATCGTTGCGTTCGGCGAGGCGGGCGAGATGGGCCGGCAGATCGCCGAGCGTGCGCTGTCGAACGAGGTGATCACGCCGGGGGTGACGACGCTGGCCGATGTCGCGTGGTGGATCGAGCAGCAGCAGTACGAGCGGCATCTGGGATCATCGTTCGGCGTGCCGTCGGTCTACATCACAGGCCCGAATGGCATCGAGGCCACGAGCACCGATCGCATCATCCAGCGCGGCGACCTGATCATGCTGGACTTCGGCGTGGGTTACCTCACGATGTGGACGGACCAGAAACGCATCGCGTACGTGCTCAAGCCAGGCGAGACCACGCTACCCGCAAGCTTTCAGAAAGCCTTCGACAATGCGGTGCGCGTGCGCGACGTGATCCACCGCACCGCACGCCCCGGCAAGACCGCGCAGGCGATGATGGACGTGATCAATGCCGCCATCACGAAGGAGGGCATCCTGCCCATGCGTGGCTTCAACCAGGTGCGCGCGGACAGCAGCATCGAGTTCATCATCGGCTGCCACAGCGTGGGCGACTGGGGCCACGGCATCGGCCCGTCGATGGCCTTCTTCAATCCCGGACGCCTGACCTACGAGATGCGCCCGTCGAACCTCTTCTCGATCGAGCTCTTCGCCTACACGCCGATCCCTGAATGGGGCGGCAAGAAGCTGCGCATTCCGCTCGAGGACGACGGCATGGTCTCGGCGCGCGGCGTCGAATGGGTGTATCCCGTCAATCCGCGGATCATCCTCGTCAAGTGAGTCGATTGTATATCGTGGACGGCAACGGCTTTGATGCAGCGCTGCCGCATTGCGATACTGCGACTTCCGCAGACCGGCACAGCACGAAGCGCTGCGCGACAGAAGCAGCCATCAGCGACGGCGCAGCAGAACATTTCGTCGAACCAGCCCGACACCCGCGTTGAGATACGGAGCTCATCCGCGGAAAGCGGCACCAGCAACGCTTTCGAGCCATCGTGCAACGCGCGCCGCGCCGCGTGTTATGCAGCTTTGTGTCTTTGCTGTATGGCAGTTTTGTCTTGAAGCAGATGCAAATCGGAGCGACGCCGGCCAGTGCCGCATCGTGGCGGTCATGACGGTCGTGGCAGTTGCGGCAGTTGCGGCGGGTCGGTGAGAGCCGACGCGGCTTGCGGACGAACTCTGCTGAAGGATTCACAGGAGTGGCGATGGCACGAACGCCGGGTTCAGGTGTCTGGCTTGTCGTGCGGACTCGGCACGGTTCGATTGCGGTGCGGTCGTGGCCGCTCCCGCCCTCCGGTACGCCGACCTCTCTCGTGACTCTTGAATCTGGTGCTGCTGCCGACCCTGCACTCGAACGCTCGCCTGCCAGCTCTGGTCGGGTATCTGCTCGTTTCTGCCGCATTCGCGAACGTTGCGCGTGCACAGACCACGGAGACGATGGGCGAGGCGAGCGTTGATACGTCCTCCGGGCGCCTCCAGCGCGTGCTCATCACGCGGCACGACATCTACGACTCTTCCGATACGCGCGGCTGGTACGCACGCTTCATGAACAACGTGCACGTGCGCACACGGCAGCGGGTGGTGGAGCGTGAGATGCTGTTGCACGCTGGCGATCCGCCCGACTCCGCGCGCACGGCCGAGACGGGGCGCAACCTGCGACGGCTGCAGGTGTTCCGCGACGTGGTCGTGGACACCAGTGCCGATGGCTCCACGCTGCGCGTCGTCACGCGCGACGGCTGGACCACGCGACCTTACGCGAGCTTCCGCAGCGTGGGCCAGCAACGGCTGTTCAGTGTGGGTCTGCTGGAAACGAACTTTCTCGGACTCGCCGCCACGCTCGACGCGCGCTACGCCGAGGATCCTGACCGATCGGTGGCGCGTCTCGCGTTCTCGGCGCCCCGGCTGTTCGCGAACCGCATCAGCACGGGGATGTTCTTCAACCAGTTCTCCGACGGTCGCAGCGTTGGCGCGGTCGTCGAGCAGCCGTTCTTCGCTCTCGCGTCGCGCAATTCGGCACGCGCGGGATTCGCGACGCTCGATGGGCGCGTGCTGCGCTTCCGCGACGGGTTTGCGCGTGCCGCAGACTCGCTCGATCGACGCTTTTCGATCGGCTACGCGGGCGTGGCGCATGCGCTGCGCGCGTCGCCCCGCGGTTACCTGCGCATCGGTGCCGACGCGCAGGTCCGGCGCGACGATTATGTGCAGCGACGCGATGTGCCGTTGCCGACGACGCGCACGGTCACCAGTGCGACGACCGGCTATGTGGAGTTCAGCAAGGCCGACTTTCTGCTCACGAAGAATTACCGCATGCTCGGACAGCCCGAGGACGTGAACCTGAGCACCACCGTGCGTTTCGGTGTCGCGGTCGCGCCGCGTGCGTTCGGCTATGACCGCAATTATGTGGGGCCGGCGGTGTCGGGCCGCACGGCGATTCGGCTGCCGAACGGCTTCGTGCAGTTCGACGGTCGCTTGAACGCGCTGGCCAGCGGCGGCGCGATCGACAGTGGCACGGCGAATGTCTCCGCCACGTTCGCGCTGCAGCCAAACAGCCGGCACCTGCTGGTTGTCTTCAGCACGCTGGGCTGGCAGCGTGATCCCGCGCCCGGTGAGGAGTTCGACCTTGGACTCGCGCGCGGTCCACGCGGGTTTCAGTTACACGCCTTCACCGGCAACCGGCTGCACTACTCCATGCTGGAATACCGCTGGATCACCTTCCCGAAGATCGGCAAGAGCTTTGCTGCCGGCCTGGCTGCGTTCGCCGAGAGTGGCGGTGCATGGTATGACGGCTCGCCTCGTCGCAGCGGCAGCGATGCCGGCGCCGGCGTGCGGTTTGCGCCGATCCGTTCGGCGGCCAACATCGGCGCGACGCGTGTGGATCTGGTCCGACGCTTTGCGAATGACCGCGAGCCGGCGGGCTGGCTCGTCGTCGTGGGCACGGGCTTCTCGTTCGACGCGCTGCGCTGAGCTCAAGCCGTGCACTGCCGCGACGTCGGTCAGGTTGACGCCGCGACGATGCGCAGTTGCTGTCGTGCGACAGCCGTCACGGGTCGCCTGCGGACATGCCCGTTCCCGTCGAGCGGCAATGCAGCGCGCCCGTCAGCCCGCAATCACCGTCACCGCGCGCGCATCGACCGAGAGCGTGGTGCCGCGCGCGTCGATCGGTTCGCCGTCGATCTGCATTCCCATCGGTGCGTCCAGTTCCGCATGCGTCACGCGCGCGACACGCACACCCGGAATGCGATGCTCCATGGCATCGGCGGCAGTGGGCGCGTCGATGCCTCGTGCCATCAGGCCCCAGTACCAGAGTGGATTCGTCACCGCGGCCGCAATGGCGAGGCCATCGTCGGGCGCCATGCCACGCCACATGATGCGGCCGAACGCGTAATGCGGAATGTTGTAGACGCCCACGTTGTGCACCAGCGCTGCCGGCGTGACCCACTCGCGCCCGTTCAGCTGCAATGACACACCTCGCAGCTGACGCGGCAGGTTCAGCAGCAGCGCACTGATGCCGGCCCATGGCTTCGAGGCATAGCGCACCGCGGAGTAGCGTCGCAGGAAGTTCGACTCGAATCCGGTGCTGCAGCTCACCACCGCGATCGGCGTACAGGCCAGTGACGTGCGCATGATGTCGATGGTGCGCGTGGTGCCGCGCAGCAGCGCGGCGAGTGCGCGCAGTGGCGTGCGCAGGCCCAGCGTGTGTGCCGTTGCGTTGCCGGTGCCGAATGGCAGGAGACCAAGCGTGCGCTGCAGCTCGCCGCGCCGATCCATCAGCGTGACCAAAGCACTGAACGAACCGTCGCCGCCGACGGAGACCGGGATCTCGTCGTCCTGCAACCGGAGCGCCGCATCCAGGTCGGCCGCCGATCGCGTGCTGATGATGCGCGAGCGTCCGGCAATGTCGGGCGCCTGATGCAGCAGTGTCGTCAGTTGGCGCGGCGCCGTGCCGGTGCCGGCCGACGCATTGACCAAAAACACGAATCGTGACGAACGCACGCGCAGGCGGCTGAATGATGGGCGTCCGGCATCGAGGTCGTCGGCGGACCCATGATACTACTCGACTCGGCCGTTCGACGTCGCGGCGTGGTTATCGCGCCAGCTGTCCGCAGGTGACGATGTGCCGCATGATCTTCGCGGATTCATGCACATGCACGAAGAGTTCACCCACTTCAGGGAACGGGATCGGCAGATCAACCACGGCCACACCGTTGCCGCGCGCATTGATGCGGATCTTGGCGTACGACTGTTCCGGGCCCACGATCGGACCCGCGATGCGCCCGTCGCTGACACCGCCGCAGGTGCCGGAATGCAGGTGCCACGGACGCATGGCGCCGGGCGTGTCGCCGCTGATTACCACGCGCACCAGCGTGTGGTTCGGCTTTGCACCAGGTTCGACGACCACGGTGCCGTGCGGCCCCGCGAAGCCGGCATGCGGCGCAAGGTCGGTACTCCACTTGGTGTGAGCATTCCTCAGCGCCTTTGCACCCTCTGGCGAAGTGGACAGGGACAGGAACGCCAGCATGGCCTGAAGCCCGGGCATGACGAGTGGCGTGAGCCGGGTTGTGGGTGAAAACACAAAGCCTCCGCCGTGGTGCGGACAGGTGCACGAGCAACGAAAGTTCGTGCAGACTTGCACCGATTGTGCCCCCAATCGGATGATCGCGGAAGAGCATGCTTGGCCAACGGACAAAAAAGTGAAAACATGCATACCCGAGTTCGCTTCCAGCGTCCCAATCATCGAATCGGACTTCAATATGCGCGGCGTGATTCCATCGCCCGCCAAATCGCCATA